>RCND010000998.1_pt1 | contig 16019 bp, 14 predicted proteins | sample 2041351 | NCBI WGS metagenome assembly RCND01 (sample SAMN09708230, study PRJNA481090) | Marine sediment metagenome, whole genome shotgun sequencing project. | biome: marine sediment; feature: ocean; material: sediment; isolation source: Sewage treatment plant 12B marine sediment (STP12B) ... | reverse complement strand
CTGCGCTTTGTTGTCCTTTTGTTGGGTAACACTTACCAATACCTTTGCGACTCTAATAGCTAAAGCAAAGTTGTGGTTAATATAATATCAATTTTATTTACTCTTTTTTGGACGACTCCTTCTAGTGCTATAAATGTATCATACAACATAGAATTGGACGCCATTGTTATTAATGGATTTGATTCAAATGAAGCGAGACCTTATTATGATGTATCTGTTTATTTTGGCGAAGTTCTATCTAAGCTCAATGTGCCAAAAATAATTGGAATTTTTAAATGTGTTGATTCTCAGTTCTTTTTTAAACCGAAATATGGGTTTTCAGCTGGTGCTTCTTACACCGTTTTTTTTAAGAGTATTTCAAATGTAGAAGAACGTTTTATAGTTAAGGTTCCTGAAATTAATTTAGAACCTAGCACTTATATAAAAAATCTTTATCCCACCTCTTCAAAATTACCTATGAATCAATTGAAATTCTATATCGAGTTTTCAGCTCCGATGAGATTAGGAAATGCATTTGAGCACATTCGTCTTTATAAAATGCCCGAAGTGAAGTTAGAAGCTGATGCTTTTTTTGTGACTACAGAAGAGTTTTGGAATCCAAATAAAACTAGACTAACTATTCTTTTCGATCCAGGTCGTATTAAACGCGGTATAGCATCTAATCTCCAATTGGGACTGCCTTTGGTTAAAGGCTGTAATTACAAACTAATTATTGACGACGCTTGGCTTGATCATAATGATGTAAAACTTATAAATGGCTACGAGAAACAATTCGAAGTAACCTCAGTAGATAGAGAGTCTCCAAATCCTGAAACCTGGAATATCATCTTTCCAAAAACAGAAAACAAAGCACCAATCCGTATTGATTTTAAAGAAGCTATGGATTACGGACTGTTGCATAGTTCGATCGCGATAGCGGATGATGAGAACACTATAATTGAAGGTGAAATTAAGCTTTTAGATAATGAAAGTAAATGGGAATTTACACCTAAACATAATTGGCTACACGGAGACTATAAAATTATGATAGATGGGTGGCTTGAAGACTTATCAGGAAATAATCTAAACAGAAAATTTGATGTAAACCTAAACAGCGAAAATGATAAACCGAAAAATATTAAAGAGGTAATAATTCCTTTTGAAATAAATAAAAATTTAATTAATCAGGTAAAACAAAAAATAGAATGAAGCTAAATATCATAAAAGTAACACTTGTGTTATTAATTAGTAATTTAAATTTATATGCACAAAATGGGATTACGCTTCCTGAATCCCAAAATCAAAAAGTAAGCCTAAGTCAATGGATTGGCTTGGTGGAAATAAACGTCACCTATAATAGTCCAAATGTAACTGGCCCAAATTCGGGTGAAGATAGAACTGGTAAAATTTGGGGGGAATTAGTTCCTTATGGGTTCAATTATGAAATGTATGCTAACCGAGTGATTCCTTGGAGAGCTGGTGCTCAGACAAACACAGTTTTTACTATAAGCCATGATGTTAAAATAGAAGGCAAAAACTTGCCAGCGGGTAAGTATGGACTGTTTATGGTAGCAGAAAAAGAGGAATGGACCATCATTTTTTCAAAAAACTATAATTCGTGGGGAGCTTTATATTATGATGAAAACGAAGATGCCTTGAGAGTAACAGTTAAGCCAACTAAAACAGCTTTTACAAAGTGGCTAACCTATGATTTTATTGAAAGAAAAAGTGATCATGCTGTTATGGCTTTGAAATGGGAATACCTGTCAGTTCCAGTAAAAATTGAAGTGCCAAATATTAATGAGTTATATGTAAACAAGTTGCGAAGCGACTTACGCAATGGAGCTGGTTTTGAATATCGTAACTGGATAGATGCAATCGATTTTTGTGTAAATAACAATATCAATTTAGAAGAGGCATTAGTCTGGGCAGATTATGCAATTAATAGACAGTGGTTCGGCACTAAAAATTACGGAACATTTAATGCAAAAGCGAGTGTTTTAGAAAAGTTAGGAAGAAATGAAGAGGCAAAAGAACTAAGAGAAAAAGCGCTTAAAACGGCAACTGCAAAAGAGATTTCTAGAGCAGCAAACGGACTACTTTCAAAAAATAAAAATGAAGAAGCGTATGAATTATACACTTTTATCGCTGAAAAATTTCCAGAAGAAGTTTACATGATAAACGTTGGATTGGCTAAGGTTAATACTGTTTTAGGGAATAAAAAGAAAGCAATTAAAAATTGGGAAATAGCTTTGGAGATTATGCCAGATAGAATTGATCATCAGGCTTATTTACCAAGGTATGAATTGGCATTGGAAGAGTTAAAAGAGAATTAATAAACAATAAACTAAAAATATGAAATCGAAAATATTATTTACAATTATGTTTTGCTTAGTACTAACTATTACTGCTAAGGAAACCAACAAATCAGAGGGCGAATTCACTATTGGTAACCCTGAAATAAAATCCATAAAAGCCATTGCTTTTGGACCAGACAACATCCTCTTTATTGGTGACAATACAGGGTCCATGGTTTATGCGATTGAAATTATTGATAAAAAGAAAACTTCAAAAATTAATTTTAATATAGATAATATAACTGCGAAAATTGGAGCAATAATGGGCGCAGCAGCAAGCGATATTAAAATAGAAGATATGGTGGTGAACCCCGTTTCAAAAAATGTTTTTTTTGCGATTACTAGAGAGAACAAAGGCAAAACTCAAAGCGCCTTGTTTAAGCTAGGCGATAACGGTTTACAAGAATATGCATTAGAAGGCGTGAATTACTCTAAAGTAGCGATCCCAAACGCTCCTGAAAAAGAAGCTAAAGTTTGGGAAAGAGCTTCAAGAACCTGGACATTGACCGATTTACAATACGTAAACGGACAAGTTATTATTTCGGGGCTTTCAAACGAAGAGTTTTCATCGGCCTTAAGAACAGTGCAGTTTCCTTTTAATGCAGAAATGATTACTACCAATGTACAAGCCTATCACGTATCGCACGGTCAAAACGAAACCAATTCACCTGTATATCGTTTTTTACCTGTAAAATCAGGAAATGAATGGAACATTATCGCTGGATATTCTTGCTCGCCTTTAGTTATTTTTAAGATGAACCAATTGAATGGTAACAAAAAACTGATTGGAAAAACTGTTGCAGAATTAGGAGGCGGAAATGCACCAACTGGTATTATATCTTACAGGCATAATAATGAGGACTATATATTAGTAGGTAATAATAGATATTCTTTAACAAAGTTCACAGGAAAAGATTTGTTTAATGCGAAAGCTATTCAATCACCTTCAAGAGAAGCTGGTGTCAAACGTGAAACTATAAAAATAGGGAGCGTTGCGCATCTTGCTGACTATGGCGAAAATGTATTGGTAATCACCAGGAGTAGCGATAAAAAAGTGTTCACTTTAAAAAAGTTATCAAAAGATAATATCTAATCTATCAAGTAAAACAGAAATAGAATGTTAAAGAAAGTCACCATTTTAATCACATTTTTAGTTACACTTACAAGTCAAGCACAACTTAAGGAAAGCACCCACGTTTGTCCACCTTGTGATAGTACTTGTGATTCTAAAACTTTTGATGAAGCCGGCAAATGTGATGTTTGCCATATGGATCTAATAACTAAAGAAAAAAGGGAACGCGATATTATGGAAGCATCTAAAGAGAAGAAGAAAATTGCATTTTATCTACAAGATGGCGTAGAAGTATTAGATTTTGCTGGCCCTATGGAGGTTTTTACTTATGCGGGTTATGAGATTTTTACTGTTTCAAAAACTAAAGAACCGATACTCTCACAAGGGGTCTTAAAAATACTACCTGATTACGGTATTACCGATGCACCAAAGTCAGATATTTTGGCATTTTTTGGAGGGAACGCAGACAATGCTTACCGTGATAAAAAAGTCATTGAATGGGTAAAAGCACAAACAGGTGTAGAATACTATTTTTCGGTTTGTACAGGTGCTTTTGTCTTAGCTGAAGCTGGAATATTGGAAAACCAAACCGCAACAACGTTTCATGAGGCTTTAGATGGTCTAGAGAATCGCTACCCTAGCATTAATGTTAAACGGGATGTTCGTTTCGTGGATAATGGCACTGTAATTACAACAGCCGGTGTTTCGGCAGGAATTGATGGAGCATTGCATATGGTGGCCAAACTTCAAGGTCTTGAAAAAGCCAAAGAGGTGGCCTTTTATATGGAATATGATAAATGGAAGCCGGGAGAAGGGCTGATTTTAACTAAGGATAATCCTTATAAATAAATGAAAAAATTAAAGTATGCCCCTGGGTTTCATCAAACTTAAGGGCAGTACCCAAAGGTGTCACAAAAGATAGTACGGGTATCTGTGTATACAGCAACATGAGGTATAAATTCTCGACTTCCGAAATAGTAGTGGACCGTATCTAGATTGTTCACACATTGCCCTGTCTTCTACCGTCAGCTTCCACCAGAAGGCGGACAGGCGCATACTACCATTTTTTATGACTTGTCTATGGTTTTAAAGGTATTCATGAATCTCAAATGAAATTTGGTTAGCGCTTAAGGGTATTCGCGTGATTCATTACCTTTTGGTCGAGCTAGTGTATTGGAGATTATAACAAGAAATACTGGCTATCTAAAGAACACAAAAAAAGAAGGTCCAATTAGACCTTCTTTTTTTCTACCGTTACGCACGGAAGATAGTATTGTGCATTTTGTGTTATTGGTTTAGCCAGTAGCTAAACCAATACTCAATAAAGATGGCACGTTGACCATATAGTACTAAGCCTTGCTTAAATGATAGCTGTAATACTATAAAGCCACTATAATTTCATGGTGACCCCGAGTCCACCCGTTACATCTGTGACACTGCCACCACCTAATTCAACAAATACTCCCCATTTGTCATTCCAAAACCATCGGCCACCGACATGAAGTCCAATATTAAGATCGTCACTTCCACTATCATTTCCTATTCCGATTGCAAAGCCGGCATTGACACCTGCGTATACATCCCAATCACTGGGCAATTCAAATAAATTATCAAAATAGTAATTACCCTTAGCGCCTAATGCTAGCCAATCCAAATTAAAATCAGTTCCTGCATAAGGGGCCACTGAAATGTCTCTGTGCACCGGGATTTCAAAAGAGGCTCCAACAAAACCAAAATTTAATTGCTTAACAGTTTGACTGGTATCTTGTGCAGATGCTGCGGTTAAACATAGCACTGAAATAAGTAAGGATAAAAAAGTATTAGTTTTCATAATAAAGTGGTTTTTGATCAATGATAATTTTGTTGAACAAAAATACTGATTTGGAGTGAATTTGGTGTTTTTTTGAAAACTTTTTGAAAACTGCAATTTTTTCAAAACCTAAGTCATGGAGAATTTCTGAAAATGGAGCATCTTTTAGCATCTGAGCGAGACGTGGGGTTGGCAAAACGAGCAATTTTCTAAACACTTGACTTGCTAACATTCTCCGTTATTTCACCTTCAAATTCAGGGGTGCTCCTATTTCCTCAGGCAGTACATATTTTAAAGGATCTTCAGCTGATAGAAACCCGATAATAATTGGGGCTAAGGAGTCAAAAGTTTCCCGAAATAAATCGTGTGACCCATACTTTACTACTAAGAGCCTAGAATTTTCAAAATTATTCATTATTTCCATTCCATTTTTTATGGGCGTCTTCGCGTCTTGACTACCACAAATTATCAGTAAAGGAATTTTTGATGCAAAGTTTAATTCCAAATCATGAGTCAAATCTTTTAACGGTAGTAAATCACACACTTCAAAAATCACATTATTTAATGCATCTCCAAGAATTGCATCTTTTGCCTGTCGGGATACTTCCTGTTTTCTTTTTGATGCAACACCAGAAGCGCAATCGGTCAGTGCCGCCATTAAACTCCCTACATTTCCATTTGCTCGTCGTAAGCCTAATGACCAATTTGCCAGCCAAGAATAGTCACCAGACTTCATTCGCAGGTAGTGATAGGGAAGTTCTCTATACGAAATTCTACCCAATGTCATCGCAGTTGCCATTTGTAAATCGAGCTTTCCAAGCACAATTTCAAGCTCTTCTTCAGTTTCTGGATGTAAGACTTTTGTTTGTATAGGATTTTTTTCAAGTTGATCAAGGGTTTCTTTTATCAGATTTACAAAAGAGGGAATCTTTTTTGATAATACAGAATCTTCTTTTACTAAACCCGACAGCTTTAAAAGAGCTTTATCAACTTCGTAAGGAAGTTTAACTGTATGCTGCAAGCCCTCAGGACTGTCTAATGATGCTCTCTCCACATGATTCGGGTATTTCTTAATATAAGAGAGGCCATGATGACTTCCAAAACTACCCCCGAAAAGCATAATTTTATCATAGTGCAATTCGTTTCTCAGTGCCTCAATATCATCCGTCATACTTACCACATTATATCCTCGTAAATCACGGTTTCTTTCCTTCCAGTACCTACTGCATTCCTGTATATAATTACGATATTCTCTTGTGAAATTTTTAGTATCCAATGGTATATCAAGCGGAAGGTTAAAAGAATTCTCACAACTTAAACTTGGATTGGAATTTCCATTTCCTCTTTGACCCAATAAGACTACGTCGCTTCGACTAGTGAATAAAGATAGCGAAGCAACTATTCCGGCTATTCGTTGCATAGCAGAGGGGTTATCACCGGGGCCACCCTCCAAAACAAAAATGGGAGGAAGTGGGTTAGTGGATTTTGTTTTTAATCTGAAAAAGGGGATTTCAATAAATTTAGATTTAGGATTAGCTCTGTTTTCCTGTACTTTTAAACTACCCAGTTCTCCAGAATAGGTGTTTCCATCATCTGCTCTTACCCTATAGGGTTCTATAGACCCTAATGCCTCAAAATTGTCTTGTCCTTTAAGGCTTACAAGCCATAAAAGACTTACGAAACCAAAAGCTATACTTTTTTTCATCGCGAACTGATTTGATTGATGTGTGATTTTTGATGCAGTTAATTTGGGTCAATTATGCCCAATAAGCCTTTGGTCATATCTTCCTGAAGCGTATTAGCCGACTTCTTCTTTTCAATTTTTAGGGCACCATCCTCAATTTTAGCATCTAAGCTGGCCATAGACAAATAGGTGTCTATTGGTATGCTTTTGGTTCCATTAATATAGGTGTCGAAAAATTCAGCTTGATCTTTACCACTTAATTTTGAAAGAGATTCGCGAAGTTCATCCAAAGAATAACCCTCATTGGTTCCCCCGTACTTTTGGAATAAACCTTTCATTAAATCATCCAAATTATTCTTATTATTGGATGCCTTACGGATAATCATATCCTGTGATATCGCTACAAAAAGTCCACCGCCATAGATTAACCCCCAATGGTCGTGTTTTTCTGTTCCCTGGGTCATTGACAATCTGCCAACTCCATCATCATTGGTGTACCGCTGAAAAAAGAAATTATTCAAGACTTGCAAATAGGAAGACTCATCTAAAAAGCCAATATGATGCAATGATTTAAGTGTATAGTAATTTGAAAAACCTTCTTTAAACCATTCCGTCTCATCATTGGATGGCCAAAACGATTTTCCGTTCCAAAGATGAAAAAATTCATGGGCAAACATGAACCTGACCATCATCTGTGACATCTCATCTCCATTTTTATCGATTAACATACTAATGTTGTTACCAATTTGCTCTCCATCAGTTAGTGTAAAAGAGTTGATAATGACAATAGATTTAGTGAACTTGTTGTCTGGCGATGGATTTGGAATACCACCCATTAATCCAATATAATAATCCAAAACGCCCTCAGCCAGTGTTTTAAAATCCTCCTGCTGTGCAATAACATCATCTCCTCCAAGAGCAAAGACCAATTCAAAATCTTCTCTTTTAATCGAAATTTCTTCATGTGTTCCCGCAAAAATCATCGATTGCATCAAGGCTGTCTGGTTATTAACGGTAAAAGAATTTTTAACACCTTTTTCTAAATCCCATGGCGTAGTAACATGCCATTTTTGAGGTAATACAAAGTTGACCGTAATATTTTTCCATTCGTCTCCATTTAAGATTAACAATGATCTTCCGGTATAAAAGACACCCCAATCGGTGGCATAGGCCGCGCCATCTATACCTCCACTCCATTTATGGTTTTCGTGCTCTAGTTTTACTTCATATCTTACCGTTATTTTTTCATTGAGAGCGGTTTGCAATTTCCATTTGGCATCTGATAATTCTTCTATGGAAATTGCATTTCCCTTCGCATCAACTGCGCTTAAATTATGAATAAATGTCGCCCATCGTTTGGGTAATTGATTGGCTCCAGCATCCATAAATAGTAGCTTGCTCTGGGGTGTAAAAGACATACTAACAGTAGCAAGTTTATGATTGTTTTGATCAATGGTTATTTCATAGGCGATTTTATCGATAGCATCTTCCTTAGATGTGTCGGCTCGTTCTTGAACGTTTTTATGGTTTTTTGAGGGTACGAAATGTGGGTCCTTTCCATTTGCCTTTTTAAAAGGAAGCAACAAAAGAATGAGTACTGATAGGCTTACAATTGATTTCATAATGTTTTGATTTGATTGATGAATGTGATTTAACGCTACCACAATACTATAGAATCTACCTGAGAACCAGGGATTTTCCATGTTTGCATTCACAAATCAGAACAGTTATGAGGTTTTTGCTATTTGTTCTAAATAGCGTGTTGGGGTGGAGCCTTTTTCTTTTTTAAAGGCAGCATAAAAGACAGAAGCCGATTTAAATCCGGCCCTTTGTGCCAATCCCATGATGGTAAAGGATTGGTGTTGTTGATTTTGTAATGCATTGACCACTTCCTGAATACGGAAACTATTGATGAATTCATTAAAATTTTGATGGTACTCTTGGTTGATTCTGGCGCTCAGCTCATGATAGGGCAACTGCAGTTGCTCAGATAAGGTTCTAATATCCAAATTTGGGTCTTTATAGTATTTGTTTTCTCGAATCGCAATGACAATAGAATCATTTTCTTCGGTCTTCGCAAGCCAATTTTTATATTTCATTTTTACTGCTTTACTCCTACTTCTGTCCACAGAAACCACAAATTTCTGATAAAACAGCAAAATCGTCATGCCCGAAAATAACAAGGTAATATTTAAATAGACTAGCGTTGGCAAGGGTTTTATCCAAATAGCATGCAAATAAAACAACAGATTAAAAAACCATATGGAAGTAATTCCAAACACAATAATTTGTGGGGTTCGCCATTGATCTTTAAGCATTTTGCGTAACTCAGGAAACATTACAAGTACATAACCAAGAAAGTGCACATTCCATAATACTTTCATGAATTCGCTTTCTAAGAGCACTTTTCCTAAAGTGCCCATAGTGCTCTTGGGAAAGCCAACGGCCATTAAGCTAAGCATCAAAATGGCGTAAAAAAGAGCCAAATGACCAGACCAAATGTTAATTTGCCTTGATGTTTGACGATATGATTTCACATACAGAAACAGCAGTGGCGCAATGGCATACCCAAGGGCATTGGTCAAGGATTCAAAACCAAAAAACAGCTTGTTATACCCCGTAAAATTAAAAATGGTATTTAAGATAATTGCCCCGAGAATAAAGAACAAGACCGAAAGAATATAGCCGCGTGATTGCACTTTACGTTCTTTTTTTCGAAGATATACATAGGACAATAGAAAGCAATTTCCGGCCCCTACTGCGTTCAAAAGAAGTGATACGTCTTTTACCAGAGCCAAGTCCATACTTCCCTTTTAATAAAAGACGACGAAAGCAACTATTTGTTACAGAAATAAAGCCCATATTGTCGTGGAACAAGTTAAAGAAATTGAAGTGCCGAATTCACCAAAGCAAGCGACCCAATCAAAAATGAAGCGCTGCTAGAGCCTATGATATATGCTATAACAAGGCCCGGGCGTTTTTATAGCGTCGTGTGGCTAGCATTTTAAAATGTATACTTTGATAATAAAAAGCACAATTAAGGTAAACAAATGAAGTACTATTCATCTTTAGGGATAATTTTTCCTTCGACCCAAGGATAGCCGGCAAGGTAAAAATTCATCCCTGTCTTTTCTTGAATAGCGACCAAACCGTTACGGGTCGCTATTGACCTGATATTTAAATGACTTCTCAAAGCATTGGTTTCGGATAGTTCTTCTTCAGTGGGCAAATCTAAAAAACCATATCCAGGATCCTGACGATCTGATTTAACGGCAATTTTCCAGTCCTCAATGAATGCAAAGTCATAGGGGCTCATTTCGCCTTTACCAATGGCCTTTACTAATTTTGGCCTTAAGGCAGGATATAGCGTATCAGTAAGCACAAATTCTTTTGAAACCGAATTATGGTGCGCTAGAATGGTGGTCATCCATTGGCTTTCCCCGATAAGTTTTAGGCCAGGGTAGCCCTTAGCTTTCATTATATTCTTCAACTGTGCCATCTGTTCTCGCACATGAGGCACCCCCTTCTTATTTCCATAGCTTTCTTTTGCTTTCTGGCCAATTTTGAACAGGTATTTATAGGCGTATTTCTGATCCTTTTTATACATTTTCCTTACCTCGTCTCTCAAAACCGTGTCAATCTTCTTATTGTATTCACTTCGTAAGACCTCATAATCAACTACAACCCCATCCCATTCTTTCCTAGAGGTCAGCGGGTTCATGAATTTGTTCTTTTTTATTTCCTTTATGGTCCAACCCACAGAGATACCCAACTTCAAATATTTAAAGGCATTTTCAAAATCCTGAATGTGAACGGCAAGTTGTGTGGCTATCTTGTAGTCCCTTAAAAAAACAAACTCGTAAGAATTTGATAGTTCCTCCATTTGGTCCAAGGCTTCCCGAAAATTTTCCTCGATGATCAATTCTTCAACACTCAAAACCGCTTCGTGGTAATCGGAATAATCAGTGGTATTCTGCGCAGGTAAAAAGCAAAAAAATAAAGGCAAGAAAAAGGTAGTCCATACAAGTGTTCGCATCTGATAAAATTGCTATTCCTATGATCTTACAATATAAAGTCTGTTTTGGTATTGCTGATACAATGTTTTGTTAAATGGTTAATCATAAAACCATTCCGCACGCATTTACTAAAGAAATCGAAGTCTAGATTTCTAATCCTATTGCATACACCATGCCTACTCTAAAGTTTCGGCAGGTAGATGCAGCATTCAAGGCGCATTAGTTATGTTGTTGGCGATATTTGGAGGGACGAACCCCATATTTATTCAAAAAACATCTCGAAAAGTAGGTTGGGCTGTTAAATCCCGTTTTATCTGCTATTTGTGAAATACTGCCATTTTGATTATGCAATAAAACCAAGGCTTTATGTAATCTAAACTCTTTAATGAAGTTGTTTGGTGATTTTCCTGTCAAACTGATGAGTCTCCGATACACTTGCGAATAACTATAGCCCCATTCTTTAAGGAAAGAAGCACTATTGAAGTCAGACTTGGTCCAATTTGATTCTACGTAATCCATTATATCAGTCAGCAATTTTTCTTCTTCAGGGGTTAAGGTCCGAATCAATACCTTGTCAATCTTAGCATTCACGTTCGCTCTTTCATACAAGCTCCGGACTTCTGCCGAAATAACCAACTGGTCTTCGACGATTTCACACATCCTAGTGGCTGATCTAATATCCTCTTCGTTCAAATTTCTTGAAGTACTCAGGGCGATTTTCAAACGGCGGCTAAAGGATTTATGCTTAGGAGTTACATATTTGAATTTATATTGAATTTCCAAAGCGCATTGGACGGCGTCGGTAACCGACAAATATGACACCAGATAGTTATTATTGTCTTTCTTTTCAATAGTCCCATTGAATTTCTTAAGCGTCTTTGCAACACTGAAATGAAACTTCTGAGTGAAGATGGTATACTGAGAGGCTTCCACTCTGGAAAGGAAATCACTAATTTCAACCACCATAATAACCATACTGCGGTATTTTATAACAAGTTAGTGATTTATTGGCTGATATCAAGATTACAAAACAGGTGGTTTTTTGGTGACTGGTCATATGTCAAATAATACAGGGGTGGCTGCATTTTCACCAAACGGCAATAGGAATTGGGAAGAGTACTTTGAAAGACTCCCCTCCTATCCATAGCTTCCACCAGAGGGCGGACAGGCGGATACCTCCTGTTTATTCATTGCTTGTCGATAGGTTTTTAAAGGGAATTGAACCTGTTGCTTCGGTTTCATTACCTGTGTAGCATAAACGTTTTAGAAGAAAAATTTCAAATAAATTAAAGAAACTGCTATTTTATTAGGATTTCCGCAAAAAAAGGGTAGGTTATAAAGTAGTAACATTAACTGAAATAAATATATGAGGCAACTTAAGATCACCAAACAAATTACAAACAGAGATACCAAATCCTTAGAAAAGTACTTTCAAGAAATAGCAAAAATAGATTTGATTACCGCAGAGGAGGAAGTAGAACTGGCCAGAAGAATACGTAAAGGAGATCAGATTGCCCTCAATAAACTAGTAAATGCCAATTTACGTTTTGTGGTTTCCGCCGCCAAACAATATCAAGGAAACGGATTACGGCTTTCCGATTTAATCAACGAAGGAAATATTGGATTGGTCAAAGCAGCCCAACGTTTTGACGAAACCCGAGGTTTTAAATTTATCTCCTATGCAGTATGGTGGGTGCGGCAATCTATATTACAGGCGATGTCAGAACAATCGCGCATGGTCCGATTACCCTTGAACAAAATTGGTGAAATCAGCAAAATAAAAAAGGTATACTCTTCTTTGGAACAGACCTATCAGCGGCCGCCTAGTGCAGTCGAAATTGCCGGAGAACTTGATATGAGTGGCGCGCAGGTTAAACTCGCGATTAAAAATTCAGGAAACCATTTGTCCATGGATGCACCTTTTCAAGAAGGAGAGTCTCCCAATTTATACCATGTAATTAAATCAAAAGATGCCACCAGTCCTGATGCTAAAATGATGAAAGAATCCCTTAGATCGGATATTAATCAAGTATTAAAAACACTTCCAAATAGAGAAAGTGAAATTTTACGTCTCTACTATGGCATTGGAGAACAAAGTCCAAAGAGCATGGTCGAAATTGGTGAACTCTTTGATATCACAAGAGAACGTGTACGGCAAATTAGAGAAAAAGCGATTCGGATGCTACGAAAGAAATCGCATAACGAAATTTTAAAAACGTATTTGTAAGCATACCTAAGCGACCTATATCTAGTACAAAAGCCAACTCACAAAAGTTGGCTTTTACTTAGTATCAAATACCCTCCACTACCAGATCTTTATTCTTTCAGATTCCGGCTTGTAATTACGGTCGCCAGGCTGAACATCAAAAGCATCATAAAACGGAGTAAAGTTCATTAGCGGCCCATTAACGCGCCAAATAGGTGGAGAATGTGGGTCGGTGGCTACATAATTACGTAAATACGCATCTCTTGTTTTAACCCGCCAGATGCGAGCTATAGACAAAAAGAAGCGCTGATCTGGCGTGTAGCCTCCAATTTTGGTCGTGTCTTGCCCTTGTGGTGTCATTTTAAACGCATCATAGGCAATTGCAACACCGCCATTATCCGCCGCATTTTCTCCCACCGTTAGGGCTCCCTTAAGGTGCACACTATCCAATACGGTAAAAGTGCTATACCGGTCTATAACTTGTTGGGTTTTAGCCTCGAATTTGGCATAATCATCCTCGGTCCACCAATTGGTGACATTTCCGTTTTTATCATATTGCGCGCCTTGATCATCAAAAGCATGGGTAAATTCATGACCAATCACCATCCCAATGCCTCCATAATTAACAGCATCATCGCCATATAAATCAAAATAGGGCGCTTGCAAGATTCCCGCAGGAAATACGATTTCATTCAAGGCTGGATTATAATAAGCGGTTACCGTGGAAGGCGTAGTGTGCCATTCCTCTCTATTGGGAGCCTTGTTAAGCTGTTTGAATTTATATTGAAAATCATCTTTTCGCAAGGCTACTACATTTTCAAAATATTGCCCCCTATCGATTGACACGTCATAGGTTCTCCACACATCTGGATAGCCAATTTTTTTACTGATGGCGTAGAGCTTGTCTTTTGCCTTTACTTTGGTGCTATCGCTCATCCAATCCAGATTATCAATACGCTTCTCCAATACTTTCTGAAAGTTATTTACAAGTTCCAATGCGCGCTTTTTTGCAGCTTCATCAAAATAGCGCTTCACGTACAATTGACCTAAAGCAAAACCTATTTGCCTATCTACACTACGCACCATTTGTTTTGCTCTTGGTTGTTGCTCAGACTGACCAGATAAAACTTTAGTATATTCAAAAGCAGCATCTTTAAATGCTTTGCTTATAATATTGTCATGAGATCCGATGGAGTTCGCTTTAAGGTATAGTTTCCAATGGTCTAATGAAACCGTTGTTAACATGTCATTCAAGGTTTCATAATAGGCTGGTTGTGCAATATCTATGGAATCGACGTCTGCACCCAAATTTTTTAACAGGGCCATCCAACCCAGGTTGGGCTGCTTTTGATCAAGTTCAGAAACTGCCATTTTATGGTAGTTCTCTTTAATTACTCTGCGTGCAATTCGGGTTTTATGTGATTGCGCCAGTTGCTTTTCAATCTTGTAAACAATAGCTGCCTGAGCCTTGGCATCCGCATCACCCACTAACTCAAAAAGTGAGGTTAAATACGTTTTATACGCTGCTTGAATAGCTACTACAGACGCATCTTCTTTAAAATAATAATCGCGATCGGGCAAGCCCAAGCCTGTCTGTGCAAAATGTAAAATGTTCAGTGAACTATTCTCCTTATCCGGAGAAATATAAGGCGCCAGCATAGAATAATCTCCTGACTTAATTTGAGTTGCCACAAAACCTAGCATTGAAGCAACATCAGTAATCGCTGTTATTCGATCTAAAATGGGTTGAATAGGTTCAAATCCGCGTTGCTCAATGCTAATGGTGTCCATACCCGACGCATAAAAATCGCCCACCTTTTGCTCAATGCTAGCTTTAGGATGCGCTTCCGCAGATACTTCTTCTAGAATGTTTTTTAGCAATTCTTGCTGCGGAATATTTAAAAACCGATACGCCCCTACTCCAATTTGGTCATCTGCGATTACGGCATTCTCAAACCAGGTTTTATTCACGTGATTAAAGAAATCATCCCCAGGTTTGATAGCCATATCAATACCATCAAAAACTACAGGTTTACTAAGGGGTTCATTATCATTTTTTGTGGTTTTATCCTCTTTACAAGATAGGCATACCAACAAAATCAATGAGAAGTAGCGAAGGGTTTTCATAGCATATATGTTTTGTCTTTTCAAAGATATGTCTTTCTATTCCAGAGCGCTATATTCAGGGTTGGCTATTTTATGATAAGGCATTCACAAGGCCGCCCTTCGATACCCACTTCTATTCCTTCAATACCGCTTAGAAGAGTTTTTGACTGCATCATACAGGTTTATTCGCAAGGTGTTAATAGCTTTTAACGCATTTATATGGTTTGCGAAAGTGCGATAGTAGTGCCTTTTGAGAAGTAAGATTTTAGACACTATAATTTTAGGCAGCGAGAGTTTCTTTAAAAATTTAGGCGAGACCTTGCATTGGCCAAAAAAAATAATATGAATTTAAAATTATCTAAGACGGAGCGCACCTATACTTCATCACTAAATGAATAGGTTTTCACAAAAAAGACGTATCTTGAAGATGCGCCTTTAGTATCGTATTGGTTGAACTCAAAAGGTTCACGATGCGATTTTAAATCAATAAAGCAAAGGACCTATCTATTTCTTCCCTCTTGGTTCATTGCCTTTGTATATGAGTTCCCTTTAATAACCTTTAATACAATTTATCATGAACAAGTTCATCATACTCGGCATTATCGTCGGTTTGTTTCTCCTTGCTGGTATTCGCATCGTTTTTGAATACAAAAGAGCCCTCAAATTTAGATTTGGAAAATATATGAAAACCCTACAACCGGGACTTCGATGGGTTATTCCTATTATTGAGACCATTCAAGTTGTGGATATCAGGGTGATTACCTTCAATATTGATTCGCAAGAAGTTAT
>RCND010000997.1_pt1 | contig 16022 bp, 6 predicted proteins | sample 2041351 | NCBI WGS metagenome assembly RCND01 (sample SAMN09708230, study PRJNA481090) | Marine sediment metagenome, whole genome shotgun sequencing project. | biome: marine sediment; feature: ocean; material: sediment; isolation source: Sewage treatment plant 12B marine sediment (STP12B) ... | reverse complement strand
AAACAAAACCTTTTGAAATTGCAAAAAAAGGAGATGAGCAAATCATTGTCTTTACACTTACTCCGCCAGAAAACCAAGATGAGAGCTACATCGCACCGATTGTGAAGGTAAATGGAAAACAAATTACAAAGGAGTTGGTCACTATCGAATACGATCATGTACCCACGCAATCAATCCTGCTTCCCGCAGAGGCCAAGGTTGTTCGTCTCAATATAGAGCGTTTGGGGGAAAACATAGGATATATTATGGGTGCGGGAGACGATGTTCCTACCAGTCTTGAACAGATAGGTTATAATGTTGTACGTGTTGATCCTTCTGATATTCAAGCGGGAAGTTTGAACAAATTCGACGCAGTGGTTGTAGGCATTCGAGCGTACAATATAGTTCCGGAGCTACAATTCAAACAGCGCTATTTGCTTGACTATGTAAAAGATGGGGGTAACCTTATCGTGCAATACAATACGTCAGGAAGATGGAACAAACAATTTGAAAATATTGCCCCCTACCCCATGAAATTATCTCGTGATCGCGTCACAGACGAAAATTCAGAGGTTTCCATAATCGCAAAAAACCATGCCTTGGTCAATTTTCCCAACGCTATTGAAGAAAAGGATTTCGAAGGTTGGGTACAGGAGCGCGGTCTCTATTTTCCGAATGAATGGAGTTCTGAATTCACACCTATATTGTCAATGAACGATAAAGGGGAATCTGAAAAAAAAGGAAGTCTGTTGGTAGCTCCCTACGGAAAAGGCAACTATATTTATACGGGTCTTAGTTTCTTTAGGGAATTACCTGCCGGAGTATCTGGCGCATATAAACTTTTCGCGAATATGCTATCCTTAGGAAAGGAAAAGGTAGCTAACCCAAATGATGTAAAAGGATAAAAATGGAAGACAAATTCACTTGGAAAAAAGAGTATTCTCTAGTATTGATTCTCAATGCACTGTACATTTTGCTCTTCTCATACATAATGTCTTCGTTTACTTGATATGGGTACACTCGATTGGATTATACTTTCAGGAACACTTTTATTTATAGTTGTTTACGGTGTTTGGAAAACGCGAGGAAGCAAAAACGTACAAGATTATGTGCGTGGTGGTAACGACGCCAAGTGGTGGACTATCGGATTATCGGTTATGGCCACTCAGGCAAGTGCCATTACCTTTTTATCCACCCCAGGCCAAGCATTCCACGACGGCATGGGTTTTGTTCAGTTTTATTTCGGCTTACCACTGGCTATGATCGTTATCTGCCTCGTTTTTATTCCCATCTACCATAGATTAAATGTATATACGGCCTATGAGTTTTTGGAAAATCGATTTGACTTAAAAACGAGATCCCTTACTGCAGTGCTTTTTCTTATTCAACGGGGCTTAGCAGCAGGCATTACCATATACGCACCTTCGATTATATTATCTGCGGTTTTAGGTTGGGACCTTTGGACACTAAACATTATCATAGGCACTTTGGTTATCATATACACGGTATCCGGGGGAACAAAGGCAGTTAGCGTGACACAAAAACAGCAGATGTTTATCATCATGGGGGGCATGTTTGTTACCTTCTTTTTCATATTGGGATACCTGCCCGCGGATATTACCTTTAGTAAAGCAATGAAAATTGCCGGAGCAAGCGATAAACTCGAAATTCTAAATTTTGATTTTGATGCCAAAAGCCGGTATACATTTTGGAGCGGTATTACAGGTGGGTTCTTTTTAGCCTTGTCTTATTTTGGAACTGACCAGAGTCAAGTACAACGCTACCTCTCAGGCAAATCAATACGCGAAAGTCAACTGGGGCTTGTTTTTAATGGTATTTTCAAAATACCAATGCAGTTCTTCATTTTATTAGTTGGGGTGATGGTATTTGTTTTTTATCAGTATAACCCGTCTCCATTAAATTTTAATCCATCCGCTACTCAAGCGGTAATGGATTCACCCTATGCAGCAGATTACACTATTTTACAAGAAGGCCAAGTCGCGTTGGAAACGCAAAAAAAAATAGCCCAAAATAAGTTTTCTGTAGCCTTGGAACTAAAGGAATATTCGGCAATAGAGGATGCTAAAATTCAAATCATCAATTTAAACAAAAAAGATAGCACCAACCGTGTGGCTGCCAAAGCACTAATTAAACAAGCCGATGGGAGTACGGAAACCAATGACAAGGATTACGTTTTCATACATTTCATATTGAATAATTTGCCCAAGGGCCTTATAGGTTTGCTCCTGGCGGTCATTTTATCAGCCGCAATGTCATCTACAGCCTCAGAGCTAAATGCCCTAGGCACAATTAGTGCTCTGGATCTTTATAAACGAAACAAAAAGGGAATGACCTCAGAAACACACAGCGTCAATGCCTCAAAGATTTTTACGCTTATTTGGGGAATTCTCGCCATTTTTATTGCCTGTACGGCAAGCTTGTTTGACAACCTAATTCAATTAGTGAATATTATAGGTAGTATTTTTTATGGCAATGTGCTAGGAATTTTTCTACTAGCTTTCTTCTTTAAATTTGTGAAAGGCAATGCCGTTTTCTTTTCAGCAATACTTACCCAGGCATTGATTTGTGTAATCTATTACTATCTGATACACATTTATCCTTCCGGTGAAGAAAAGTTAGGTTATTTATGGCTAAACATTATCGGGGCGGCACTGGTGATTTTCATTTCATTTATTTTTGAAAGTTTCGATCGGCTACTAAAGAACCCTCCTATTAAAACCTCTTAATGCCTCAACGTTTGGTGATATTCCTTTCGCTACCAAATGGTTTTTTTAACTAATAATTAAGATTTACCTTATATTTAAGGCCTCAATTGATGCATACTTATAATTAATATGAGTGTAAACACACTTCTTGTGGACAAAAAGTATACTATAAAGGATATAGCCCAGCTTGCAAAGGTTTCAACAGGAACCGTCGATAGAGTTATTCATGGTCGTGGTAAAGTTTCATCAAAAGCCAGTGAAAAAATAAAGGCAATACTCAAAGAAATTGACTATTACCCAAACCCGATTGCACGAAGTCTAAAGAATAATAAGGTATATAAAATTTTCGTCCTGTTACCCGACCCAAAGGATGATCCGTATTGGATTCCGGCCAATGAAGGAATAAAAGAGGCTATCAAAGAATTCAGTCCGTTCGGCGTAAGAGTAGAAAAAAAATTCTATCATCCCAAAGACAGAGCATCCTTTTTAGAGAAATCTCATGAAGCCTTGCAATCAAAACCTGATGTACTTTTAATGGCTCCTGTTTTCCATAAAGAATCACTTGAGGTATTTGAAAAATGTCAAAAGAAAAACGTTTTGGTAGCCCTGTTCAATAATTATATCGACGTTTTCAATAATGAGAATTTTATAGGTCAAGACCTAAATAAAAGTGGCCGTGTCGCAGCCAGTATAATCGACAAAATGCAAGGCCCAAAGGAAACAATTGCCATACTTCATATCAATGAAGAGGCACATATGAGGCAAAAAGAGAACGGATTCAAAGAATATTTCGAAGACAGAAAAGGTATTTCGCCTTCTATTGTTACCTATAGTTTGAATGAAGGTAGATTCAAGCCATCTAATTTTAATAAGGATCTCTTTGATTTTTTTCAAAAAAATCCGAAAATCTCTGCGGTTTTCGTTACGAACTCCAAAGCTTATTTATTAGTTGATGCTCTAAAAAATTTAAATAGGGATATTTCGATTGTCGGATATGACCTTTTAAAGGAGAATATCAATCTTCTCGAAACTGGTAAAATAGACTTCCTAATTCACCAAAAACCAAAAAGACAGGCCTACCTTGGGGTTGTCAATTTGGCGGAACATTTGCTTTTTGGGAAACCTATTCCTCCTCAAAATTTGCTACCTATCGATATTATCACCTCTGAAAATGTAATTTACTACAAGGATATAGTGTAGCAGATACCGTAACTGATTTTAGTTGTTAAATGACTATTACGCATTTGCACCTCAAAATAAAAATAATGTGCTCGAACACATATTTAATGTTGATTCGCTTGCGTAGTCATAAAAAAACGTTAAATTCAATCCTTATTAACTCAATGTTGTACTACCTAATATTATCAAAAAACTAAATTATGATTAAAAAACTGCTCTTATTCTTAGTGCTGGTTTTAGGGACATACCCTTTGCTTGCTCAAACTAAAACCGTATCGGGAACTGTATCTGACGGATCCGATGGCACTCCTTTGCCCGGCGTCAACGTCCTTTTACAAGGAACTACAAACGGTACTCAGACTGATTTTGACGGAAACTTTAACATAGATGCCTCTGAAGGAGATGTTTTGGTTTTTTCCTATATAGGAATGTCAAGTGAAAGTCGAACCGTCGGCACATCAAATACCGTAGATGTATCTATGATGGCAGATGCCAGTGAGCTCGATGAGGTAGTGGTTACCGCGTTAGGTGTGAAAAGACAGAAAAAATCACTGACTTATGCAACCCAAGGTGTTGACCCTAAAGGAATTGATGAGGCAAGGCCACAGCAAAATTTAGTGAATAGTTTATCAGGAAAAGTTGCTGGTCTATCGATTCAGACATCTGGTAATGGGGTAAGCGGTTCTTCTAAGGTTATTCTTAGAGGTAATAGATCTATTGCGGGTAGTAGTCAAGTTTTATACGTTGTAGATGGTGTTCCTTTAGGGGGTGATATTTCTGATATTAGCCCTGATGATGTTGCCTCGATAAACGTCTTAAAAGGCGCAAATGCTGCAGCTCTCTATGGTGCTAGAGCAAATAATGGCGCGATTATTATTACCACAAAATCGGGAACAGCAGGTGGAATGACTATTGACCTCAGTTCTACCATCACTACGCAACAAGGAAATATTTTATGGGACTATCAAAACCAATTTGGTCAAGGAAGTGGCGGTATATATAATCCTTCATCCACTGGATCTTGGGGCCCTGCCCTTAATGGAGCTACTGTTGCTGGATGGCAGCCCCAGACACCTACAAGTTATAACTTCAGTCCTCAAGAGGACAACGTTAACGATTTCATGCAAACAGGGTTCAATTTTGCCAATAACATTTCCATTCGATCAGGTACTGAAAAAATGAGAACCTTCTTTGGGTACACCCATGAACTTAGAAATGGTATCGTTCCTGATAATGATTTGAAAAGGCATAATATCAGTTTGAAGATTGATAATAATCTATTGGATGACAAATTGGTGCTAAGTACTAAAATCAACTATATAAGATCAGATTTAAATAACGCATTAGACACTGGGGAGTCATTTACTAATCCATGGAGACATGCCTACCGTTTGCCTAGAAATATCCGAACTGCTGATGCTAGAGAATATCAATATAGCGATGCCGGTGGTAATATTCTTCAGAATTATTGGAAACCTGGTGATAATGGTGGAGCCAACCCGTATTGGACCATTAACAAGAATCTAAAAGACATTATTACCAATCGGATTATCGGCTATATGTCTTTAAAGTATAATTTCACCGACAACCTTAGCCTTTTAGTACGGACCGCAGTGGACCAAAGTTCTGAAAGCAGGGAAGACCGTTTATACAATAATTCTTATATCGTTGCTGACAATGGCAACTATATCACAAGAAACGCAAGTAGTCTTGAATGGAATACTGACTTCTTGTTGAGCTATAACAAACAAATCAATGAGGATTTTGCTTTTAATTTGAATGCGGGTGGCAACAACCGTCAGGCAAATAACAAATTTGTTAGAACCAATAATGGTGGGCTAAACGCCGCGAATATCTTTGCTATTAGTAATGCCCAAGTTTTAACGGCGAGCCAAGACATAAGTCGTAAAGAGGTAAATTCATTATATGCCTTCGGACAAGGATCATGGAAGGATGCTATGTTCCTCGATTTAACATATCGTAGTGATTGGAGTTCAACACTTCCCTCGGCGAACAGAAGATTTGATTATTACTCTGCAGGACTTAGTGCTGTAATTTCAGATTTGACGACCTTACCTGACTTTATGTCTTTTTTGAAATTAAGAGCATCCTATGCGGAAGTAGGGAATGACACAGACCCTTTTCAACTAACCCAAGTTGCGAATCTTCAACCGGGTGGTTTTATCCAACTTGGTACCGTCTTGCCAAATCCAGACTTAAAGCCAGAGCGAACCAAGTCAATGGAGTTTGGTTTTGACGCCCGTTTTTTAGAGAACAGATTAGGCATTGATTTTACCTATTACAAGACCAATAGTATAGACCAGTTATTTGGTCAGCAAGTCCCTCAAGGTTCTGGGGTATCGACTCGGTTTATTAATGGTGCGGATGTTCAGAATAAAGGTATAGAGATTATTTTGACTGGTACTCCAATAAATACAGCAGATTTTAGCTGGAACATCACTTTCAACTATGCGAAAAATGATAGTAAAGTGCTCGCGTTGGCAGAAGGCTTAGAGACCCTAAGTTATGGAGGGGATTTCTTTAGAAGGTTTGAATTGAATGTTGGTGATGAATGGGGTAATGTCTATTCTAGAGGTTTTGTCAGGGATGACCAAGGTAGAGCAATAGTTGCTGCTGATGGTACTCCTGAGGTTACCTCAGGTCAAGACGTACTTGTTGCAAATTATAATCCAGATTGGCTGGGAGGTATAAATAATTACTTTACTTATAAAAATTGGAATTTCGGATTCTTAATCGACATCCGTCAAGGTGGTCAGGTAGGTTCTTTTACCAATGCTATCTTAGCCTCTGATGGTGCACTTCAAAGCACGGTTGCTGGTCGTGACGGTAGTTTGGTTTTCGGAACAAATGTTTTTCCTGGACTAGATGTTGTACAAGCCGATGGAAGTGCCAATAATATTCAAGTCAATGCCGAACAATTTTGGGCTAAAGTAGGTGGTAGAAACTCACCTGTTGGGGAAGCCTTTGTAGAAGACGCATCTAATATTAGAATGCGTGAAATGACCTTGGGCTATAGCTTACCTAGTAGCGTATTAGGCAATGGTCCTTTCAGAAGTGCAAAATTCTCATTGGTTGGAAGAAATCTTTTCTTTTTCTCCAACAAAGCATCTTTTGATCCTGAGGTAATTACAAGTTCAGGATCGCAACTAGGTTCTGACAACAGTCGAAACGTAACTAGTTCTGATGGTTTTGAATCCTTTGCACCCCCATCTACGAGGAGTATTGGATTGAATGTTAAATTTGGTTTTTAAAAAAGTTGTAACTTTAAAGAAAAAATTATGAAAAAAGTATTATTAAAAATGGGACTCGGAATTGTCCTGGTGGCAGCCTTTTCAGGTTGTACTGAAGATTTCGATGAATTGAACACAGACCCCCTTGCACTCGACACAGGTGCTCTTGAAGAGAGTCAAGTATTACAGGGGCAAGCATTTGCTCAAGCGCAGTATGTTTCCGTAAATGGACTCCATTGGAGATTTCAAATTTCGCAGAATTTATTTTCTGATATTTGGACCCAGTATTATGCAACTACCGCCGCTGGATTTGACTCAGATCGCTTTGTTCAAGTTGGTCGATGGGCTGATTTGGCATGGGGATCTTTTTATGGTCAAGCAGCTCCTCAAATCAAATTAGTGGAAGATCTCTCAGAAGCCAATGGAAATTTGATAGGAAATGGTATGGTGAAAGTACTTAGGGTACATGCGTATCATCGCATTACAGATTATTGGGGTCCAGTGCCCTACTCTGCATTTGGTAATGCTGAACTATCCGTTCCCTATGACAATCAGGCCGATATTTATGCCGATTTTTTTACTACACTTGACGAGGCTGTATCGCAATTAAGTGCAGGTGGTACATCTTATGGTGGAAGTGATAGAATCTATGCAGGAGATTCTGCCAAGTGGTTGACTTTTGCAAATAGCCTACGCCTTAGATTGGCAATGAGAATTAAATATGTAGATCCTGCAAGAGCGAAAGCAGAAGCAGAAAAAGCAGTTTCCGCTGGAGTGATGATGGATAATTCTCAGAATGCATTTGTTTCTGTTGATGACGTCAATAGAAACCCGCTCGAAACGATTACCGATTGGGGCGAATTTAGAATGAGTGCCACTATGGAGAGTATTTTAGAAGGATACGGGGACCCTCGTATGCCCGAGTATTTCGCTCCTGCGGCAGATGGTGATTCAGATGGCGATGGCAGTCCTTATGAAGGTCTTTTAAACGGTCAAACAAAAGTTTCTTTAGAGACCAGTAAAAATGCCGGACATTCTGATTTGGCAACTAAATTTATTGATGTTGCCAAAGGAGGAATAAATCCACCGATTGAAATCATGAATGCAGCAGAAATGTTCTTTTTACGAGCTGAAGGTGCATTAGAAGGCTGGTCTATGGGTGGAACTGCTGAAAGTCTCTACGCGGATGGTATTAGAACTTCGATGACGCAAAAGACTGGTGCCGATGCTGCTAGCATTGATGCCTACATTTCGAGCACTAGTGTACCCGTAGCTTTCGAGCCAGGGGCAATGCCCGTAACTGATATCCCTGTAGCCTTTTCCGGAGATCCAGAAAAGCAATTCGAGCAAATAATCACTCAGAAGTGGTTGGCAATCTATCCTAATGGTTGGGAATCTTGGGCTGAATTAAGAAGAACGGGGTATCCAAAGCAATATGCACGTGTTCAATCTGAAAACCCTGATGTGGCGGCTAGCGATATCATCAGAAGAATGATTTATGTGCAAAGTGAGTTTGACACTAACGGAGATGCGGTTCAAGCTGCTATCGGCGGTGCTGAACTTGGAGGCGCGGATAAGAACAACACTAAAGTATGGTGGGATAAGAAATAGAATTTAGTTTTCAATATTCATTAAAAACACCAATATATAAATATTGGTGTTTTTTGTTTAGTCAAATAGCGATACCTTACTTAGAACACAAATTAAGCTAAAAATCTTCAAGAAAAATTAAATGAGGTTGCTACAAATTTCAAAATTCTATTGCTTGATAATATCGTTCTGTTTTGCCATTAGCTGCAAAACTGATGAAAACCATAAATTATTCACCTTACTTTCCCCAAGCCAAACAGGGATCAAGTTCAAAAACATCTTGAAAGAAACAAAAGAATTTAATGTTTTAGAATATGGTTATCTCTATAACGGTGGAGGTGTTTCGATTGGCGATCTCAACAATGATGGTTTAGCCGACATCTATTTCACGGGCAATATGGTGGGTAGTCGACTTTATATCAATAAAGGTGATTTCGAATTTGAGGAAATCGCGGAAAAAGCAGGAGTATTTGCTTCCGGACTTTGGAATACTGGAACTACGTTTGCGGATGTCAATGCCGATGGTTTCTTGGATATTTACGTATGTAGGTCCGCAGCAAAAGATCCATCAAAAAGAAGGAATCTATTGTTTATAAACAATGGCGATTTAACCTTTACCGAGAAAAGTGCCGAGTATGGTATTGATGATTCTGGCTATTCTACACAAGGCGCCTTCTTCGATTACGATAAAGACGGTGATCTAGATCTTTATGTTCTCAACCATTCTACCCAAGAATATGCCGGTTTTGGGCAAATCACGGCATCTTTAAAAAACAAGAAGAATGAGGCTTATTCGGATAAACTCTACAAAAACGAAAATGGTAAATTCTTTGATGTAAGCGAGAAAGCTGGTTTAATATCCAACGTTTTAGGGTTTGGTCTTGGTGTTGCTTTATCAGACCTAAATAATGACGGTTGGCCAGATATTTATGTGTCAAATGATTATAATGAACAAGACTACCTCTATGTCAACAATCAAGATGGCACCTTTACCGAAAGTCTTGATAAGCTTATAGGCCATACTTCGTTATTTTCTATGGGGTCGGATATTGCTGATATTAATAATGATGGCTTTACAGATATCATGACCTTAGATATGTTACCCGAAGGTAACCAACGTCAAAAAATGGTATCTGGTCCGGATAATTACGATAAATACCAACTTTTGGTTAATTCTGGTTTTTACAATCAGACCATGCGCAATATGTTACAATTAAATAACGGTGGTACGTCCTTCTCAGAGATAGGTCAACTGGCGGGTGTTTCAAATACCGATTGGAGTTGGAGCTCACTTTTCGCTGATTTTGACAACGATAGTCATAAAGACCTTTTCATTACAAATGGTTATAAAAGGGATTATACCAACATGGATTTTATTAATTATGCCGTACAAGAAAGGCTAAAAGAGAATAAAACCGGTCAAAAAACGGCCATTATGCAGTTCATACAAGAAATTCCATCTACAGTTGAAAAAAACTACATCTACCGCAATAGAGGAGATCTTAGCTTTGAAAAAGCAAATGTTTCGTGGGGGTTAGACCATAAATCTTTATCAAATGGAGCCGCATACGCAGATCTTGATAATGACGGCGATTTAGATCTTGTCGTTAATAACATAGAAGAAGAGGCATTTGTATATAGAAATAATAGTGAAGCACTGACCAATAGCAATTCTTATTTAAAAGTCAAATTAGAAGGTAGCGATCGAAACACATTTGGAATTGGCGCACGGGTTGAGGTCAAAGTCAACAATACGATTCAAGTTCAAGAGATATGGCCCACTAGAGGTTATCAATCCTCTGTTGATTTAAACCTGATATTTGGTTTGGGTACTTCCGCTCAAGTAGATGAATTAAAAATAATTTGGCCGAATTCAGAAATACAGGTATTAAAAAATCTGCCCTCCAATCAACTGATAACAGTCAAACAAACGGATGCCAAATCAAGTCTGGTCAACCAAAAAAAGAAACTCCAAAACACTTATTTTGAGAACGTATCCAAAGATTCTTTGATATCATATGTGCATCAAGAGAACAATTTTGTTGACTTTAAACGTGAACAACTTTTGCCGCATAAACTTTCTACTCAGGGACCGAAAATCGCCAAGGGAGATATCAATAATGACGGAATAGAAGACTTTTTTATCGGCGGCGCGAAAGGAGTAGTCGGCAACATGTTTGCACAAAATAAGCTTGGAGTATTCTACGAAACCTCCAAAAATACATTTAAAAATGACCATTTGTCTGAGGATATTGACGCTCTCTTTTTTGATGCCGACGGTGATAATGACCTCGACCTCTATGTGGTAAGTGGCGGGGCTGATTACCAAAGTGATGCCCCTGAATTGCAAGACCGTCTGTATTTTAACAATGGGCAAGGAAAGTTTTCTAAAAAAGAAAAAGCTTTGCCTCAAATGTATTACAGTGGTTCCTGTATCAGCGCTTCCGACTTTGATAATGATGGAGACTTAGACCTTTTTGTTGGGGGTAGATTAGTTCCAGGCAGCTACCCGAATGCCCCTAGGAGTTACCTTTTAGAAAACAATGGTAAGGGTGTTTTTAAAGATGTCACCGCAGAGGCAAATCAAGATCTTATGCACCCTGGCATGATAACCGATGCTTTGTGGACGGATTTTGATAATGATGAAAAGATGGATTTGATAATCGTAGGGGAATGGATGGAAATTCGAATGTTCAAGAATATCGATGGAAGCTTAAAAGAGATTACTGCAGATTGTGGCACGGCCAATTCACAGGGTTGGTGGAACACAATTACATCTGGCGATTTCGATAATGATGGTGATACGGATTATGTATTTGGAAATTTTGGTTTGAACTCACAATTGAAAGCTTCTCTTAATGAACCTGTTGAACTATATGTCAAAGATTTTGATTCAAATGGCTCGATAGATCCTATTATGTGCTCTTATATCTTGGGAGAAAGCTACCCCGTATTTTCAAAAGATGACTTAGTAGGCCAACTCAACGGCCTTAAGAGCAAATACAATAGCTATTCGGAGTATTCCAATCAGCAAATTACCGATATTTTCACGCCTTCCGAACTATCCAATGCTACAGTGCTTAGAGCAAATAATTTTGCAAGTAGTTATATGGAAAATCTAGGTAATGCCAGATTTAAACTCACCCCCCTGCCAACTCCAATACAATTTTCGCCCATATTCGGTGCTATTACAAGGGACTTTAATGGCGATGGAAATCTGGATTTGATTACAGCGGGAAACTTTTTTGGTACCCGTGTAAAGTATGGTAGATATGACGCAAATAAAGGAAACCTCTTGTTGGGTGATGGCCAAGGTGGGTTGACACCCCAAGGAAACGCAATAAGTGGTTTGAAATTAAACGGTGAAGTCAGGGATGTTGAAATAATCAAGACCAGAAAAAATCAATTCCTTATTCTCTTTGCACAAAACAATGGTCCTGTTGAAACCTATAGTTTTAAACCGGATTAAAAAACTGAATCATGAACAAAGTACGGCTTATTACTATTCTTCTTTCTCTAAGCATTTGCAATGTTTTAGGTCAATCTCTGGCCAGTATTACGGAAGAAACCAAACTAATTGACACCTACCCTTTTAACACCCCAAATCCAGTACCAATCGTTGGTGACAACCCAAAAATTCCGCCTTATTTCAAATTTGACGGTTACGCCCATTCCTCAGTAAAAAAAGATTGGAAAGTTATAACGCTAGAAAACGATTATATCAAACTATGGGTGCTTCCAGAAATCGGTGGCAAAGTATGGGGTGCCATCGAAAAAAGTACTGGAGAGGAATTTCTCTACAAAAATGAAGTCATCAAGTTTAGAAATATCGCCATGCGCGGACCATGGACATCTGGCGGTATCGAATTTAATTTTGGTATCATAGGCCATCATCCTGCTACAGCTACTCCTGTAGATTATTATACGCGAACAAATGACGACGGTAGTGTTAGCTGTATTGTGGGCAATACCGACCTTACTTCGAATACTAGATGGACGGTTGAAATTCGATTGGAAAAAGACAAGGCCTATTTTGAGACTAACGCTTCTTGGTACAATGCTTCTCCCCTCACAGCGTCATATTACAATTGGATGACTGCCGCTGCTGTGGCAACCAATGATTTGGAATTCTTTATACCTGGCAACAAGTATGTAGAGCATAATGGCAACGCACATCCCTGGCCTGTTGATGAAGAAGGAAGAAACTTGGCGATGTATAAAAACAATACGTTTGGCCCAGCAAAGTCGTATCATGTGGTTGGAGAATACAATGATTTTTTTGGAGGATATTATCATGACAAGAATTTCGGTTATGGTCAATGGTCTCCTTACGAAGAGATGCCAGGCCAAAAATTATGGTTATGGGCTCTGTCACGCGCTGGTGGAATTTGGGAGGATCTCTTGACCGATTCTGACGGACAGTATATTGAATTTCAGGCAGGAAGGCTTTTTGACCAATACAATCCAGGAGCTACAAATCCGATAAGTCAAGTAGGTTTCGACCCCTTTGTTATGGACACCTGGTCGGAAATATGGTTTCCGTACAAAGAAATAGGTGGTATGGAAGACACCTCCAAACATGGGGTGCTCAATGTAGAATATGAAAACGGCTCAATGTATGTAGGAGTTAATGCCTTACAAGACCTCAATCAAGAACTACAAATTAAGATAAACGGGGTCATCGCATTCTCTGAAAAATTGAACTTAAAACCAATGGAAGTCTTTTCAACTAAACTTCCCGCTTCCGATTCCGAGGATATTGAAATCACCATTTTAGGCACCGAACTTGAATACACAAATAATCCGGATGCAAAACATATCAAAAGGCCATTTTATCCTGATAAAAACTTAAAAGTATCAAGGGCTGAAGACCTATTTCAAGCGGGACTTGAGGCATTGGAATATCGAGAATATACCTTGTCACATGAGAAACTATCAGAACTTATCGCTTTGGACCCATCGCATCGTTCCGGTCTTTTGGCCTTAGCCGAACTGGAATACAGAAGAACTAACTATGAAAGGGCTTTGGAGTTGGCAGATACTGTATTAAAAATGGACACCTATAACTCCAAGGCCAACTATATAGCGGGGATCACTTACCGTGCGCTAGGAGACCATTTGAATGCCTTGGAATCATTTGGTTGGGCTGCACGCGATATGAAGTATCGGTCAACCGCATATGCCCAAATGGCAGAGATTAGCCTTAAGGATAAGAATTATAATCGAGCTGAAAGCTATGCCGCCAAGTCATTGACCTATAACCTTAATAACATTAATTCAAGAGAGGTGTTGTTGTTTTCGGCAAAAAGGCAAGGTGATGTCATAGCACTAAAGGATCATGCACAAGGGATATTGAACGTTGACCCATTTAATTTTATAGCTAGGCAAGAAATTAATCGTACTGATAACAAAGGAAATGGCAATACTCCGGGTTTACCTGAAATTGAAAATGAATTCGATCAGGAAACCATCTTGGGCATTGCTTTACGATATCATGAAATTGGCTATTCAACCGAAGCTCTAGCTAGCTTATTAGAAGGTTCAAAGACTGTGAAAAATTGGCTATGGGCAGCTTACCTACAAAAAGACGACAATTCTTCTGAAAGTCAGCGCCTCCTTAACGAAGCCCTTTCTGAAAAAGTAAATTTAGTATTTCCTTACCGTAGGGAAACCATTCCTGTTTTGGAATGGGCATCCCTTCAAAATAACAGTTGGAAGTTAAAATATTATTTAGCGCAAAACTATATGGTCGTCGGCAAAAAGAAAGAAGCTTTACAGCTTTTAGAAGAATGTGCCTACCAACCAGATTCAGATATTTTCTATCGCTTTCGGGCTATACTAAATAAAGGCGAGCAAATGGAAAAAGAGCTGGCAGATTACCAAAAGGCATTCGCTTTGAACCCCAATGATTGGAAATTAACTGAAGAAATTTTACAATTTTATTTAGCAAATAACATGTTTCAGGAAGCGCTTATGTTAAGTTCTAAAGCATATAAAAAATATCCAAAGAACTATAACATCGGTTTAGCTCATGCCAAAACTTTATTGAATTCAGGTAGTTTTGAAATGGTCATAGAAGTATTAAAGAATATTCAGGTGTTACCTTTTGAGCATGCGAGTGAGAGTAGGGAAATTTATGAACGGGCACACTTAGCAGTTGCCTTATCGTATTTAAAGAAAAACGAGAACGAAAAAGCCCTAGAAGTGTTGAAGAAAAGTAAAGAATGGCCTGAGAATATTGGTGTTGGCAAACCTTATGACCCAGATGAAAGACCACAAGACTTTCTTACTGCACTAACTATGGAAAGAATGGACAAACCCGAACAACGAAATGAGCTCTTGACGCGCATAGTTGACAAAACAAATATCACTATCAAAACCAATAGCCTGAATCATCTATTTGGTTTATTGGCAGCTAAAAGACTTGGTAATGGGTCTTTGAGCAAATTAATGTCCAACCTTAACGAAACGGACGGGGATATGAACAAAACGGTACTTGCCCTTTTCAATGGGGATGAGCAGGTTTTGAATACGCTAATACTTGAGGGCCAAATACCAAAAGACGTTTGGACGCTAGCCAATTGGGCAGTCAACAATTGACAAATCGCATAAATAACAACTAGATTTAACGCATTGGTCGAATCACATAACTATAGTTCAAGTCTTGCGGTTGAATTTGATATTTTTCCATAGGTAGATTTCCCCAACTGTTGTCTCCACCCACTCCCATTTGCCGGTAATCAATATTGATATTCACCATTTCTCTTTTGATGATGTCAAACGTATGACGTTGTTGTTTTGTTTCCCCAGGGTCAAAATCATCATTGTATTGGTGGTGCGCACTAAAACTAAAAAGTATTGGGCTAAAAATCTCTATTCCGCTACCCTCTTTGTTGGTAAAACGCACTTTGCGAATATCGGTACGGTTACCATTTTCCTGTGGCCTGATATACGGATAATACAATTCTGAAACACTTGCTGAATAATTTCCCACTAAAGCGGAAGTTTTCCTATCCCAATAGTTTTCATGTGGTCCTCGGCCATACCATGCTACTTGCTGATACTCGTCTTTAATCGTGAAATTATTACCGAATCGTGGTAAAATCGGCACTTCTTCTTGAAGGCCTCTAAGGTCATTTTTTACTCTTATTTCTCCTTTGTCATTTACTTCATACACTATTGAAATCTTTCCTTCAACCGATGGCAAATCATAACTGCTGGTGATTTTTAATTTTCCGTTATTGGCTGTAAAAGGATTTTCGGCTAATTGAAGTACATCAATCACTTCGTCTGTACT
>RCND010000996.1_pt1 | contig 16025 bp, 11 predicted proteins | sample 2041351 | NCBI WGS metagenome assembly RCND01 (sample SAMN09708230, study PRJNA481090) | Marine sediment metagenome, whole genome shotgun sequencing project. | biome: marine sediment; feature: ocean; material: sediment; isolation source: Sewage treatment plant 12B marine sediment (STP12B) ... | reverse complement strand
CACCGCCAGTAATGGGGGCAAAAAAACAGCCGCCAGCAAAACAAACAGGAACAACGCCAGGTGTTTTTGTTTACTCATCTGCATATCGTGCAATCCTGAAACCAAGGTTATCACGCGGTCCGCGACTATAATCGCGGTAACTCAGGCGTAATTCGGTGATGCTGCCGTCACGCCAGCTGGAGCCCCGCACCACATGATGATCACCACTGGTGGGACCTGTGGGGTCTTTGACCAGTCTTTCAGCCTGGCCCGGGTACACCGCGTAGAAATCACTGATCCATTCTGCCACGTTGCCGCCAAAGTCGTGAAAACCCTCGGGTTGTTCGGTGTAACTGCCCACCGGTGCTGGGCCCCGGAACCCGTCATTATAGCCTGACACCACGATGGCCAGGGTATCCGCTATCTGTGCGTCAGCAAAATTACCCACTTTGGCCTGGGGTGGGTAACCTTCACCCCATGAATAACGGACCGGGGCACTGCGACCTGCAACCCGTGCGGCATAGACCCACTCGGTTTCGCTTGGCAGACGGTAACCACTCGTTTGGGTCTCCTGCAGTTTCATATGGCCATTCTGTTCAACATACGCGGGTGGCAGCTTGTCCAGATCGCTAAGCCAGTTGCAATAACGGGCGGCATCGTCCCAGCTGACATTGACGACCGGCAGATTATCGTGGTTCAGGGATACACCTTCCGCTGAGCCGGAGTTGTGCTTTGCATTAAATCGCCGGTATTCTTTATTGGTCACTTCCCTACCCGACAGGTAATACGGCTTTGTAAGCTCCACCAGTCGCTGGCTCTCGTTCGCACGACGCCCGGCTTCACGTCGCGATGCTCCCATGCGAAAACTGCCGGAAGGCTCAAGCAGCGGCATTTCCTGCCCACCTGCGGTACGCAGCACTGCCGGTCTGGCATCCTCTTTTGCCTGTACCAGGGTCTTCAGGGTGACATCAACATTCTGGCTGGTACCAATACGCGGGGTAACTTTTACAGTCTGAGAGACATAACCCATTTTGCTGAAAACCAGCTCATGCGGTCGTGTAGTCAGGCGTAAACGCTGTGTGCCGCTACCTGCAGCATTGCCGTCCAACGTCAGCGTGGCATCCGCGGGGTGTGAACTTGAAAAAACAACACCGTACTCAGGTGAAAGACCCACCGTCATTTGCCGCTCTTCATCTGCCCGCAGCTTGACGGTTTTTCTGGCGGAAATATAACCGGGCGCACTGAGGTGAAGTTGATGCGCAACACCTGAAGTCAGTACCAACGTGACCGGTGTGCTGCCTTTAAAGGTGCCATCAACAGTGACGGTCGCACCCTTTGGCTTACTTTCCAGCAAAAGGGTGCCGTCATTGGGTTCCAGCTTGACGGTGTCCAGCACCACCGATGTACCAGCGACAAGCAGCTCATCCGTACGGGCTGTTTTAAACCCTGGCAGTGACAGCTCAATACTGTGTTGGCCCTGTAGGATCTCTGCATTGAGCGGAGTAACACCCACGGCCTCACCATCAACCAGAACCTCTGCACCTGCCGGTATGCTTTCCAGTTGTACATTGGCCCAGGCGGGTTGTAGCGAAATGTTTAGTTCCTGGAGTTCACCAAATCCGGCCACTTCAAACTCAAGTGTTTCTGCCAGGTAGCGATCCGTTTCGATTCTCAACTGCTGTGTTCCACGCTCTACAGAGATGATGTTATCTGCGTCTGTCTCCGTCTCAACTTCACCCACCAATACCCTGACAGGCACATCGGGATCAGCGATGATTTTCACCCGACCGGGTAGCTCTTCCAATTCAAAACTGAATGACTGGAACCCGTTGGAGGCCACTTCAATACGCTGTTCCAATGGCTGATAACCAGCCCTGCTGGCATGCACGGTGAAATCACCCGGCACGACCAGCATCTTTTGGCCAAACGAAACAGGCGGAGGAAAGCCGGAAATAGATTGACTGTCGGGTTCCGGCGTGATGCTGATTGACATCGGGGTTGCAAATAGTACAAACAGCGCAACAATCGAAAGCAGCACGAATACGGTAATAGCCAGGATCCGAAGCCTGCGTTGCTTTGCAGGTGACAGAGTAGCGGTGGCGATTGGAATGACCTGCGTGTCACCTTCCTCTTCCCGACCTTCTTGTTTGTGGGCTTCCTGTTCCCCACCTTCTTCCAGGTAGCCCTCTTCTTCGGCATCGGGTGGTGGTAACGGCGGGGGTTGCAGTTCGGGTTCGTCATCACTGTTTCTTACTTTGACAAAAACCTGGTCACCCTTTACATCCCAGCTCAGAACCGACTCCCCAAGTTCAATCCGGTCTCCGGATTTGAGCCAGGCAGATGTGGCTATGTATTCATGGTTGTGGAACAGTTCGACCGCATCATTGGCGGGTTGAACATAGGCATGACCGCTGGACAATGCGATATGGGCCAACACGACACCCTCAGGCGTGGCTTTCAACACGATGTCCGTGCCAGCACCACCGACACTCAAAGGGAAATCCCCTTCGTTCAGACGTCGGCTACCAGTGACGCTATCGATAAGGTAAACCCGTTTCAAACCGACTCCTTACAACGGATATCCACCGTCGTCTGTTTGGACCCGGGTTTGACCGTCAAGGTCTGACGCACATCCCGGTAACCCGGTCTGGACCCGACCACAGTATAGGTCCCCGGACGTAGCTCCAGTTGTTGGCTGGTAAACTGGCCAAACCTGCCGACATGATATATCGATACATGGGTCAAGCCATCGGATTGCAAGGTTACCACCTGCGGTGTCTGTGCTTCGACGATCATGGTTTGCAAGCGTTCTATTTTACCGGCCAGACGGGTCTCCCCGGCGGGTGGCTTACCCGCTGCTGCAAGTAATTTTTCTGCGTTTGTTCTGGGTTTTTCAGACCAGACACGGGTCGGGTCTGCAAGATAGTGCTCGAGTTGTTGGTGCAGACGTTCCCGATCTTGTGCCCTGGCAAGACCTTCGCGTGCAAAAGCGGCCTGCGGAACCCTGGCCAGTACTTCGCGATAAACTGCTATTGCACCGGACCAGTTTTCATTTTGCTCGTCAGTGAGGCCTTTCTGACGCTGACTGGCAAGCCATAGTTTCTGTTTAAGTTGTGTGAGCTGATATTGTGTATCAAGCACGACCTGCTCGCCAGGTTTCAGACTGGCTGCTTCCTGCAGTGCTCTTTCAGCAGTCCTTATCTGACGCGCATCCATGGCGCTCAGTGCCCGACTCATCGCATCCGTAAACGCAAGTTCTGTGATCTGTTCGGTCGTTTCAAACAGGGCAATTGAAGCCGGCTCATAGGCCCGGTCCAATTCAACCGCTTCGAGGAATGCCAGCTGGGCATTTTGAAGATCATTATTGAAGCGCGCCAACTCGCCATTTTCCATCAGCTGAAGTAAGGCAGGTCTGACGCGTGCCCGTTCCAGACCTTCAAGTGCACTTTCATTGTCATCTTCAATAGCGATGGCAGTTTCAAAGAAGGTGGTAGCAGACTCGCTGTCATCGGACTGCAGTGCCTGCCAACCGGCACCCAGCGCCTGCGCCAGGCGCTCACCCATTTCGGATTCAAGCAGTTGCAACAAGGCCAGTGACTCGGCAAAGCCCTCGTTGGCCATGGAAAACTTGCGTTGTGCGAATAGATCATTGGCCTCTCCCGCACCATCCACCGCCTGGCTCCATTCCGGCTCACCCCAGACGGGCGCGTTTGCGAGTTCCAGACGTGCGCGTGTATGCAAAAAATCCTGCAAACCCTGTTCGGCTTCAGCGCGTGAATTTGCGGATTCCTGACCGCTTGCCTGGGCTGATTCCGCCGGCTGGGTGGTTTCTTGCTCTGATACTCTTGCGGGTTTCCTGTCGGCGGTTTCAGATACCATTTTGGGCAATACGAGAAGCACAACCAAAACCAGTGCAACAATGACGGCTAAAGCACCCCAAATCAGGCCATGCCCGGCTGTTTTACCAGCAGCAGGCTCCAGACGGGCGCCGGGTGGGCGCAATTCCGGGCTCGGCTGTCCTGCCTGCAGTTGCTCGTCTGGCGACATGCTCTATCTCAGTTGGTCGATCCGGGAAGACCAGTTTCGCTTGCATAAATTTTTCCAATTAATGCTCTCCACTGTTCGTACTGGGCCTCGGCGGAGCCTGTCAATTCGATCGTTTCTCCTTCGACTTCCAGCACCAACGGACGGGCCTCTGATGAAAATGACATCCCCAGTTCCTCGATGGATTCGCGATGAATACCGGCTTCAGAGCGCTTGTCCATGCCGGACTTGATTGCAGCTGCACCACCCAGCACCATGACATCACTCAGTGTGTCCAGTGCCGGATTGTATTCAGGTGACGCCACACCGATAAAAATCGCCCCCGCAATTGCCGCAACCCCAAGCAGGGTCCGGTTCAGTGCCTGCTTTTCAAGCACACGCTGCTTTTCCGCTTCATCACTACGCGCCTTACGCCATTCGGTATAAGGTTGTTTCATTTCGCGATGGAAATTATCAAAGTGTCCATTCAGTGTGTCTATCATCAGTAAATCGCGATCGCGGATGGCCTTCACACGACCATACATCGGGTCGTCATAACTGGGCAGGTGCGTAACCGTATACTCGCCGGACTCCGACTGATCGAGATAACTGGCGAAAGCATCGGGTGCGATATCTGCGGCAAACTGTAATTCGGCGATGCGCCTGATGTTTGTAATATCTTCTACCGTCAGTTTCTTGAGGAATCTCGCAAGGTCATTTGCGATCGTGTTATAAAGCGGTTGAAAAGCATCTCCGAAAAGCTCATTTGCCCGGTAAAAAGATGCTTCAGCACCATCACGGTATTCTTTATTGAACCATTGACGTCCGCTTGCGTCCCTGGCTGTGATATCAAGATCAAGCTGCTCTCCATTGGATGCAATTATGGTTCCCGAAACGAGCAATTCACTACCTGTTATACCACTGGGTACGACACGTACTGCGCCCCAGTAGCCGGTCTTTTCCATGGTCGAGCGCAATTCTTCAGGCAGGTAACGTGCCTCTGCCTCGCGTATGTCCATTGACAACCCATTGGCATCCTTTGGGTCTTTCGGCAACTTGCCCGCGTCGAAGATCTCGATGGAGACATTGAGCAATTGTTGCTCGGGAATTTCCGTCAACGATTTGTCGATCGGTACTGCATCCTCGACATTTCGGCGCGTAATGTGGGTTGCGCAGGCAGAAAGCAATAACAAAGACAGAATGGTCAGCAAAAGAGTTATCTGTTTCATGTAGGACTGTTTCATGTCAAGGCCACTCAGTTGGTTCCACGTTTGTATCTACGATACTCTTCCCAGAGTTTTGCTTTCAACTCCGGATCGGTTTCTTTTTCCGCAGCTTCACGCAACTGACGTGCTACGACATCATCGTCGCTGCCATCAGGAATGTCCGATGGTTGATCACGGTCGCTACCGCGTTCACCCGAACCGGTGCTACTGTCCTCAGGTCCGCCACCACGCTGATCACCCGATTGATCACCCGCGCGGTTGCCACCAGGCGAACCTCCGGTTTCCTGACCTTCGCCCTCAGAGCCTCCTTCAGAACTCTCACCCTCGGAACCTTCACCCTCGGAACCTTCACCTTCAGAACCTTCACCTTCAGAACCTTCACCTTCAGAACCTTCACCCTCGGAACCTTCACCTTCAGAACCTTCACCTTCAGAACCTTCACCCTTGGAACCATCACCTGCATCTGAATTATCGTTGGGTGTCGCAGCCTTGATTCTTTCCTGCTCCTGCAGCAGTTTTTCATCGTATTCACCCAGTCCTGCATTTAGCATCCTGTCCAGCGCGGCGATCTGCTCCTGGGGTGTCTGCTCTGTCTGCGTGGCAATGTTGGCTGATTTCGTAGTTGCCTGCCCTTGTACCGGGCAGGGCAAACCCTCCGGTAAAGATGAACCCGCACGAATGACAGTCTGGCAATCCTCAAATACACGTCTCTGCAACCTGGCGATATAGGTTGCATAGTCAGAGGCATCTGCTCCATCCAGCCCGTTGAACTGACGTTGCTGCCGATAATCATCTTCGGCAGCACGAAAAGCCGCGTAATCAAGTCTGAGCTGTTCAACTGTTTCATCAATTGCTGTCCAGCCAGGAGTGGACACGGAAATGACCAGCAAGAAAATAAGCAACCTGAAAAGGTGTTTGGTGTTTTTCAATTGCAAATTAGTAAGCATAATTAATATGAACCATAAAAATACCAATTTAGTATAACGCCAGTCTATAACTCAGTTCATGAACTTAACATGAATCATCCTGAACCTTAACTTTAGTTGTCATCCTTGGAGTCTGCTGTCAACCAACTCATGTAATCAGAAGCCAGGCTGCTGTCGTCATTGACGAGTATCCAACTGGCCCCACCGTCTTCGGAACGGTACAAACCACCACCATCGGCAGTGCCGACAGCAGATCGGCGTAGGAAGTTTCCGGAACGGCGGCAAAACCGTCAGTGAGAGCAAACATGCCGAACAGCGCCAAACTCAACCTAAAAAATTTCTGATTGATCAACCTCAAACTCATCGCTCCCACCTTTTCATTGAACCTGCAGGCGCACAGTGTAGCGAAGGAATGGGTGGACTTCGAGAAGCAAAAAAAAACGGCCCGGACATCACTGCCCGGGCCGCTGTATATCAGTACTTTACTGAGCTAGTGCTTTCGATTCAGAACCCTGGATTGACGCACCAAACTTAAGTGGTGGAACCCACATCAGTGCTGGTGCACTTGGTGGAACACGATTTCCGCCATTAAACGGATCGTCTGTCCAGCCAAGCCCCTGCCAATCTACTGCATCGCTTGCATGGCAATCTGCACAGTCGGAGTCCATACCATATGCCATTTCTTTAGGTGCAACTTCATGGTTCACAGAGAGCAACATGGTGGTATCTTCAAAACCGAATGTACCGCTATATTCCTGACCGGTATAGGCTACGCCATCATCGATGGCGAGGCCCCAGTCGTATTTGCCCCAATAAGGATTCGGTCCATTGTGTGTCTTGAACAGATGTGGAACCATGACCCTCTTATTGACCAGATCAACCGGTTGGTCACCAATCATGAGTTTGAACGGATAAATCATTGCATTCGGATCAGTGTAATCACCTACTGGTGAGCCCAGATCGATGGGTACTGAGTCATACGTATCGGACGCGTTAACGACCATGCGATTCCAATAACCGTTTGCGAAGCGCAGTGTCGGACGTACGTCATTTGCCCAGACAAACGTGCCTTTCTTCTTGTCATAGGTAGGACGACCAGTATCCGGATCAATAGGAATCGGGCTTATGTTCTGGCCGGCATCGGACCAGTACCATTCAACCTTTGTGGATATGTTACGTGCGATTGCCGGAATATGGCAAACCTGGCATGCCAGATTGTCGTGCCAGCCTTCAGCAAACAGAGGTTCAACAGAGGAACCTGCGTGGATTGGATCCCGGGCGCCATGGCAATCACCACACTGTTTCATCTCACCTTCGTTCACAGAATGCAAAGACATCCCTGCTATACCGTGGCTAAGCTCTCCGCTAACCGGATCAGAATTTGGGCCGTGGCAAGCTACGCAGCTAAGGTCCGCACCATCGGTGCCCATGTGGACATCATATTCACGTGTCGTGCTGACTATAGTTGTCGCCAGATCACCATGTTTGACGTTATCGCCACCACCCGCTTTTGCATGACAAGACATGCATGCTTTACGAGTCGGTTTGCTTCCCTGTTTGATACTTGCAGCAACAACCTGCAGATCAACAGTCGGCATGGGTAATCCGCCAGTTAGCGGGTTTTTCGCATAGGTGCCGGACTGGTCATGACATACCAGGCAATCGACATTAAGCGGATCGGTGTAATCGAAAGTATTGTCTATCATTCCAAGACCGGCATGACACTGTGAACAGCGTTGCTCATTAGTTGGAACTGCAACACAGAAGTTGTTGATCAGGTCATTTTTACCGTGGCTTTCACCTTCGAGACCGACGATCCTGTCAGTATATCCTTCCCACTTGAAGTGACCGGCTTCCAGCATTTCCGCGCCTTCACCTTCATGGCACATCAAGCAGGTCTTGGTTCCCTCGTATGGACGTAGATCGAAGTACAAGCCGTGAATATCGACTTCGTTACTTTCAGCGTGCTCAATAAAATCCGCAACAGTCACCAGATTTGCCTTCTCGAAACCGTCAACTGCTTTGGCCTTGGCCAAACCTGTCATCGGGAATAACGCCAGACAAAGGGCGAGTACTGCGGTGTTTAGCAAGGCCACACGCCATGCAGCCATGGATTTGGCTTTCATCACTTTTCTCCTCATGTTAAGACGCAATAACTATTACGTCAGGACTGAGGATACCGAAGCAGACCTTAAGCTAAGCTGAAATCAATTTTAAGCTTAGCTTAAGGTTGGCGGGCGCAGAATCGGATGAGTAGATTTTGAGGAAGATTTGATCTCCTCGTGTACAGCAAACCGGCTAATGTCGGCAAACTGTAAGCGATCGGGCGCCGTACCACATACGGCGCCCATTTTTTTAAATCGATGTTTGTCAGATTACAATCCCCCCATCCACACTCAAAACAGTCCCACTAATAAAACTGGCGAGGTGGGAGGATAAGAACACGTATGCATTCGCGATATCTTCGGGTTCACCCATCCGTGCGAGCGGTGTTTGTCCAACCAACTTGTCAATTACTTTTTCGGGTACAGTCTCTATCATGTCTGTGGCAATGAATCCTGGTGCTACAGCGTTGACGCGGATTCCTTTTCGTCCGAGTTCACGTGCCCACACTTTGGTCATCCCAATCACACCAGACTTGGTCGCAACATAGTTAGTCTGGCCGAAGTTTCCGTATAAACCGACAACAGATGAAGTATTGATGATACAACCGGATTTTTGCTCGACCATATAAGGTGCAACGGCCTGGGTGCAGTGAAACACGCCGCCCAGGTTGACATCCAATACCTGCTGCCATTGCTCTTCGGTCATTTTCAGTAAGGTTGCATCGCGTGTGATACCGGCGTTGTTGACCAGTACGTCAATTTTTCCAGTTTCCTCAACAAGTGTCTGGGCCGCTGCTTTGACAGATGTCATATCGGTAACATTCACCTGTTGAAAACGAACGTTGTGACCTTTTTCTTTGAGTGAAGTTGCACCGGCATTGCCCTTGTCTTCATTGAAATCCCAAATGGCTACGATGGCGCCTTCCTGTGCAAATCGTTCAGCAGCACACAGACCAATTCCCTGTGCCCCGCCGGTAATAACAACAACTTTCTGTTCCAGTAATCCCATTTCTTTCTCCTTGTCTTGTAATTAGTCTTCCCAGTCCCGTTCCAACCAACGGGCTGCCATGAAAAAAAACATTGCTGCAATGATGTAAAAACTTGTACCTGCCAGGATGGAGTAACGTAAGGAATCATCCCCGAATTGCGCAACCAATCCATCGGAAATGGCCCCAATGGCATAGGTGCCCAAACCAATCCCTACCAGGTTGATGATAAATAAAAATATCGCGGATGCAGTCGCCCGCATATTCGGTCTGACCAGATGCTGTATAGCTGAAATAACGGGTCCAAGCCAGGCCAGACCCAGGGCCGTGGGTATCAGGAAAGCGAAGAAACTCACGGTGAGGTTTGGTGACAGGATGGCAAACACGTAGACCGGTACGGTCAAAACAAAAGCAATGGCCGGTATTCGGGCATATTGGGATTGCCGGCTTTGACCGAAACGGTCTCCAAGCCAGCCTCCTGACCAGATTCCAGCTATTCCACCAATCAAAAGCACCGCTCCATAAAACAGTGAGGCATCCAGCAAAGTCAATCCATAGCTGCGGACAAAAAATGAAGGTAACCAGAAAAATATGCCGTAGCCAATCATCGATGAAAATGAAGCACCCAGGGCCAATAACCAGAAACTTGGTTTGCCTGACAGCGTACGCAATATCAGTTTCAGATCGGGTGATTTAGTATCGTCACGCTGGCGGTCATACTGACCACGCTTCGGTTCCCTGATGGTCATCCTGAATATCGGGGCCAGCACGAGACCCGCCAGGCCCACGATAAAAAACGCGTAACGCCAATCAATCAGGCTGGCGATAAGCCCGCCAAACACGATGCCTATCGCACTTCCAATGGGGATACCAAATGAATAGATGCTTATCGCTCTTGCACGTTGTCCAGGTGGAAAGTAATCCGCAATCAGCGAGTATGCCGGTGCAACACCACCCGCTTCGCCTACACCCACGCCAAGTCGTGCGGCGAACAATTGCCAGAAATTGGTAGCCAGACCCGAGACTGCAGTCATGACGCTCCAGACAGCAAGAGCCCCGGTCATAATCCAGGTACGGCTGAATCGGTCGGCGAGCATAGCCACCGGGATACCCAGCCCGGTGTAGAAAAGCGCGAAAGCCAAGCCGCCCATCAGGCCCAATTGGCTGTCGGTCAGACCCAGGTCGGCCTTGATCGGGACGGCCAGGATGCCGACGATCTGCCGGTCGATGAAGTTGAAGGTGTAAACCAGGACCAGAATGAACAATATGTAGGCGCGATTAGTCGCCAGACCTCCTTCGTCCCCTGAGCCGTTTGTTTGCTTTTTTCCAGGCTTCATTGATAGAGGAACTGGTGTAATCGTTGTGCGAACGTACTGGTATCGAACAGGCAGGCAAAGTGACCCCATTGACTATTAACAGGGTAGAGTTCGGCATTCCCATGGCCCGCCTTGATCGCATCAACGACGTCCCGGCTATCGATGGCGGGAAAGTAAATATCCTGTTCATTGGGGATCATCAATACGTCTGCCTGAACAGTTGATAACGCTTTTTCAAAGCCACCCCGCCCAAGACCCACATCATGCAGTGTGGCGGCTTTACCTATGGTCAAAAAAGCGTTGGCATCGGCAAAGCTGGCACGCTCTTCTATGAACAAATTGAAGTCCTGTTCATAGAGAGCAAGCCTGTCGGGCTCATTGAGTTGGGAAATCTTTTCAAGCACCTGCCAACCGGCATCGCTGTCCCTGGCTACACTGTTGGTCCGCGTTGGTGTTTGTGCCAACAGGGTGATGTAACTCAAAGCCTGGTGAAAACCTGTTTGTGGACCTGGCCCATCGTAATAATCACCATTGCGCCAATTGGGGTCTGTCTCGATAAGTGCGCGGCACATGCGATAGACAGCCATCGTGAAAAAGGCACTGGAACGCCCGAAGCTGTTTACGGCAAAGACCTTGTCCATAAAATCCGGATAAGTCACTGCCCATTCCAGGGCCTGCATCCCACCGCCGGATGGTCCACCCACCGCTTTTAAATGTCTTATTCCGAGTTGGTCCAGCAGCACCCGCTGGGCCTGAACGATATCGCGGAAAGTGAGGGTTGGGAAATGGCTGCCATAAGGTTTGCCGGTTTTGGGATCGATACTGGCCGGTCCCGTGCTAAAAACCCCAGGGTCGTTTGCTTGTACGTTTGATAGTGTGTCTGTGCAGATGACAAAGTTCAGATCAGTATCAATGGTTTTTCCAGGACCAATCAGCGCATCCCACCAACCGGGTAAAGGATCCTCAGTCGAGTATTTGCCCGCAGCGTGTGATGTACCCGTCCAGAAATGACAAATCAGGATGGCATTGTCACCTGATTCGTTCAATCTGCCATAGGTTTCGTAGCTGATTTCTATGTCCAGGGACTCACCGCAGAGAAACTTGAAATCCCGGATGGCCTGACGATGCTTTTTGATATTGTTCAAGCGTCAATCCCTGTTCATTTGTTGTCGAGACATGATTCAGGCAAGTGTCTCACAAACGAGTTTTTGAATCAGTGTGTAAAGCCCTACAAATCCATCGCCAATTCAACACGCTTGTCGAGTACGTCATTTGGGGTTAACAGAGAAGCAAAAATCGTCACTACCACAGACGCCGTCATCACAAAAACGTACCAGGGAACGCCACCCGGCCAGTCAAAACTCGACAGATCGAACTTCTTCAAAAGTTCAATGCTGACACCGCCAATGGTGGATACCAGGGCAGTGAGCATTCCCAGCATGACGCCCCGGCTGGTTGCACCCTTCCACAAGAGCCCAATGATAAAGATCGGGAAGGTGGCCGCAGCCAGGGTGCCAAAACCGTAGGTACCGAGAATAGCCACCATGTCACCGCTGACCGTGGCAAAACCGATAGCCAGGATACCCATGATCGACATCGCGATACGGGAAATGGTCATCTGTTTTGCCGGAGCGAGCGTTAGCCCGAGCGAACTTGGGAGGTCCCGGGATACTATGTTGCCAGCGAGCGACAGGAACAGGCTTGAAGTGGATAAGGCGGCCGCAAGCACGGCCGGGTAGACGAACAACTGTGCAACGATGCCAAGATAATCCGCAACCTTGAATACCGCCTTGTCAGAGTCGATGATGGTGATCGTGCCGTTAGCCACCAGGTAAATGGCGCAATAGCCAACGGCCATGACCATCATGCCGACTATCATGTTAGTGCAGGTCGCGTAAATCGATAGCCGGGGCATGTCTCGCGGGTCCCGCAGCATCATCATGCGAGTCAGCACCTGAGGCTGGCACATAATACCCAGCGTCGGCAATAACACCCAGGCGAAGGAGAAAGAACCGGGCAGACTTCCCCAGGCCGTCATGCTGTCCGGATTGAGCCCCGCCGCCTGGCCCTGGGCTCCTGAAATAGCCTCGAGTACCGGTCCGAAACCACCCGTCACAGCAAAAAACGAAATAATGAAAATAAATCCGGCGACGACGATCACGAAGCCCTGGAAGGCCTGCGTGAGGATACCGCCGATCTCGCCGCTGAGCACGGTGTAGGTGATAAGGATGGTGAAGATCACCACGCTGATAACAACCTTGTTCCAATCAAACAGGTTTTCGAACAGCTTGGCGCAGGCCTCGACCTGAGCCGACAGGTACATCGCGCAGCCGATGAACAACATGATCGACAGCATCAGCTTGATGCCCCGATGGCTGTTAAAACGGAGATCCGACAGGTCACCCAGGCTGGCAACGGTACCGATCTCGGCCATGCCACGCACCTTTTTACCAATTACCAGGTAACCGAACACGAAGGCGGGTGCGGCGAACATGAACAGCAGGATCGCATTACCCGTACTGTAAACCAGGCCGGGTACACCCACTAATGCGAAGGCGCTACCGACCGCAGCCATGGTCGCGAGACCGACAGTGAGCGGGCCAAAGATTTTCGCGCCACCGAAGAACTCCTCCGGTGAAGTGACCTTTTTCTTCGCCCAGAGTCCGATACCGAAAGAAATGGCCAGGACCAGGAACGATGAGGTGAGGATCAGGTATTTGGACGTTTCACTCATGCCGAATCCTCTCCATCGCTATCTTCTTTGGAAAGTTCGTCTATGCGTTGAACGAAGTGATCCCATCGTTCTTTGGAGAGCCAACGATCCTTAACGGCTTCGAAGCCAAACCCCATCAACAGCGTAGGTATGATCCAGAACAAAACGACGATCGCGGCAAAGGAAGGGTGGAAACCGAGGACGGTAAAGTCAGGAGCTTGTCCGGAAAAGATCTCGGCATAGTGGTCGCCGAGCCAAAATGCAGCCGCCCACAACACGATCCAGATCAGGGTGGGAAAGGCCACCAGGCGCAGATCGAACTTTCCCTTGTGGGATGAGCCCAGTACACCGTAGATCAACAAAAGAGGGAGCAGCGTGTAAAGTGCGGCCAGCCAGTGGCCCGTTGCGGCCAGACCGACCATTACTAGCCATAATACCGCGCTCGCGGTGATGAGCAATGTTTCCATTTTGCGGTTCATAAGAGAAATTTATCAATCAGATTCACGGGCCCAGTTTTGAACTGGGCCCGTGAATCCCGCGTGCAGGGCAAAGGCAAATCGACGGGTGTCACTATTTTTTACTCTAAGTCGTCTTCAGCCTGTCAGTACCTGTAATCCACGCTGATCGTCCAGGTTAGCGGTCGCCCGTAGTATGCGGTCTGGATACCACCGACGCTGCGGAATTCCTGTCCTTCCACTCGGTATACCTCATCCGTCAGGTTCTTGACACCGCCACTGACGGTCCAATGGCCACCCTGGCTGACCCAACTCGCAATGGCGTCCACTACCCAGTAGTTATCCTCGGTCAGGGCGGGCGTATTTTCCACGCTCAGCCACATCGCGTCGCGGTAGTTAGCAGCCAGTGTGAACAATATCTGTGAGCCACTGTCATTATCGTGGGTCCAGGTGCCAGCGAAGCGGGCTGTCCACTTCGGAGAAAAGGCTGGTTCGTCTTCCATGAAGTCGGCACCATAGAAGCCGCCCGCACCGTATTCTGACTTCAGGTAGCCGATCTGCGTCGCCAGCATCAGTGGATCAATCGGCAACCAGGTCAGTTCGACCTCGGCGCCTTTGATGTCCAGTTCCGCTGCATTCAGCACCGGAAAGCTAAAGTTTGCAAGGTTGTCAGGGTCAGCAACCGAGACCCGTGCCTGGAAATCTTCATATTTGCTCATGAACAGGGTGTAGTTGGCCCTCAGTCTGCCGTCGGCCATGGTCGTCTTGGCACCGATTTCACCAGTCCAGACCGTTTCAGGATCGAAGCTGCCGGCATCGGCGGCGCTGTTGGCGCGGCCATTAAATCCGCCGCTCTTGAAGCCGTTAGCCAGGCGACCGTAGAAGTGTACGTTGTCGTTCATCGCATAATCGAGCGTGATGGTCGGTGTCCAGTCGCTCCAGCTGTCCGAATCGCTGAACGCGAAGGCCGGGTCGGCCACGCCCAGAATGTTGCTGAAGGTGCTGGTAGTGCGGAAGTAGTCTTTCTCTTCCTTGGTCCAGCGCAGGCCAAAACCCAGATTCCAGCTCTCGGCGAAGGCCCAGTCGATCTGGCCAAAGAACGCGTAGCTGGTGGTCTCCAGGTCATCGTCGATGGTCCGCAGGAAGGAAATCGGGAAACCTGCCCATAGCAGAAAATCATCAGCATAGGCTTCCTGATGCGAGGGTACCTGTTCCTTCAGATAATATGCTCCGGCTACCCAGTTCACGTTGCTGCCATTGTCACCCAGCAACTGGAATTCCTGGCTGAACTGGTTTTGATCCAGAGCGACCAACACATCGCCGAGTTCCAGTTCAGTGGCATCGATATCGATATAGGAGTCGGTCTTAAGATCGCGGTAAGCCGTGATCGATTTAAAGCTGGTGCGATCGTTGATGTCCCAGCTGAGGGTAACGTTTCCACCCCAGTGGTCGGTTGTCTGCCATGGCCGGTCCGTCATTGATGTCGTGGTTTTGAAATTCCATTCATCCGTGGGAGCCGTTGTGCGCGGAAGGATACTGACGCTAGAAAAGTCGGCGGCGTAATTGAAGCTGTAAAGCCCTACTTCCGAACGGCCCAGCGTCAACAGAACGTCCTCCTTTGTGTAGTCCATGGAAAAAACCACGTTAACATTGTCGGAAGCGTCCCAGTTACCCTTCATCCGGACAACCGTGGTGTCTTCGTTATTATATTCCTTACCGTCGACCGGATCCGTGACGTATCCGTCATTCTCATCGTGCAGCACGCTGAATCCAAGGGCAAAATCTTCCGTCAACGGAGACGAGATGTAGCCTTTCACTTGCCAACGACCGAAGGAACCCATCAACGCACCGGCCTGCGCTTCAAATTCATCACCCGGTGTGCGGGTGATCAGGCGGATCGCGCCACCCGGTGTGTTCTTGCCATACAGAGTGCCCTGTGGGCCGCGCAGAACCTCGATCCTTTCAATGTCGTACAACTTGAACAATGCACCCTGGATACGAGACATGTAAACGTCATCCAGGTATACACCGACTGCCGGGTCAAATGACTGCAACGCATCTGGTTGTCCAACACCACGGATAAAAACGTTGACGCTGGAATTCGAACCGCGTCCCTGAACCAGGTTGAGGTTGGGAACCGCGCCCTGGATGGCATCCAGGTTGTTCGCTTGCAGTTGGGCCAGTTCTTTACCGCTAAAAGCGCTGATGGACATCGGCACTTCCTGCATGACTTGTTCGCGTCGTTGTGCCGTGACAATGACTTCTTCAAGCAAGCCGATCTCGCCCATATCATCCT
>RCND010000992.1_pt1 | contig 16051 bp, 13 predicted proteins | sample 2041351 | NCBI WGS metagenome assembly RCND01 (sample SAMN09708230, study PRJNA481090) | Marine sediment metagenome, whole genome shotgun sequencing project. | biome: marine sediment; feature: ocean; material: sediment; isolation source: Sewage treatment plant 12B marine sediment (STP12B) ... | reverse complement strand
CCAATACATAATTTGGGTTAAATTTGCCTTTTTAAATTAAGAACAATACATGTACAGAAGTCACAACTGTGGAGAATTAAGGGAATCACACATCAATAAACAAGTAACCTTGGCTGGTTGGGTCCAAAAAACCAGGGATAAAGGTTTTGTTGTATGGGTAGATTTACGAGATCGTTATGGTATAACGCAATTGATATTTGACGAGGAAAGAAGCTCTAAGGAACTTTTGGAACAAGGTCGAAACTTAGGGCGCGAATTTGTGGTTCAGGTAAAGGGCCTGGTCATTGAAAGAACTTCCAAAAATGCCAATATGGCTACTGGAAATATTGAAGTATTGGTTCAAGAACTTACAATCTTGAATACTTCTAAAACTCCGCCTTTTACGATTGAAGATCAGACTGATGGTGGAGAAGATCTTCGAATGAAATATCGCTATCTTGATATCAGAAGAAATCCGATAAGGGAAAATCTGATTTTTAGGAGCAAAGTAACCATGGAGGTAAGGAACTATCTTTCAAAGCATGGGTTTATTGAGGTTGAAACCCCATATTTAATAAAGTCTACACCAGAAGGTGCTCGAGATTTTGTGGTGCCTAGTAGGATGAACGAAGGGCAATTTTACGCCTTACCCCAATCTCCGCAGACCTTTAAACAGCTATTAATGGTTGGAGGTATGGATAAATACTTTCAGATTGTAAAGTGTTTTAGGGACGAGGATCTACGCGCAGACAGGCAACCAGAATTTACGCAGATAGATTGTGAAATGGCCTTTGTTGAACAAGAGGACATTTTAAATGCCTTTGAGGGGTTAACACGTCATCTTTTGAAAGAAATTAAAGGGGTTGAGACAACCAAATTTCTAAGAATGACCTATGACGAAGCCATGGCTAAATATGGTAATGACAAACCTGATATTCGTTTTGGGATGGTATTTGGGGAGTTAAACGCTATTGCCCAACATAAAGAATTCAATGTATTCAATTCCGCAGAATTGGTTGTTGGAATAGCAGTACCCGGTGGTGCTTCTTATACCAGAAAAGAAATCGACGCATTGGTTGATTGGGTTCGTAGACCTCAAGTTGGTGCCAAAGGAATGGTTTATGTTAAATGCAACGAAGATGGTACTTTTAAATCTTCTGTTGACAAATTTTACAACCAAGAAGATTTTTCCAATTGGGCAAAAGCTACAGGAGCAGAAGCAGGTGACTTAATCTGTGTGTTATCTGGGGATGCAAATAAAACAAGGGGACAATTAAGTGCCTTGCGCATGGAAATTGCAGAGCGACTTGGGCTTAGAAAAAACGATGAATTTGCGCCACTGTGGGTAGTGGACTTTCCTTTATTGGAATTGGATGAGGAAACAGGTCGTTACCACGCCATGCACCACCCATTTACCTCTCCAAAACCTGGACAGATGGAGCTATTGGAAACCGAGCCGGGCAAAGTTAAGGCCAACGCCTACGATTTGGTGTTGAATGGTAATGAAATAGGAGGCGGTTCTATTAGAATACATGACAAGGAAATTCAAAGTACCATGTTCAAACACTTGGGCTTTTCCCCAGAAGAAGCAAAAGCTCAATTTGGCTTTTTAATGGATGCCTTTCAATATGGAGCTCCGCCCCATGGGGGAATCGCTTTTGGTTTGGACCGTTTGGTTTCAATCCTCGGGGGCCAAGAAACTATTCGGGATTTTATAGCCTTTCCAAAAAACAATAGTGGCCGTGATGTGATGATAGATGCACCGGCACCTATCAATAAGGAACAACTTGATGAATTAAGTCTAAAATTGAACTTAAAAACCTAAATTTAGTATCCCGACGTTTTCGGGATTTTTTACTTTACGAATGGGAACACTTAAAAAAACTTGGTTTACCAATTTTTTAGTCTGGCGGGCAAAGCATATTTCCCAAAGACAGTTTGTTTATATTCTTAGTATTTTGGTGGGTTTTACTTCTGGTATTGGCGCAGTTGTATTAAAGAACCTCACGCACTTTTTTCAACATCTATTAGAGGGAAATTTAGTTAAATATTACCATCACGCGTTTTATTTTGTATTTCCCATCATTGGCTTAACCTTAGTTTATCTAATTATAAAATATGTAATTCGAAACAAAGTGAGTCATGGGATTCCTTCCACACTCTTTGCCATATCAAAGCATAAAGGAATAATACGCAAATACCAAATGTTCGGATCTATCTTAACAGCTCCTCTAACAGTTGGTTTCGGGGGATCTGTAGGTTTGGAAGGTCCTTCTGTGGCGACAGGAGCGGCCATAAGTTCCAATATTTCCAGGATGTTTCATATGAACCAATCAACTCGGAACCTTTTAATCGGGTGCGCAGCAGCAGGTGCTATGTCTTCTATATTCAAAGCCCCAATAGCCGCCATAATCTTTGCAATAGAGGTTTTTAGTTTAGATCTGACCATTGCCTCAATGTTACCATTGTTGCTGGCGTCCCTTTCTGCAATCATTACTTCTTATTTTTTCTTTGGGAGTGATGTATTGTTACCCTTTAAAATTGAGGACAGCTTTAAATTGGGCGATGTTCCGTTTTTTATCATTCTTGGGGTTTTGTCAGGTCTCACTTCTATTTATTTTACTGAGATGTATGAGCGAATACAGAAAATTTTCAGGAAAATAAAATCGCCGATCAAACGATTGTTAATTGGCGGTATTGCTATTGGTCTGTTGGTTTACTTGGTACCTCCGCTTTATGGTGAAGGATTTGATGTGATCAACAATCTTCTCAAAGGCCATCCAGAAAAATTTTTAGAGAACAATATTTTTAATATTGATCTTTCCAATATATGGGTCGTAATCGTTCTTCTTGCTGGGCTAGTGGTATTTAAAATCATTGCCAGTGCCATTACTTTTGGGGCAGGAGGAGTAGGTGGAATTTTCGCCCCTACCCTTTTCATGGGCAGTATAATGGGAAATTGTATAGCCAAGATCATTAACAATATTGATTTGTTCCATCTCAAGGTTTCTGAGAGCAACTTTACTTTGGTGGGCATGGCAGGGTTAATGGCCGGTGTGTTGCATGCACCGCTAACGGCCATATTTTTAATTGCAGAGGTCACAGGTGGTTATGAACTTTTTATTCCATTGATGATTACCGCCGCTATTTCCTTTTCAATTACAAAATACGTACAAACTCATTCCGTTTATACTATGGAACTAGGCCGAAAGGGAGAATTAATAACACACGACAAAGACCATGCGGTACTCACTCTTATGGACATAGATAAGGTTATCGAGAACAATTTTGTGTCTATACACCCAACGATGACCTTGGGCGATATTGTTCATAAGGCAGTAGTAAAGTCGAGCCGGAACATCTTTCCTGTAATTAATGTAAAGGACGGGACCTTATTGGGTATAATTCTTTTGGATGATATTCGCCCTGTCATGTTCAATCAAGAGCTCTATAATAAAATCATTGCCAATGATGTTATGCATAGCCCCCCAGAAATTATTGAATTAGAAAAGGATAAAATGACTGACATTATGGACAAATTCCAAAATAGCGGCGCTTGGAACCTACCTGTCCTCAAAAATGGCAAGTACATTGGGTTCATAACCAAATCCAAGTTATTGACAGCCTACCGCAGAAAGTTGATTAATTTTACAAAATGAAATATATCATAAGTCTTATAGTTTTAGCATCTTTCGGTGCAATTTTATATGGCTTCAGCATTCGGGAAGAAGAATTGTCATTAGCCCATAAATATATTGGTTTTGGCACCGCTGGTCTGTTCTTGCTGGCAATGCCTTTATTTCTATATAAAGAAAGTAAAGGGAAAAAGATGAACGACTATATGTTGACAGAGGAAAACATACGAAAAATGCGAGGTAAAGAGCGTAAAAAGCCTGAAAATCAATGAATTTTAATAACAATTGGAATGACAGGTACGTTAAAATTTTTCAATGAGTCTAAAGGATTCGGATTCATTACTAACGACGTAGACGGGAAGCGACATCTTTGTTCACGCAACAGCGTTGAATGGTGTTGAGTTAAACGAAGGCGACAAAGTAGAATACGTAGTAGAAGAAGGAAGAAAAGGAATGGTTGCTGTCCAAGTGCAGTTAGTCAGTTAAAATATTGTATTCTTGAGCGTATCAAAACCCTGACGGAAACGTTGGGGTTTTTTGGCCCCCATCCCAACCTTCCCCCACAAGGGGAAGGAGTTTGTTTTGATATTATTAAATATCCTCAGGGAAAATGATTTAGGAAAGGGGATTTAATTCAAGTTTCTTTTCTGAATAAAAAACCTTTTTAATATTTCAGACGCCTCATTTTCCAAGATGCCCCCTGTAATTTCCGTTTTTGGGTGCAGTTTTGTCCCCATAACCCCACACCCTCTATTTGGATCTTTTGTGGCATATACAATTTTTGAAATTTGGCTCCAGTACAATGCCCCCGCACACATTTGGCAAGGTTCCAAGGTTACATACAGAGTGCAATTCTGAAGGTATTTGCCTCCTAGGAAATTTGCGGCGGCAGTAATAGCCTGCATTTCTGCATGTGCGGTTACATCATTAAGCTGTTCCGTTAAATTATGGGCGCGAGCTATTATTCTGTCTTTTACAACTATTATAGCACCTATGGGCACCTCGCCTTTATCAAAAGCTGCCTCAGCCTCTTGCAAGGCCTTTTTCATATAATATGTGTCATCGTAAGGTAAAACCATAGCATCAAAAATACAATTTTAGTAGAATAGAAAAGAATTGCAATCTCTTTTAAAAGGTCTATTTTTGCAGCTGAACAACTTGATTTGGCTTCACTCCTTGAGCATATAACTTTTCCCGATGATCTTCGTAAGCTATTACCTGAAGAACTACCACATCTTGCCCAAGAGTTACGTGATTTCATTATTGACATTATTGCGGTCAAAGAAGGGCATTTGGGAGCTAGTTTAGGTGTTGTGGAATTGACTATTGCCTTACATTACGTCTTCAAGACACCAATTGACAAACTCATATGGGATGTGGGCCACCAGGCTTATGGGCACAAAATATTGACGGGAAGAAAGGACATCTTTGATACGAATCGTAAATTAAATGGTTTAAGTGGATTTCCGAACAGGACTGAAAGTGAATATGATGATTTTGGCACCGGACATAGCTCTACAGCTATTTCGGCAATTTTAGGTATGGCTATAGCATCTCAACTGAAAGGAGATACCCAAAGAAATCATATAGCAGTTGTCGGTGATGCTTCAATCGCAAGTGGAATGGCCTTTGAAGGGTTAAATCATGCAGGGGTTACAGATGCTAACATGCTTGTTGTTCTTAACGACAATGCCATAGGGATTGATCCCAGTGTCGGTGCATTGAAAAAATATCTGACTAATGTAAAAAAAGGAACTGCCAAAGATGAAAATATCTTTGAGTGTTTAAATTTTGAGTATTCCGGGCCTATTGATGGGCACAACCTAAAAGTTTTAATTGCTGAACTGGAAAGATTAAAATCAGTATCGGGACCCAAACTACTGCACATTATAACCACCAAGGGCAAGGGCCTAAAAAAAGCAGAAGAAAACCAGGTTGTTTATCATGCCCCGGGTAAGTTCAATAAATATACAGGAGAGCTTCATAAAAAATCTGCCTTGAGGCAGCCTCCAAAATATCAAGATGTTTTTGGGCACACTTTGGTTGATTTGGCTAAAAAGAATACCAATATCGTTGGTATTACCCCTGCTATGCCCACAGGAAGCTCATTGAAATTCATGATGGAAGAAATACCTGAAAGGGCATTTGATGTTGGGATTGCCGAGCAGCATGCTGTTACCTTATCCGCAGGGATGGCCACTGAAGGCTTGATTCCTTTTTGCAATATTTATTCAACTTTCCTACAAAGGGCTTATGACCAAGTTATACACGATGTTGCCATACAGAACTTACCTGTAATATTTTGCCTAGATCGTGCTGGTATCGTAGGGCAAGATGGTGCGACCCATCACGGGGTCTTCGATATAGCCTTTTTGAGATGCATTCCCAATTTAATTATTTTTGCGCCCATGAATGAAGTTGAACTTCGTAATATTATGTATACAGCGCAATTGGGGCTAAACCAACCCATCGCCATAAGATATCCAAGAGGTCGTGGGGTTACGCAAAATTGGGAAGTACCCTTTGATAAAATTGAAATTGGAGCTTCACAAGAGATTAAAAAAGGAACCAAAATCGCTGTACTTTCCATAGGCCATATAGGTAATAGAATTAAAGCGTTGATTGATGAATTGGATGCTCCAAATAAAGTTGGTCATTACAATATGCGATTTGTAAAACCATTGGACCAAAATCAATTATTAAAGATATTCAAAAAATATAATCAGATTATCACAATTGAAGATGGCTGCAAAGCAGGCGGATTTGGAAGTGCGATTTTGGAATTTGCCAATGAAGCAGGATTTTCAAACCCGATTGAAGTGCTTGGCATTAAAGACAAATTCATGGAACATGGCACTATAGAAGAGCTTCATGAACTGGCTGGAATTGATGCTGAATCAATCAAAAGACATATTAATAAAATCATCAATGCGCATTAGAATTTACAGGGAATTAGTTTCAATATCCATTCTGTTTATTTGTTTAAATTCAATACAGGCCCAGGATTCCATTCCGGTTCAAAGTCCCATCGATTCAACAGTAATAGATACGGTTGTGATTCGCAGGACTTTGGTCAAAATAAAATATATACCTAGAGGGGTTAATTTAACCAACCCAGTAATTTCCTTTAACAAAACAAAACCATTGCTTAAGGAATTCAGTAAATTCAGGGTGCCTTCTTTCTGGACTAAAATAAACCGTCTTGGTATTAATATGAGTGAGGTCGCTTTTGTAAATTGGAACGCCGGTGGTGATAATTCCGTTTCTGCTCTAGGTAATGTAAGAATTGAACGCAATTACAAATTCAGGTATATTAAATGGGATAATTTTCTACAAATGCGATATGGCATAAATGCCCAAGAAGAACGAAAATTGCGCAAAACGGATGATGCGATTAAAATAAGTTCAACATTCGGTTATCGAAGGGACACTATAAGTAATTGGTATTATTCAGTAAAGGCGAATTTTAATACCCAATTTTCCAACGGTTATAAATATCCTGATAGGAGTGTGCCCATCTCAAGGTTTATGGCACCAGGCTATTTCTTCCTAGGTGCTGGTACCTCATATATCTCTGAAAATCAAAAATTCAATCTATATATTTCTCCATTGACCCAAAAGGCTACTTTTGTTTTAGACCAAAAACTAGCAAATAATGGGGCCTTTGGCGTTAAAAAAGCGATATTAGACGTGAATGGAAATGTTATTCAGCCAGGTGAAAACCAGTTTATTGAGCTTGGTTTTCTGATAACCAATACATGGGAGACCGATATAGGCAAAAATATAGGTATGCGAAATGATTTAAGTTTATACACCGATTATTTGTCAAGTTTTGGCAATATTGACATAGATTGGGAACTTAACTTGAACTTAAAAGTGAACAAATTTATCACTACAAATATCGGCACCCATTTGATTTATGATGATGATATTCTTTTTGATCGACAAGTCGATGAAAATGGAATAGTAACTGACCCTGGTGTACCTCGAATACAATTCAAACAAATATTAGGGGTAGGGATTACTTACGAGTTCTAAAGTTGTTTTCCCATAATTTTATTGTGCATGTGTACCGCAGCGCTGTCAGAAAGACTGGCCACATAACAACAAGTGTTTAACAAGATATTATACAAGGGTAACTCTGTACGCTGATAGAACTTAGGCAAGGTACTTACCATAAGTTTATCGTAGTTTGAGGATCTTCCTTCTTTGGTTCTAACCAAAGCTGTGGTATAAACATCCAAAATATCAGATATAATTTTGTAGCCGGCAATTTCCTTTTCAATAACTTCTTGCGATCTATATACCTTTTTAATACTCAAAGAAATGATATCTTCAATCTGAGCAGTATATTTGCTCTTATCTAAGAGCGACACATCAAAAGTCCCATCTAGGATAGCTTCCTCATTTTGGGCAAATACGTCAATTGCATCATGGATCAAGGTGCTAATGGCCAATGCTCGGAGGTAACTCAATCGGTCTTCCTTATAGAGCAGTTCGTTATACTTTTTGGTGTTGATTCTATCCTTGACCAGTTTTATTAGATATTCCAACGCATAGTCCTCAGATATCAATCCCAAATTGATACCGTCTTCAAAATCGATTATGGTATAACAAATATCGTCGGCAGCTTCAACCAAATAGGTTAATGGGTGTCTTGAGAATGAAATATCCTTTCCGTTTCGCGTTTGATTCAGTCCCAATTCCCTGGCAACCTCTATAAATGCGTCTTTATCTGATTGAAAAAATCCGAATTTCTTATCAGCGATATGACTGGTAGGTTTTTTGGGCAATGATTCTTTCGGGTACTTCATAAAAGCACCTAAGGTGGCAAAACTCAATCGCAAGCCACCATCTACACCTTTTCTAGTTTCTGTCAATAATTTAAACCCATTGGCATTACCTTCAAAATCAATGATATCTTGATATTCTTTTGCTGACAGCACAATTTTATATTGTAAGCCATTTCCTGTTTTAAAATACTCCCCAATAGCTTTCTCACCACTATGACCAAAAGGCGGATTCCCAATATCGTGGGCTAGAGCAGCGGCAGCGACGATAGCGCCAAAATCATTGAACTGATACCCATGCACTTCATTCAAGTGTGGGTGTTTTTCCAATATTATTTTTCCAGCAATCCTACCCAAGCTTCTCCCAACTACTGAAACTTCCAGGCTATGGGTAAGTCGAGTGTGTACAAAATCGGTCTTTGAAAGAGGTATTACTTGGGTCTTATCTTGTAGGCTGCGAAAAGCGGAGGAAAAAATAATCCGGTCATAATCAACTTCAAAACCCAAACGGGTCTCATCTTGTTCTTTTCGTAATCTTTTTAGGGTGTCGCCGTAACGGCGTAGTGAGAGTAATTGTTCCCAGTTCATAGTTGAATATTGATGACGCCAAGATACGTTATTTCAATGTTAAGAAATAGTATAAACCCCTTAAAGCAATCAATATTTTGGTAACCTTTAGGTAACGTTTTTATCATTTAGTTTTAATGTATACTTAACTCCGTCATTACATTCAATGACTTTCTTTGCGTTAAATTCTAAACTAGAGAATGAAAAATTTATTATTGCTGATGGTGCTGCTTATAACCTCACTGTCATTTGCCCAAAACACCGGCTCAATTGTTGGAAAAATTACTGACAAAGAATACAATAATGAACCTTTGGCCTTCGCCAATATACTTATTAAAGATACTTCAAAAGGAGGTTCTTCAGATTTTGATGGTCTTTATGCCTTTGAGAATTTGGAAGCTGGCTCTTATACCGCAGTATTTAGTTTTGTCGGATATGTGACGCAGGAAATAGTAGTTGAGGTGATTGCTGGTAAAGTAACCGAAGTAAATACTGCTCTGGGAGCAGGAAGCGTTTCGCTGGATGAGGTAGTAGTTGCTGTCTCATCGAGTAAGGATTCAGAAATAGCATTGTTACTTGAACAAAAAAAGGCCCTATCAATTCAAGAGGCCATAAGTGCAGAAGCCCTAAAACTAAAGGGGATTGATAATGCAGCGGCGGCGGTTGCCCAGATTTCAGGGATTTCTAAACAGCAAGGTTCGAGCAATGTTTATGTAAGAGGTCTTGGTGACAGATATCAAAACACCACAATGAATGGACTTTCATTGCCCTCAAATGATGTTAATAAAAAGAATATTGATCTTGATATCTTCGGATCAAGTATAATAGAAAATGTGTCTGTTAGTAAGGCATATTCTTCTACATTTTATGGAGATTTTGCGGCAGGTAATGTTAATATCGATTCTAAGGATTACACCGGCAATGGTTATTTAGAGGTTTCATTGGGTAGTGGTTTAAATTCTAATGCAGCTGGTAAAAATTTCGTGCGAAGTGAAGGACCAAGTAATTTTGGTTTCTACAATAGATATAGCAATAATCCATTCGCTATTGTTTTGGCCCATGGCGTAGATCCGCAAGCCGCCTGGGACCCGATAAACCTTTCTGGTACAATTGAAGGCGGATATTCCTTTTCATTTGGTAAAGAATCTCGTTTGAGTCTTTTTGGTGCCACTTCCTTTAAAAATGGTTATGAATTATTAGAAGGGCCAGCGCGTGATTTTACCAACGTTCTTAAAACAGATTTCCCAAATGTCCAAGAATACTCCTATAATACAACAACTACAGCACTCGCAAATATTGGCTATAGGATAAACACTAGACACAAAGTAAAATTTAGTTCTCTATTTATAAATAATTCTGCAGATGCCGTGGGTTACTATGGAACAAACGGACTTGGCACAAACAGAGATGCGATCCTAAATACCGATGAGGGGTTTTATGTTATGAATGCTCAGTTTAATCAGGACATGATTTTTGTAAATCAACTTACAGGCTTACATAATTTTGATGATAAAATTACTTTAGGCTGGGGTATAGGGTACAATAATGTCTTCTCTGATGAACCCGATAGAAAACGAATTACCTTGGAAAATTATCAATTCGCTTTGGATGGCGATAATAATACAAACCCCGTTTTTTATACAAATATTCCGTTTGATAATCAAAGGTTCTTTCAAAGTATCAATGATGATGAACTAAACAGTTACATCAATTTAGGTTTTAAGCTATCTGAGAAGGTAAAATTGAATGTTGGATATAACGGCAGAACCAAGGAACGTAGGTTCAGTAGTATCAGATATGGATATGAAATTCTAGATAGGGTTAATACCCCGGTTACGGACGTCAATAATTTTAATCCCATATTTAATGTTTCAAACATTAATATCCCTGAGGGAAGCGGATTGTATGATTTAATTGTTCTCAACCCTATTAACAACGAAATAGGTAACAAAAACCGGCCGGGATTACCCGAAAACACCTATACTGGAAATCTGGATATTCATGGAGTTTTTGCCTCAGCAGAATTAAGCCTGGGCGAGAAATGGTCTTTGGTTCCTGGTTTCAGAGTTGAATCATTTTCCCAAAGAGTAGCATATGATGTTATAAACATAAGACCAGATGACCCGGGTTTTCGTAATGTTTATGAAAATATTTATTTGCCAAGTTTGAATGTCCGCTACGCCTTAAATGATGATTCTAATTTGCGATTTGCGTTTAGCAAAACCGCATCTTTTCCAGAATTTAAAGAAGTTGCACCATTTGTCTACGAATCTGTAACTCAAAGAATTGGTGGTAACCCGGATCTTTTAGGGGGTTTAAATGGCACAGGACCCACTTATTCTGATGTATTTAACTATGACCTAAAGTACGAATGGTTTTTAGAGAAGGGTGAAATCATCTCATTAGCCACCTTTGCAAAAACGATAAAAAATCCGGTAAACAGAGTTGTGGCGGCTGATGCAACAGGTACCCAGCGTTATTTCAGAACTGGAGATCAGGCAGACATTTATGGGGTTGAACTTGAATTACGTAAAAATCTGTTGTCCAACTCTGATGATATCCCTGTCTTATCTTTTGGCCTTAATGCCGCTTATACCAATACAAAACAAGATCTAAAAGACATTCCTGCAGGATCTGATAATACCTTTGGGACCTCTTTTGACAGAGATTCTGATGAGTTAGAAGGAGCGTCCCCTTTTATTATCAATACCGATTTAAATTTTAGTCCCGAGTTTGGTAAGTACAAGCCTAAAGCTACCATAGTGTTTTCCTATTTCTCAGATAGAATCTACTCATTGGGAGCCGGAAGCTTGGGTAATGTTGTAGAAAAATCTGTTCCAACGCTTAATTTCATTTGGAAAAACGAAATTGGCGAGCATTTTGAAGCTAATCTGACTGCAATGAATCTGCTGAATCCTGATGTTTCATTAGTTAGAGAAAACACAGGCATAGGTGATATAATTATAAGAGAGTATAACCTTGGGGTTAACATTGGGCTAACCCTCAAATATAAATTTTAATTTTATTTAATTTTAAAACAATGAAAAACAAGTATTTATTTTTAGGTATAGCCGCCGCACTAATATTCGCATGCGAGAAGGACAATACCCCGGATATTGTTATAAATGATAACAGTATAACCAATAATGTTTCAGGTGGAGGTGCAGAACCTGGAGATACCACAGTTAATTTGAGTGGTGTATATACAGAAAATCTCACCTTGGATTCTGAAATTGACTATGTTATTACAGGACCAGTTTTAATGGCAACTGGCACTACCCTATCTATACCAGCCGGGATGACTATTAAGGCTGAGCCTGTTGGGGTAAATGCTTATATTGCTATTCAACAGGGAGCTCAAATTAACGCTGTAGGGACAGCCACTAACCCAATAGTTCTGACTTCCAACGCTGGAAGTCCTTCTTCCGGGGATTGGGGTGGACTTGTTATGTGCGGTAGTGCACCTATAAATTCTACGGCCGATGGTTCTGAAGACACTGCGACTTCTGAGGTAGGAGGATTATCTTATGGAGGAAATACTCCATCAGATAATTCTGGAAACCTACAGTATGTGAGAATTGAATACGCCGGAGGTGCTGTTGATGGCAACGCTGAGTTAAACGGTTTGTCTGTTTACGGGGTAGGATCTGGAACTACTATTGACTATGTCCAGGTTTATGAAGGTTCTGATGATGGGTTCGAATTCTTTGGAGGGACAGTAAATGCAAGCCATTTGATTGTGGTTAACGCCGAAGATGATTCTATAGACTGGACGGAAGGTTTTATAGGTACTCTTACAGACGTATATGTGCAGCATGGATCTTCTCACGACAAAGCTTTTGAATGTGATGGATATAATACAGACTTTAGCAACGAAGGCGGATATTTTTCGGCTCCAAATATTACTAATGTAACAGTGGTTGGAGCTAACGATGCTAGTGAAGCCATACGTCTTAGAGCCGGTACGCAAGGTATCTTCACCAATGTTATACTAAATGATTTTGACGAGGGATTTGATCTTGATGGAGATACAGGAGATAACCCAACGGGGCAGGGTGTTTTAGATGGAAATCTTGCTGTTGTTGACGTTACTTTTAATAATGTCACTACCAAGCTAAAAAATGATACCGGATATACTTTTATAGAGGCCGATTTTATTTCAGGTGATGGTAATGGAACAGGAACAGATGTTTCTGCGTGGGGTTCAGGTTGGACTGTAGGTATCAATTAATCCATAAAATATTTAATGCTTTATTTAAAAGCCCGGCAATGCCGGGCTTTTAATAATTACAGTACTGAACACAAATTTTTAATAGAGATGGAGTCAATGCATAAAGACGCTAACTTTGGAAAATCAGAAATTAATGGGTCTGATTATAAGTTAATATATCATTACTAATGATCTTTATTTCCCAAAATATTTTCACCTTCCCCACATATTGATAACCTTTTTGTTACCAAACTTTAATATACAGGTAACCTTAGATTTACATTGCCTTACTTTCTTTGCTGAATAATTAAGGTTAATGAAAAATTTATATTTCTTACTATTTCTTTTGTCCCTTACAGCAAGTATTACTGCGCAAACTACGGGTAACATAAAGGGTAAAATTGTTGATTTGGAATTTAATAGTGAGCCTATGCTACATGCGAATATTCAAATTAAGAATACTCCCCATACTGTTCAAACCAACTTCAACGGTAATTTTGAAATAGATAATATAGCGATTGGCCCTTATATTTTGGAAGTCAGTTTTGCCGGCTATGATACTATTGAGATCCCAATAGAGATTATTGCTAATAACACAGTCAGTCTAGAACAAGGGTTAATGATAAAATCCATTGATCTAAATGCGATATTAAGCCAGTCAAACTCAAATGACCGTGCTTCCAAAACAATTACGGAACAAAGTCTTAGAGAATAAGATAATTGTATTTCATTCTTTAATGCTTAAAATAAAAAAATCTGCCAGTTGGCAGATTTTTATTTTTCATTGTAAGCTATAATCAGTCTTTACTAACTATACCTGTCGTATTTTTTGTATCGACTATTCCCGCGATTACATTGTTATTATAATCAACTTCTTTAAGTACTTCACCACTCCAAAAAAGCCATTTACCTACCTTCTGACCATCTGCATAAGAACCCACAGAAATTTTTTGGCCTTCTTCGTTGTAGCTTAACCATTCGCCATGTAATTTACCAGCAAGATTGAATGTTCCTGACTGACTTACCTCACCATTGTCATGAAAATAGGTAGCCTCAATCAAATTGGTATCTTCATTCAATTTTAATTCTTTATCCTTTTGTGCAAATGTTACCGCAGTAACGAATAATATGGCTATAAATAATATGATTTTTTTCATGATATTTTGACTTTTGTTGTACAACAAATATACTTATTTTACTATAATGTTACCTTTACTTAACATTAAATTTACATTGAAATTGTCTTAGGCCTAATTTTTATCCTAATAAACTCCTTAATAGAAACTTAATAATTACTTAATATTAAGGTTACACTTATATGAGCTTAAAAGTTCATCTTTGATAAGTCTTATAAGACAATTAGTAATTTCATAATATTTATTAGTTTTTGTCGACTATTGTTATGAGTTATAATGACTGCCTTTGGCCAAGGCAGTTTTTTTATACTCTTAAATAAACATATTTGATTTTTTATTACAATGTTAATATTTCGTTAACATTATATTAACTTTAGTGTTGTCTATTTGTAATAGACAAAAACTAATATCATCATGAAAATCAAACTACTTACCTTGGGGTTGATCCTATTCGGATTACTAAATTCATTTTCTCAAGAAACCAATGCGCCTGCATTCGGAAAAGGACTTTTCAATTTGGTTGGTAAGGACAGTACTTTTACCATGAAGATTGCCACACGGATGCAATTATTAGGTACCGTTGGATGGGGAAAAGAACCAGATGGTGGTTTAGTAGATCCGGCTTCTAATATGCTTGTTCGTCGAGCTCGTCTCAAATTCGATGGATTTGCACTTTCTCCTAAGCTGAAATATAAAATTGAATTAGGGTTATCTAACCGGGATATTGCAGGACAATCTGAGTTTACCCGAAATGCCCCAAGAATGATATTGGATGCCGTAGTCATGTGGAATTTCCATGGTAATTTTGAATTATGGGCAGGACAGACAAAATTACCTGGTAATATTGAGCGAGTTATTTCCTCAGGGAACTTACAGCTAGTAGATCGTTCTTTGCTTAACGCTTCTTATAATATAGACCGTGATATTGGCTTGCAATTGAGACATCACTTTAATCTTTCTGATAAATTTCTTGTAAGAGAGAAAATTGCATTTTCCCAGGGTGAAGGAAGAAACGTGGTACTGGGAAATATAGGAGGTCATCAATATACAGGACGTCTGGAATTTTTACCTTTTGGCAAATTCAAAGGTAAAGGAGACTACTCAGGAAGTGATATTCTTAGGGAAGAACAAGCTAAATTAATGTTCTCAACTGCATATGATATTAATTCCAATGCGGTAAGAACACGAAGTAATCAGGGTAATTTTATGTACAATGATGTAGGTCTTTATGAAACAACTATAAAAACACTTTTTGTGGATGCCATGTTTAAATACAGAGGTTTTTCGTTTATGGGGGAATATGCAAATAGGACTGCCAAAGACCCAATCGCAAAAAATTCTGATGGCACCGAGACGGGAGATATTGTTAGAGTTGGTAATGGCGTAAACCTTACAACGGGGTATGTATTTAAAAGTAATTGGGCATTAGCCGCAAGGTATTCTAATATAACCCCAGATCTGGAGGTTACCGGCGTAAATCAATCTGATCAATATACCTTGGGTCTTTCGAAATTTATAGTTGGTCATAAATTAAAAGTGCAAACAGATATAAGTTATTTGTCTATAGATGGTGGGGGTACTGATATTTTATTGTACCGTTTGCAGATGGATGTTCATTTTTAAACTGACATTAGTCATAAAATATATGTTTTTAATTCCTCATTTTTATACCTTTTACCAACCAAAATAAATTATGGACAATATTTACTTTTTAATGATCATAGCGCTTGCCGT
>RCND010001272.1_pt1 | contig 16057 bp, 12 predicted proteins | sample 2041351 | NCBI WGS metagenome assembly RCND01 (sample SAMN09708230, study PRJNA481090) | Marine sediment metagenome, whole genome shotgun sequencing project. | biome: marine sediment; feature: ocean; material: sediment; isolation source: Sewage treatment plant 12B marine sediment (STP12B) ... | reverse complement strand
ATCAAAGAAGCAGACATTATTCATTTGCATTGGGTGAATGCCGGATTCCTTTCTCTTAGCTCTCTGAAAGAGCTGTTGGATCTGGGAAAGCCGGTGGTATGGACCTTTCATGATATGTGGGCCATTACCGGAGGTTGTCATCATGCTCTTACCTGTGAGAGGTATAAGCAGAGCTGTGGGGACTGTCTTTACCTGAAGAAGCCAGGAAAGAACGATCTGTCCCACCGTTTATGGCTTAAGAAGAGCAAGATTTTCAAGGGCAGGGACATTACGGTAATTACACCCAGTCAGTGGTTGCGCACATGTGTCAGGGAAAGCTCCCTGTTCGGACAGGCAGATGTTCATGCCATCCACAACCCGGTGGACCAGACGCAATTTAAACCCATTGACAGGGAGCTGGCATGCAGGAAGCTGGGACTGGATCCTTCGAAGAAATATATCCTGTTTGGAGCTGCCTCTGTGAGAAACCTGTACAAAGGCTTCAGCTTTTTTCTGGATGCCATAAAGCTGATGAGCAAGGATCCGGAGGATGTAGAAGGAGTGGAGATAGTATTGTTTGGCAAGGCAGGGGAGGATCTGTCGCAGTTGTTCCCTTTGCCTGTCCACAGTATCGGTTCTATTCGTTCGACTCAGACCATGGTGGAATTGTTTAATGTGGCACAGCTCTATGCCATCTCCTCTCTGCAGGATAATTTTCCCAGTACCATAATAGAATCCATGCTCTGCGGGACTCCTGTAGTAGGCTTTCGCACGGGGGGAATCCCCGAGATGATCTCTCATCTCGAAGATGGATACCTGGCCGGGCACAAAGATGTCGCCGACCTGGCGGAAGGGATGAAATGGATTCTCTCATACGATTCATACACGGCACTTTCCGAAATAGCCCGAAAGTCAGCAGTCAGAAGATTTTCAAGGGAGCGTTCAGCAGAGATGCATGTGGAGCTTTACAAGAAACTATTAAACAGGACCCGCTCATGAATCCCACTCCAGGTATATCAATCATCACCGTAGTTTTTAACGGGGAAAAGCACATTGGGAGGACCATTGAAAGTGTGCTTGGACAGAGCTACAAGGAGCTGGAGTACATCATTATCGATGGGAAGTCCACCGACCGGACCCTGGAGCTTATAAGAGGCTATAAAGGAATCCATAAGGTAGTCAGTGAGCCGGATAAGGGTCTGTACGACGCCATGAACAAGGGTTTGGAGGCAGCCAGCGGTGATTATGTCTGGTTCCTGAATTCGGGCGATCAGATCTTTAGTAAGGATACCGTTGAAACTTTAGTGGCGGAACTGACCGGGACTCCTGACATCATCTACGGAGGGACCATGATCATCGATGAGGCAGAGAATGAGGTGGGCGACAGAAGGCTAAAACCACCGGTTCAGCTTTCCTGGAAATCGTTCCGGCAGGGAATGGTGGTCTGTCATCAGTCCATCCTTGTAAAAAGAGCAGGGGCACCCTTATACAATCTGGATTACCGCTTATCGGCCGATATCGACTGGGCCATCCGGGCAGCAAAGGAGGCTACTCAGATCCACAACTCAAACCTGGTTCTATCCAGGTTCATGGAGGGTGGCTTAACCGATCATAATATCAAAGCAGGATTAAAAGAGCGCTTTAAAATTATGCGACATTTTTATGGATTGATCCCCACCATCCTCAGGCATTTTGTGTTTGGGATCAGGCTGACTAATTTTTACCTGAGACACAGAAGATTCTAGAGTTCTTTTTGGATAATTTCATATAGCAGATCTACCCTTTTCTCAACTGAATGGTCCCTTAATGCCCGCTGCTGACCTGCCATGGCAATTTTTTTTGCCTCTATTGGATTATTGATGGCCCAGCGAAGCTTTTCAACACACTCCTCTTTGCTTTTATAGGTGAGTATCTCGCCATCAGGTTCAAACAGCGTATGGATATTCTTTTTATGATCAGTCACCAGCAGGGTGCCAGCACCGCATACCTCAAACATTCTCACATTGGCGGCGTAATCGCCAGCAACTTCACCATGCTGATTAAATCCAATGGAGTAGCCGGCAATTGTCTCCAGCATTTCTTTTCCGAAAACGGAGATGTTTCTGACACTCTTTTGGATGGAGGAGGAGTACTTATTTTTGCGTGGCATCTCTTCAAGCTGGCCTATTTTCTGAAGCGAACTGTTTTCATAGATGCTTTTGATATTCAGTGACGAAAGCACTTTTACAGTCAGGTAAGCTGCCTGTTTCATCTTCAGCGTGTGGAAAGGATCAGCTTCGAGCTGACCGAAAATTCGAAGGGGTAGATTGTTTCGGAGGATCTCTTCTATATAGGTGATGCGCGTTTTATGAAATCCGGTCCTGTATAGCAGGGATCCAATGAAAATGATTTCATTCACAGGATCGGGGTTTCCCCGCATATTCTCGATCAATGATGATTCAACTGCATGTGGGAAAAGATAGCTATTGATATTCAGCTTTTTGAAATCTTCCAGAAACCTTTCGGAACAGGCCAGGATCACATCGTAGTGTCTGAAAGCTTCTATACTTTGGCTATTGTAAGGAGCACAGCAGTGTCCGATTAGCAGTTTTATAGAGGGAATCTCCTCACGGATCTTTTGAATAAAAGCAGCGCTGAAATTTGCACTGTCCTGTATAAAGAGGATCTCCGGCTTATATTTTTTTAATTGTTCCAGCAGGAGCTTATTTCCTGAGAGTTCGAGTCCATGCTCCGCGGCCCATGCATTTTGCATATGCCAGGCATTATGAATCAATTCAGTCCCTGAAATGGAATAGTTCTGCCTGAGGTAGAGGGGAAAGTAGTTGGAATATCCATAGCCCTGTTTCATCAAATGCTGATACTGATCATCATAACTTTTTGTGACAATATCTGGATTTGACTCATAATATGATTCAAGGAAGTTTTTGTAAAAGGAGGTGACTTTAATAAATCGGAATTCCATAGAGGCCTTATCTAAGCACTAACAAAGTAATGGTTAAATCATCAATTTACAAACGGCATTCGCTGTTGAATGGTCTGGCCCGTTAGGCCTTCCATGTGATTCTCTTTGCAAAGATCTAGGATGCTGGTATAGTAATCAGTAATTCCAGGAATTTCACGCTCATCAAAAAAGTTGTTGTGCCAGAGAACGGAGAACACCCCGTTAAATTTAGCCACTTCAGCGACTAGATTTTCGATGGCAGCCCTGCTGTCTTCCAGCTCAAGTTTTCGGTAATAGAAGTGGGTGTTTTCCATTATTGTCAGAGGAATTTCCCATAGATTCATGGTGCTGTTATTCTGGAAGTCAAACATCCTGAATGGCCAGCAATAGGAGCGCCGGAAACCATCATGTTCTGCAAAACCAAGAGAGGCATCATATTTCATTCCTGCCTTTTGTTGAATACGGGCAGTAGTTCTCGGATCAAACTTCAGGTAATGTTGCCTGATTCCCACTACTGGTGCCGGGGATACTTCCCGAAGGTTGGAAACGGTGCGATTCATGAACTCCTGGCTGGTAGCCGATTGAAGTGTACCGTGAATCCCTACTTCATGTCCACGGTCGATCAATGTACGGAACAACTGTTTGAATTTCTTTGAATGAAACCGGTACCTTGAATTTTCGTTCCTGCCTCCCTCTTTTTCCAGGAAGTAATAGGTGCCTCTAAATTCACGTTCCTCTTCCCAATTCATCAGGGAGTCAAAAGTCCAGAAAGGATCTTTTTTTGAAAATGGATTCAAAAAGTGAAAGAGTGATATGAAAAAATCTACGAAATGGTCTTTCCTGCTCATGGTGTTGCTGGCTATCCCCATAAGCTGTTTGAATCTGAACCCGGTTTCAAAAAAACCGTAAGAATTGATCTTGTCAATATCGTGACTAAGCATCAGTACTGGCCGCTTAAAAACCGGATTCCGTTTAAAGGGAATGCTGTTTTTCCGGGCGAATTCACCAATTCCTTCTAGAAGAATTTCGAAATAGTAATTGACTACAGGTAAGCCAATGATACCCAGTTTATATTGAATCGATTCTTTGTAGGGAAATCTTCCAAACTGATCGGAGGAGTTATTTCTGAACTCTTCATAGCCAGACAGAAGGTGAAAAGCGGACTTTAGAAGGTCGTGGTGGAAGATCAGGTTGTTTCCATCGATGGTATAAAAAGTGCCGGGTTGATCGGAGACCGGGTACAGCACAGGTAGCTCATCAATCCACATCACCCTGTCCAGATCCAGAGGGTCAGATGAAGTGTTGAACTGAATGTAGGGAACATTCTGTGGGGCCACGTTTCCAAAACAGAAAGAATCTATGAGCCCCTGGCTCAGCGAGGCATGATGCCCCAGGTGTTCCAGGATAAACTGTTTTTGCGATTCTGTAAGCCAGCCTTTCATATATATTATTTAACTTGTCATTCTTTCTCAATTCCAACCATAAATATAGTCAGTGTGGGTATAATTGGAAAACAAACTATTAAAGGTAGCTTCTTTTCCTATCTGGGAGTCGCATTTGGCTTTCTCACCGTTGGGATTCTCTGGCCCCGCCTGTTGGAACCGGAGCAGATCGGTCTTATTAACTTCTTAATCGCCCTCTCAATGATCCTGGCCCAGGGTGCGAGCCTGGGCATTAACGGAATAAGCGTTCGCCTGTTTCCTGAATTCAGGGATAATCGCAGCAAGCACCATGGGTATCTTGCTCTTGGTCTTCTTATTCTGTTAGCGGGGGTTTGTCTCGTATTGCTCTACTATTACTTATCAAAAGATCGTATCATTGACAACAATGCTGAGAAATCGGGCCTGATTTCCACCTATGTCTATTTCATCGTACCCTTTACCATCGTTACGATGCTGTTCAATTTCTTTGAGGGCCTGCATCGCGTGATGTATAATGCAGTTATAGGCCTGTTCCTCAAGGAATTTGTTTTTCGGGTGCTGAATCTCATTCTGATCCTGTTGTATGCCTGGTTTGCCTTTAGTTTTGAACTGTTTCTGAATATATATTTTATACTTTTTTCCCTGCCCGCCCTGATCCTTATCATTGCACTGACCAGGTTGAAGCAGTTTAATCTGAAGCCGAATCTCCGGTTTATAAACCGGGATCTCGGCCGAAATATTGCCGGAGTTGGCTTCTTTGGACTGATCAGCGGGATGGGAACCATGGGCATTTCCAATATCGACAAGATCATGATCAACCATTTCATTGATCTGGAAGCCACGGGTATTTATTCAATAGCTTTTTTGTTCGGGACCATAGTCGTCATGCCTTCCCGTCCGCTGAACAAGATTGCTTCCACCATCATTGCTGAAGCGTGGAAGAATAATGATATTCAGACTATCAAGACCATCTATACCAAAAGCAGTCTCAATCAATTCATTTTCGCCGGGGGCATATTCTTGTTCATGTGGCTGAATGTGGATTTCATTTTACAGCTTATCGGGGAAGAATACATGGCAGGGCGATGGGTGATCCTGTTTATATCCCTTTCAGGGGTAGTAGCGATGGCAACCGGACTTAACGGGATTATTGTCACTTCTTCGAAGTACTATCGTTACCAGAGTCTATTCGTTTTGATCCTTCTGATTACTGTAGTAGGCTCCAATATTATATTTATCCCATTGTGGGGTATTACAGGTGCTGCTGTTGCCTCACTTATAGCAACAATTCTTTTCAATCTTGCAAGGGTCATATTCATCTATGTGAAATTCAAAATGCTACCCTTTAATAGAAAGTTTCTTATTATAGTTGCTGCGATTATAATAACCCTGTTGGCTGGATATATTTTACGAGATATTTCAAATGTTGTGTTACGTATATTATTCATCTCCATTTCTATTCTTGTATTATATCTGTTTCCAATTCTATTCCTTAAACTATCAGTGGATATTAACAGTGGTTTGAACAACACTTATTCAATGATTCGAACAAGGCTAAGGAAGAAATAATTCAGGATTTAAATGGCTTAACTATCCAATAGAGAAACTGTATAATAGTAGGCTTCAGATCGTCTAAATGAAGATCAGTATGTGATCTGAAGATATCTCGGATTACACGGAATAGATCTTTCGGACGTTTCATGGTCCTGTATAATTCTCCTTCACTGGCGAATACCCAAACAAAACTTTTTTTCCGATATGTAAACCTTGGTTCCAGCTCCACCTTATTCATTTGCAATAGATATTCCGGGAAATGCATACCTGCAAGAATATGTAGTTCAAGTGCGGTCCAGAATTTGGGATTGATCTCTATCAGATAATAAGTGCCGTCTGAGGCCTTTTTATATTCAACCATTCCTACACCATGCCAGTTTAGTTGGTCAAAGACGTTTTTACCCATCTCTATTAGTGTATCATCGTAAATAGTCTCAGCGGAAGTGGCATGACCCCCTGTGTGAGGGTATTCCCTAATTCTTCTCTGACAGATTGCCCTTTTCAATTGTCCATTCTGGTATAGGCAGAAAAAGCCATATGGCTCTCCAATTATCTGCTCCTGGATAACAAAGTCCTGCAATTCTAAGTGTGGATGTGTTTGTTGGAGAAGCTCTAGTTCATGGGTCAATTGTTCAGAGTCTTGCACGTATTTTACCGGAAATTTTCCCTTATCCTCTCCTCTGGACTTAATAATTAAAGGAAATTTAACGTCCGCCAAATCGAGGTAGGTCTTCGGGTGTGGTATCCCCTTTTCTTCACAGAACTTATAAGTACTTGTTTTATTTGAGGCTATCCTAAAACTCTCAAAAGGAGCTATTTCAATTCTAACATATTCGGAAAGCTGGGCATAATATTTTGAACAGATATAGGATGTTAACACACCGACCGGAATAAGTATGTCATACTTATTGTTTTTAACGGTTTGAAACAGGAATTCAAAATAATCCTTCTCGTTGTAGATACTCGGGCTTATTATCAGTTTATTACAATACCTCGAGTACGCCGGAGCTGACTTCTTATGATGTACAATATCAATCTCATGCCCTTTTATACGCCTCATTATGGCAAGGGCATTCATGTGTGAACCGTCAGTTAGTAGTATTTTCATAACAGTAATATCTATCCTAAAGAAGTTATGGAGGTTGAGGGTTTAGGAGTTTATCTAAAAGCTATTAAATATAAAAAAAGTCAGGTTATTCATCTTCTTTTTTTACTAGTGTCGAATACGCGGCATAAGCTATTCCACTTAAAAGAACAAGTAGTACCAGGATCGATCCGGCCAGTGATACTTTCTCCCCTTTTTCGAAAGGTTCAAAAACGAATTCGAACTCAACAATATGCGTTCCCGCATCCACCGGCAGGGCACGTAATATGTAGTTGGCCCTTAAATGCGGAACCGGCTCGCCGTCGATGCTTGCCTTCCAGCCTCCTTCATAATATATATCGGAAAAGACCACCAGTGAACTTTGATCCAGACTTACTTCATAGCGCATATGGTTTGGCCGGTATTCTGTCAGTTCCACTGTTCCGGAAGCTTCTTCATGCTTGAGATTTTCCGTTACCATCGCTTCAAACCTCTTGTCCACGATTGCCACCCTGGTAAGATCTGTATTACCAAGTGCCAGGTACTCCTCATCGGCATTATCAACCAGTTTGATATCATTCACCAGCCAGCCATGGCCCATGGCATGCGGATTTCTGAGGGGCTGGGAGGATGGATTCAGGATAAAATACTTGGTATTAATCATGTTCAGTACCTGTTGTTCAGCCAGGACAGAATCCAGCTGTACAGAGCTGGGTTGTGCATTCAAAACCTCAATGATATTCTGAAAACCCTGTGACATGTATACATTAATCAGATCCTGGTACCTCCTCATTTTTATGCCGTGATATCCTCCAATAGATTTATGGTGGTAAGAGGTCGTTCCATCTGCCCAGGGGTTTACAGTCAGGTTGGCTACCCGGTAATGGATGTCCGGATCCTGAAGGATAAGCTCATCGGCGGTAGTCATGGCCATGGTGCTTTCCTGTTGTCTTTTGGATACGAAATTATCCTTGTTCAGGTAACGTTGGTCAATTAACCAGAGGTCCAGCGTGACAAGTAATGCAAGCCCTGCCAGGAACCAGGCCATTTTCAGCTTCTTGCTGGCAAAGTACCAGGTAAGTACAAAGGCCAGTGAAATAAGTATAAAGCTGCGGATTGCATCGTGCCTGAAAATGTAAATCCTTGCTGCTTCCAGTTCGTCCATAAACTGTCTGAACTGAGTTGCATACTGGACATTTGCCTCCTGTAGCTGCTGATTAAACATCAGTTCCTCCCGCTCCGTAAAGAAGTTAAACAGGCCGGGGATCAGGAAAAATATCAGAGAAAGGCCCCCGGTAAGCCCAAAGGCTATCAGGAACTGTTTCCTTTTTTCCAGGATCAGATCCGGTTCCTTCAGGATCCGGTCAATGGCCAGAAAGGCCAGTAAGGGGATGTTGAAACAGACAATGACCAGGGTCATCTCTACAGTCCTGAACTTGTTATAAAATGGAACGTGATCCAGAAAGAAGTGGGAAAGTGCCGGGAAATTACTGCCCCAGGCCAGCATAATGGAGAGCAGGCTACTGATGATTATCCACCAGCGCATGGGGCCTTTGATAAGCAGGAGCCCCAGTACAAAGAAAAATACCACAATGGCACCCGAATAGTTGTCACCCGCCGTGGATGCCTTTGCTCCCCAGTACTGGTTCGATCCGGCAACAGTTTCCTTAAGTTGCGGACTCACTTTTTCCATGGCTTTTTCATTTCCACCCAGGGCTCCGGTTTTTCCTCCGGTCATAAAGGGAATCATGAGGGAGAAGGTTTCTGCCTTTCCATAGCTATAGCTCAGGGCATAATCCCTGTCCAGCCCAGAAGTCTGGTTCTCCTGGTTTGCAGTAAGCTCAGGCTTTCCCCTGATACTCTGTTTGGAGATCTCGTAATTAGTCCAGAAAGTAGATATGTTGGGAAGCAGTGCCAGCAGCGCTACGATCAAAAGTACTCCGGAGGCGGTCATAAATTTCCCCAACTGTTTTTCGATGATGGCGAATACTCCTTTGGAGAGGACGATGATGACCGATAAAAGCACCAGGTAGTAGGTAATCTGCAGGTGGTTGTAGTATAATTCAATCCCCAGTCCCAGCAAAAAAATCAGTCCACCAACCAGGTACTTACCTCTGTAGGTTAGCAGAATCCCTGCCACCACAGGTGCCATAAATGCAATGGCATAGGCCTTACTGATATGACCGGGTTGCAGGATAATCAGATTGTATGAGGATAGAGCAAAAGCAATGGCTCCAATGGCACTTAGCCAAGGAGAGACACGCAGGGTGAGCAGCAGAATATAAAAACAGGCCAGGTAGGCAAAGAGAATAGCAATGGGATGGGACATTCCGGCTCCTAAGCGAGTCACTTTTGCTATTTCTCTGAATATGGTGGTTCTTGCCCCGGTTGGACCCACATGAAAGGAGGGCATCCCCGAAAATAATGAATTGGTCCACTGGGAAGATTCCCCTGTTTCTTCCTGATAGGCTGTTAACTCCTGTCGTACCCCTTCAGACTGGGTCATGTCGTGCTGAGATAGCACCTTTCCATCCAATACAGGGCTCATATATGCCAGGGCCAGAGCCAGGAAGCCAAGTAGAATAATCAGGTGCGATTTGGCAAACTTCGTCAGGGATTCGATCAGAGCATCTTTCATAATCAGATTTTATTCGGCAATGGTTTCAAAGAGTTTTCTCATACTCACCTTCTCCTGGATGATCTCCTGAAGCTTGGTCCAATGGATGCGATCCTGTTTCATGGTGTCGCGGTGACGGATGGTTACGGTATCGTCTTCCAGGGTTTGATGATCTATGGTAATACAAAATGGAGTTCCGATTGCATCCTGCCTCCGGTATCTTTTCCCGATGGAGTCCTTCTCCTCGTACTGACAGTTAAATTCAAACTTCAGTTCATGCATAATCGTGCGTGCTTTCTCGGGAAGACCATCCTTTTTGGTCAGCGGGAAGACCGCTAGTTTTACAGGCGCCAGAGCGGGGGGCAGTTTCAATACCACCCTGGAGTCGGTTGATCCGTCCTCCTTGGTGATGGTCTCTTCAGAATAGGCTGCAGATATTATCTGGAGGAACATCCTGTCCACGCCGATGGAGGTTTCAACCACAAAGGGGACATAGTTCTTGTTGGTTTCCGGATCGAAATATTGCAGTTTTTTTCCGGAGTATTCCTGGTGACTTCCCAGGTCGAAATCGGTGCGGGAATGAATCCCTTCCACCTCTTTAAAACCAAAGGGGAATTCGAATTCAATATCGGTGGCTGCATTGGCATAGTGGGCCAGCTTATCATGATCGTGGAAGCGGTATTTCTCATCTCCGAATCCAAGGGCACGGTGCCATTTCATGCGGGTCTCTTTCCAGGTCTTGAACCACTCCAGTTCACTTCCCGGGGGGACAAAGAATTGCATCTCCATCTGTTCAAATTCACGCATTCTGAAGATGAACTGCCTGGCCACAATCTCATTTCTGAAGGCTTTCCCTATCTGTGCAATCCCAAAGGGAATCTTCATCCTGCCTGATTTTTGTACGTTCAGGTAGTTTACAAAGATGCCCTGGGCTGTTTCGGGGCGTAGATAAATCTTGTTGGCGCTTTCGGAGGTAGAGCCCATTTCGGTTGAGAACATCAGGTTAAACTGTCTCACATCGGTCCAGTTCTTTGATCCGGACATGGGACATACGATCTCTTCGTCCACAATGATCTGCCTCAGCTCCACCAGGTCGGAATCGTTCAGGGCCTTCACAAAACGCCCATGCAGCTTGTCCCGTTTCTCCTGGTTGGCCAGTACCCTCGGGTTGGTGCTGACAAACTGGGCTTCGTCGAAGGAGTCTCCAAAGCGCTTTTTTGCCTTCTCCACCTCTTTTTTAATCTTGGCCTCGTATTTGGCCATCTGATCTTCAATAAGCACATCGGCCCGGTAACGTTTTTTGGAATCCTTGTTGTCGATAAGCGGATCGTTAAAGGCATCCACATGTCCCGATGCTTTCCAGATGGTTGGGTGCATAAAGATGGCAGAGTCGAGTCCTACCACGTTTTCGTGCAGCCGGACCAGTGAGTCCCACCAGTATTTTTTGATGTTGTTCTTCAGTTCAACACCATACTGACCGTAGTCATAAACAGCAGCCAATCCGTCATAAATTTCACTGGATTGAAATACATATCCATACTCCTTGCAGTGGGCTACCAACTTCTTAAAAAGATCCTCCTGAGCCATTGATTCTTCTATTTTTAATTCACAGAATCACAAAAGTACATGAAAAAGGGTTATTTCCTATATTTGTTCCTAAATAAGAGGGCAAGCTTCATGGAGAAAAAGTATGATTTTTTGGTAATTGGCTCCGGGGTCGGGGGAATGAGTTTCGCGTTGAAAGCTGCAGAGCACGGTACCGTCTGCATGATTTCCAAAGCGGAGATGGATGAGACCAATACCCGTTATGCTCAGGGCGGGATCGCTGCAGTAACTTATGAGCCCGACAGCTATGAGAAACATGTGGAAGATACCCTGGTGGCCGGGGATCATCTCTGTAATGAAGAGGTTGTGAAGATGGTTGTGAGAGAGGCACCCGAACAGATCAGTGAGCTGATCCAGTGGGGCACAAAATTTGATAAGCAGTCCAGCGGGAAATATGACCTTGCCCGAGAGGGTGGGCATTCCGAACACCGGATTTTACACCATAAGGACAATACGGGACAGGAGATCCAGCGGGCCCTGTCTGTACAGGTACGGCAACATCCAAAAATTGAATTGCTTGAGAACCATTTTGCGGTGGACCTGATTACGCAGCACCATCTGGGGAAACTGGTCAAGCGTCATCTGACCGATATTGAGTGCTACGGCGCCTATGTATTAGATCTGGAGACTGAACAGGTGCACAGGATTCTTTCAAAAACGACCCTGCTTGCGTCCGGGGGAGCTGGTAATCTCTATTCCACCACCACCAACCCAACCATTGCCACCGGCGATGGAGTGGCCATGGTATACAGGGCCAAGGGCATTATCGAAAACATGGAATTCGTGCAGTTTCACCCCACCTCCCTATACAATCCGGGTGAATCTCCCTCTTACCTGATCACTGAGGCCATGCGTGGTTATGGTGGAATTCTTCGCAATCAGCTGGGTGAAAAATTCATGAATAAATATGATAAACGGGGAAGTCTTGCTCCCAGGGATGTGGTGGCCAGGGCCATTGATAATGAAATGAAGGTCCACGGACATGAATTTGTCTATCTGGACACCACCCATCTGAGCGGAAAAGAATTAAAAGAGCATTTCCCAAATATTTCAGAGAAATGCAAGTCGCGGGGTATTGATATCACTAAGGACCTGATCCCGGTAGTTCCTGCAGCCCATTATATGTGTGGCGGGGTAAAAGTGGATATGGATGGCCAGACCTGGATCAAACGGCTCTATGCAGTGGGGGAAGTTTCTTCCACCGGACTTCATGGAGCAAACCGACTCGCATCCAACTCGCTGATAGAGGCGATTGTTTATGCGGATCGGGCGGTTAAACATGCAGCCTTATATGCTAAAGATTACGAGTTTGCGGATCATATCCCTGACTGGGACGACAGTGGGACCACCCATCCGGAAGAGATGGTGCTGATCACACAGAATCTGAAAGAGGTCAAGCAAATCATGAGTAATTATGTGGGGATTGTCCGTTCAGATCTACGACTGGAAAGGGCCACGGCCCGACTGGAGATTATCTACAGGGAAACGGAAGAACTTTATAAAAAATCCAATGTCTCTCAGCGGATCTGTGAGCTCCGTAACCTGCTGAATGTAGGTTACCTGGTTATTAAAATGGCGCACGCCCGAAAAGAAAGTCTGGGCTTGCATTACAATCTGGACTATCCAAGGCGCAGCGATCAGGTCTAAGATTCGGATCGGCTTCAGGTATTTTCCTTGTCCCAGAATCCGCCATTTATCTCCGGTCTTTCATCCCCGTATTTCTCTCTGATCTGCTCCAGATAGGCAAAGATCTCGTCCACATCCAGGGAGGTGAGTAGCTTCAGTCGCATTTCCTTAAAGTGGGGGAGCCCCTTGAAGTAGTTGGAAAAGTGCCTGCGCATTTCATAAATTCCCACCGGCCCCTCCTTGAGCTCCAGTGATTTCTCGAATTGCATCCTGGCCATATCTACCTTTTCTGATACGGTAGGTTCTGGCAGCAGCTCGCCTTTTTGCAGATAGTGTTTTATATGTTTGAACAACCAGGGTTTGCCCACCGCAGCCCGACCGATCATGATGCCATCTACCCCGTAGCGGTCAAAGGCCTCTTTGGCCTCCACTGCAGAGGTGATATCCCCATTACCGATGATGGGAATATGCATCCTGGGATTCTGTTTCACCTCCCCGATCAGGGTCCAGTCGGCCGTCCCCTTATACATCTGTGCACGGGTACGTCCATGGATGGTAAGGGCCCTGATGCCCAGATCCTGTAACTGCTCGGCCACCTCCACAATGATTTTATGCTGATCGTCCCAGCCCAGCCGGGTTTTTACAGTAACAGGAATGCTTGAGGCCTCCACAATGGCCCTGGTCATTTCCATCATCAGGGGAATGTTGGCAAGCAGGCCGGCACCGGCTCCCCGGTTGGCGATCTTGCGTACCGGACAGCCATAGTTGATATCGATTACATCAGGCCTGGCTTCAACAGCCCTGTGTGTGGCCTCTACCATGGATTCAACAATATGGCCATAGAGCTGAATACCCATGGGTCGCTCATAATCGAATATGTCAAGTTTCTTCACACTCTTCGCACCATCTCTGATGAGTCCGTCCGACGAAATGAATTCGGTATACATCATATCGGCGCCAAAGATTTTACATAGATATCTGAAGGAGGGATCGGTGATATCCTCCATGGGTGCAAGAAAAAGTGGCTGGTCTCCTAGATCAAGATCTCCAATGTGCATGGTGTAAAACTTCTGTAGGAACTAAGTATGCAATTTGCTTTCTTTGTGCCTTTAGTCCGCCGCAAAATTACAAAAAATCATGTCGAAGAACGCATTGCTTGCTGGATTGCGACCTGCCGAGAAGTTTCTTTTCTCTGTGGTTATCCTTTTTATCCTGGGATTAGCCTTTCAATTTCTGGGTGCATTTCTGGCGGCATGGATATATGATTTTCGTTTTTCCGATGTGCTGGCGCTGGGAGCTTATGATGATCCCAACTATGTGGCAGCCTCGGATCTGTGGGAACCTTCATCGTACCTGCATTTCTCTTATCCTTCCTTTTTGAGGGGGATCTTTTCTCCTTCTACAAATTCAGGAATCCCACTGCTATGGCTCCCATGGTGCTGGTTATCCTGATGATGGTTTCGGTGATTCCCTTTATTAATTACCTGGCCGAGATTAACCTGAAGATGGAGATACCCATCAGGGCGCTGGATGAGTTGCTTCGATCGTTGGAGAGTACTGCGGAAGAAATGATGGTGGCTTTCACTGCCACCAATAGCATCGGTGGATTGCTGGTAAACCTCTTAATGATTGCTGTAATCGCAGCCGTGGGGGAGGAGTTGATATTCAGGGGATTGATTCAAAGGTTAATGACGCAGATGATTCGAAATGCGCACCTGGCCATTCTGATCACCGCGCTGCTTTTCAGCGCATTTCACTTTCAGTTCTTTTCCTTTCTGCCGCGATTTGTGCTTGGATTGATCCTGGGTTACCTGATGTACTACGGACAATCAATCTGGTATCCCATTCTGGCCCACTTTGTGAACAATGCCATGGGGGTGATCTATTACTATTTCAATTCCAGGGGAAGTGCCGACGATATGCTCGAAGAGATTGGTACAAGTACACTGATCCCTGTGGCAGCGGTAGTCAGTCTTGCCCTATTTCTTCTTTTTGGAGCACTCTGGTTTTACCAGACAGAAAGATTTACAACCCGATCTCCTCAATCCGGTGGGAGGACTGAAAAAGCGTAGCATTATTTAATTCATTTTTGCGGAATACATAAATCAGGCCGTATTCCGAGGCTTTTTCCCTGCGGATCTCTTCGGGAAGATCGTTATAGGTCTGTTCCACCTCATTCCAGATCTGTTGAATCACGCCATCAACCTCTGCGCGTCGTTCATTCAGGTGATCCTGTGCGCGCTGACTCCGGTCTTTCAGACTTTTCTGATAGTTGTGATACTCCTTAAACTTATCGAAATGAACCTTTACGATGGCAATGGTGGGATTGGTAATGACGTTTTTCCCCTTGTTACGTCTGTGTTGTTCCCCCTTGATCAGTTGTTCTCCCCACCAGAGCACTTCCTCTTCAGAAGAAAGTGAGGGTACTTTCTTTTCCTCTTCTCCCATGGCAAAATAATTCCTTGTTTCAGCATTAAGGTCGCCCCGGGCGATGGCCAGGTTCACCACCTGGATAAAGTGAGATATATAGAGCTTTACCTTTTTCAGACGCTTCTGGTACTCTTTATTTTTATCTGCCTGGAGATTCATTGCATTTTTATGCTCGCTGATGGCATTTTCAAACTGTGGGAGTACCGCTTGCATCTTCCGGAAGGAACCGGCGCTGAAGGCCAGTTGAAATGGAGGAAGGTCTTTCCCCTTTGCATAGGCAGACTTCAGAGATTTCATGCGGGCAGAGTCCGTATTGGGTAAACGACGATAGGGCATGTTAGTAAAATTGTTGACAACAGGTTAATAAATGGCTCTTCAAGTGCGAATATATAAAAACCAATGAGGCTTACAAGACTATTCGCATATTTTTACGCTTTGGTTATGAAAAGGTTACAAAATCTGAGCTTATCTATATTTGGCCCCTGTTTTTCTCCTTCCTATTGCATGAAACAGAGCATGTTTCAGAAAAACAAATTGACCGAATCGGGCCGTTTATCAAAAAATGCGGCTACATTTAATTTCTTATCGAAATCTTTACAAAAAATAACGAAGACTATGTTTGCAAAAGAGGTTTACTGGCAAAGAAGAAAGATGTTGCGTGCTTTGCTTGGTGATGGGATCATACTTTTTCCCGGCAACGAAGAGAGTTCAATGAATTACAGGGCTAATACCTACCATTACAGGCAGGATAGTAGCTTTTTATACTTTTTTGGGATCGACAAACCAGGCTTTTACGGAGT
>RCND010000988.1_pt1 | contig 16081 bp, 14 predicted proteins | sample 2041351 | NCBI WGS metagenome assembly RCND01 (sample SAMN09708230, study PRJNA481090) | Marine sediment metagenome, whole genome shotgun sequencing project. | biome: marine sediment; feature: ocean; material: sediment; isolation source: Sewage treatment plant 12B marine sediment (STP12B) ... | reverse complement strand
AACGAAGCAGCATTTACATACTATCCTAACCCTGTTAAAAATACATTAACATTAAGTGCTCAAAATACAATAGAGCAAGTGGCTATGTATAATATGTTAGGTCAAGAAGTATTAAGAGCTACTCCTAATACTGTAGATAGTGATTTAGACATGTCTAACTTACAAACTGGTACTTACTTTGTAAAAGTAACTATTGGAAATGTGACTAAAACAATACGAGTGATTAAGCAATAAGCTTATAAACTTTATAAATTTTAAAAAGCCGCTAATTTAGCGGCTTTTTTTATTATCTTATTCTGGTATTATTTATAGTGTTATAATGATAACTAAATTCACCATTCGATATACTTTTTCAGGATTGCTCTTACTTTTTTTTAATGCTTCTTATACTCAAGTAAGTTTTAGCAATGAAGCTTCTGAGATTGGAATTAATGTGGTTTGTGGCAATTCACTTTTTGGAAGTGGAATAACTTTTTTTGACTATGATAATGATGGTTGGGATGATATTACCATCGCTTCTGCTCAAGGTGATCCTGTGCGTTTTTTAAAAAATATTAATGGAAATTTCGTTAATCACACTTTAAATATTGCAGATAATAATTGGAGAAACAAGCAAGTCAATTGGGTCGATATTGATAATGATGGAGATAATGACCTATTTATAACTAGTGATACGAGTAGTAATAAATTATATGAGAACCTCGGTAATATGGTAATGGAGGATATTACAGTTGCTTCTGGCATGCTAACAGAAGTTTTAGTCACTTACGGCGCATCTTGGGGGGATTATAATAATGACGGTTTTTTAGATGCTTTTTTAAGCAATAGAGACACATCTATACCCAATGTGCTATATAAAAATAATGGTGACAATACCTTTACAATAGCTAATATCGAAGCAGGACTAATGCCAACTGAAACGTTGTCTTTCTGTTCTGCTTTTTTTGATTATAATAATGATGGATATCAAGACCTATATATTGCAAATGATAAAGTAGCATACTCAAACACACTGTACAAAAATAATGGAGATGGTACATTTACAGATGTCAGTGCTATAACTGGTACAGACATATCAATAGACGCTATGTCCGTAACAATAAGTGATTTCAACTCTGATGGCTGGATGGATATTTATGTCACTAATGATGTTCCAGGAAATGTGTTTTTAAAGAATAATGGTGATGGTACATTTACAGATGTTGCTATACAAACTGAAACCACCTTTAATAGTGTTGCATGGGGAGCTGTTTTCTTAGATGCTGATAATGATACTGATTTAGACTTGTATATAAGTGGAGAAAACAATGGATCCATTCCAGGTTATTTATCATCAGCATTTTATATTAATAATAATGATGATACTTATAACTTGAATAATTCAGCAATTCCAAATGATTTTGCTATTAGTTATTCTAATGCAATTGGTGATACAGACAATGATGGTTATCCAGAAATTGCAGTTAATAATGTAAATCATGATAATATTTCCCTATGGAAAAACAATACCAATACCGCAAATAACTGGTTGAAAGTCAAATTAGAAGGCACTCAAAGTAATAAAAATGGTGTTGGTTCTTTAATTGAAATATCAACTAATGGCGATAAGCAATACCGTTACACTCTTTGTGGTGAAGGGTATTTATCTCAAAATTCAGGAACAGAATTCTTTGGTTTAGCCGAAAGAACTGAGGTAGATTATGTTAAAGTAAAATGGTTAAGTGGAGTAGAAGATATTATTTTTGATGTTAATGCTAATCAACTATTAAATATAACAGAAGGTTCAACACTGTCGGTTAATGATGCTATATTAAGTATTATAAAAATTTATCCAAATCCAGTAAGTCGTGGGCTTAATTTAGAAAGTGATAGTCTCATTAAAAGTATTGTAATATATGATGTTATTGGTAAAGAGGTTTTAAAGCTGAATCCTAATAAGCAAAAGATAAATGTAGCTGCATCATCATTAAAATCTGGAGTTTATTTTGTATCTGCTTCAACAGAAAATTCTACTGAAACATTTAAGATTATTAAGCAGTAGCGCTCGCATTATTTTAGTTATCAAAAGCCCGTGCAACACGTGAATTTTGCATTTGGTTTATTTACCTTTGTGTCTTATGAAGGATATTGTGTTTTCTTTTATTATTCCAGTTTATAATAGACCTGATGAAATTAAAGAACTGTTAGAAAGTTTTTCAAAATTGGAAGATAATCTTACTTATGAAATTGTTATTGTAGAAGATGGCTCAAATGAAACATCAGAAAACATAATAGATTCTTTTAAAGGTCAGTTAGATATATCATACTATTATAAATCTAACTCTGGTCCAGGCGATTCTCGGAACTATGGAATGCAGCAGGCAAAAGGCAATTATTTCATTATATTAGATTCTGATGTTATTCTTCCATCCAATTATTTAACTGAAGTAAAAAAGTTTTTAGAAAAATCATATTACGATTGTTTTGGAGGACCTGATGCTGCCCATAGTTCGTTTAGCAATCTTCAAAAAGCAATAAACTTTGCAATGACATCATTTATAACAACAGGTGGTATAAGAGGTGGTAAAAAACAAGTAGAAGATTTTCAGCCGCGTAGTTTTAATATGGGGTTATCCAAAAAGGCGTTTTTGGCTTCAGGTGGTTTTGGTAAAATTCATCCCGGTGAAGACCCAGATTTGTCATTACGATTGCATAAATTAGGTTTTAAAACTACACTTATAGAAAATGCTTTTGTATATCACAAACGTCGAATTTCTTGGTCTAAGTTTTATAAGCAAGTTAATAAATTTGGTATGGTAAGACCAATTCTTAATCAATGGCACCCAAATTCTAAGAGTTTGGTATATTGGTTTCCTACTTTATTTAGTTTGGGCTTAATTGCATCGATTATAGTGTTGGCATTTAATATAGTATGGCCATTGTATTTGTATCTTTTCTATTTTTCAATAGCTTTTGTATTGGCATTAGTTTCAAATAAAAGCATAATAATTGCTTTTCAAGCTTTAATAGCAATACTGGTTCAGTTTGTTGGTTATGGCTATGGATTTATAAAATCAACTTTTAATTTAGTGGTGCTACGCAGAAATCCTGAGAAAGCATTTCCTAATTTATTTTTCTAAATTAAATATGAATTCTAATAAGAAATTAAACATAGCAGATTATTTAAGAAGGAGAAATGTAAAACGATTTAGTTTATTTTTTGCAATAGCATTTGTGTTTCTAATTTTCTCAAAGCTCTCTAATGACTACAAGCAAACTATAAAGTTAAAAGTTAATCTTGTTAATGTTCAAGATGAAATTATATTACAAAATGATTCTTTAAATAAAATAGATGCATACGTAGAGGCAAAAGGTTTTGCTTTAATTCCGTTTATGTTTAAAAATTCTACAGATATTATTTTAGATGCAAAAACGGATGTAATTACAAAATCCAATCAATTCATTTTCGATGTTCAAAAGCATCAATTTCTTATAGAAGACCAATTGGGGAAATCTTATAAATTACTCTCTTTGATGCCAGATACACTTGTTTTATCTTATTCTAAAAGAGCTTCAAAATTAGTGCCTATTACTTTAAATAGTAACATTAATTATGCCGTTGGTTATGATATAAAAGGTGGTTTTAATTTTGATGTAGATAGTGTGAAAGTTGTTGGGTCAGCTTCAGAAGTCGATAAAATAGAAGCATTAACAACTGAGAATTTGGAACTAACAGATGTAAATACAAATATAAACCAGAGTGTTCGATTAGATTTGGCGAATTATGAAAATATAGAAGTATTCCCCAAAAGTGTTAGTGTGAGTGGTGAAGTAACCCGATTTACAGAAGGTACTATTGAAATTCCAATACTTATAACAGATAAGCCAAAGAATGTTGAAATCAACTACTTTCCTAAAACAGTAACCCTAGCCTATTATGTGGATTTAGACAATTATAGTTCAATTATAGCTACAGATTTTATAGTAGAATGTAGTTATTCAGACATAAAAGACACTCAAACCTATTTTGTTCCAAAAATTGTAAAAAAGCCTGATTTTGTAAAGCGAGTAAGCATAAAACAAAAACGAATAGATTTTATAAAGTTATAAGATGATAATAGTAGGACTTACAGGCGGAATCGGGAGCGGTAAAACGACAATTTTAAAATATTTTGAAGCCTTCGGAATACCAGTTTATATAGCTGATACAGAAGCAAAGGCATTGATGAACCGCTCTAAAGTTATTAAAAGAAAACTTATAGACTTATTTGGTAAATCTGCTTACGAAGACGGAAAGTTGAATAGACCATATTTGGCGTCAAAAATTTTTAATGACCAGATGTTGCTTTCTAAAATGAATTCCATTGTACATCCTAAAGTGGCTTCACATTTTAAAAGATGGCTTAAAAAACAAGAAGCGCCTTATATTATAAAAGAGGTTGCAATTATTTTTGAAAATAATCTTGAAAGTAATTACAACTATATTATAACAGTTGTTGCTGATGAAGATTTAAGAATAGAGCGTGTTATGAAGCGTGATGACGCTTCTAAAGATAAAATTCTATCAATAATTAGCAATCAGTTGCCTGATGCAGAGAAGATTAAAAAGTCTGATTTTGTAATTACCAATAACGATTTATCTTCTGCTATGACCCAAGTAAATGAAATTCATCAGCAAATACTTCAACTAATTAATAAAAAAGATTAATAATTCTTTTGTTAATGTATGGTTAAAGCTAATTTATACTAAATGTTAAAATGTTAAATTTGACTGATGGGCAAAAAGCTATTCGTCTTATTGGTAGTCTTGATGAGTTTATCACTGATAGGGATCATCTTTGTACAGTCATTTTTTATAAATAATAGTTTAGAAAATGAAGAAAAGAATTTTACACTAAGTGTAACAAGAGCTTTGAGTTATGTGTCGAAGGATATTGAGGAAATGGAGTTGAGCAACGCGTATTTAAAACTTCAACCTTATTTAAATAAAGATGTAAAGGCAGATTCAATAAAAATAAGACAGCTTTTTATTACCACCGAAGATGATTTAAACGATAAAACCATAGTACACCGTAATACGGTTTTAGAAGAGCGTTTTAAAGTCCCTTCTTTGTTCTTTGAAATTGATGCAGACAGTTTTAATATTAGCAAATTAACTAATGAACGTGTTACCGAAACTTATAATAACGCTAAATTAGATGGTAATGCTTCTATAGAACCGATACAAAGGTTAGTCGAGATATCTTCTATGCCAAATATAGATAAACAGATGTATGAAAAGACGTTTAAGTCTTTATTGAAAGTACATCCAATATACAAGCGTGTTTCATCTCGGCAAGTAGAAACCTATTTAAGAAGAGAATTAAAAGATGAAGGCATAGATATAAAATTTGAATATGCTGTGTATGATGATGATTTAGCAACTAAAGTGCAAACTGAAGATTTTGAAAAAGCTAATGCTTATCATGGTATTCGTATATTTTTAGATAATAATAACGAAAGTAGCTATACCCTTTGGGTAGATTTTCCAGATAGGAAGAAGTTTTTATTATCCTCAATTTTATGGATGATAGTTTTATCGATCATATTTACTAGTGTTATTATTATAGCTTATTCTAGTGCTATTTATCAACTTATAAAACAACGACAAATATCTCAGATAAAAACTGATTTTATTAATAATATGACGCATGAGTTTAAAACGCCTATTGCAACAATCAATTTGGCATTAGACGCAATTAGAAATCCTAAAGTAATAAATGACCAAGAGAAGGTGAAGCGTTATTTAGGTATGATAAAAGAGGAAAATAAACGTATGCATGCACAAGTAGAAAATGTATTACGTATCTCTAAGTTAGAGAGAAATGAGTTAAATATTAGTAAGGAACGCATAGAGTTACACGACTTAGTTGAAGATGCAATTACTCACGTTCAGCTACTTGTAGAAGATAGAAATGGTTATGTTAAAACGCATTTAGACGCTGTTAAGTCATCAATTTTAGCTAACGAAACACATTTCACAAATGTGATTGTTAATGTATTAGATAACGCTATTAAATATTCGGATGAAGCACCAAAAATAGATGTATATACTGAAAATATTGGTGATGATGTTATATTAAAAATAGTAGACCAAGGTAATGGGATGTCAAAGCAAGTTGCCAAACGTGTGTTCGAAAAATTTTATCGAGAACATACAGGCAACGTACATAATGTAAAAGGACATGGGTTAGGTTTAGCTTATGTAAAAAGAATAGTAGATGACCATCAAGGTCATATATCAGTAGAAAGTGAAAAAGGAAAAGGCAGTACTTTTATTATAAAATTGCCGTTAATATCTTAAAAACGAATTATGGAAGAACAAAACAAGAAAATTCTTTTGGTAGAAGACGATCCAAATTTTGGAACTGTTCTAAAAGATTATTTAATGATGAACGATTACGACGTGGTCCATGCCAAAAATGGAATGGAAGGTTTTGAAAAGTTCAAAAAAGACGATTATGATCTTTGTATTTTAGATGTAATGATGCCTTACAAGGATGGATTTACACTTGCTAAAGAAATCCGCGAGAAAAATACAGATGTGCCTATTATATTCTTAACAGCGAAGGCTATGAAAGAAGATGTTCTAAAAGGTTACAAAGTAGGTGCAGATGATTATCTAAACAAACCTTTTGATAGTGAGGTCTTATTAATGAAGATTAAAGCTATTATACAACGTAAAGCAACAGATACGGTTGCAGATAGTAAGCAGTTTGAGTTTAAGATAGGACGTTTTGACCTCAACTCTAAACTTCGTTTTTTAAAATTTGATGGAGGAGATCCAACAAAGCTATCACCAAAGGAAAACGAATTGTTACGTTTATTAGCATTGCACGAAAATGATTTAATGCCACGAGAATTAGCCTTAACAAAAATCTGGAGAGATGATAATTATTTTACATCTCGAAGTATGGACGTTTATATTGCTAAGTTGCGTAAATATATAAAGCCAGATCCTAATGTAGAAATTTTAAATATTCACGGAGAAGGTTTTAGAATGGTAGTCAATAACAAGTAAGTTAATGGTTATCCATATAAATTAAAAAAGATCCAGTGCATTGCGCTGGACTTTTTTGTTTTTATAACACATCCGATGTAAACGATCTGTAACATTGAGTGCAGTAAAAATGTATTTCAGCCCAAAAAAACATAAAGTATCCACTTCCTTCAGAAGGATATTTATAGTTGTCCTTCGATAAACTCAATAATCTCCTTAGCATTGGTTTTATAATCAAACCAGTTAATTGATTCATCTTTTCTAAACCATGTGAGCTGGCGTTTAGCGAAACGTCTTGTATTCTTTTTAATCTCTGAAATTGCAACATCTAAAGTTGAATTTCCTTCAAAATAGTCGAACAACTCTTTATAGCCAACCGTATTTAAAGCATTATAATGTTTATAAGGAATTAAAGCTTCTACTTCTTCTAACAATCCATTTTCAATCATTAAATCTACACGTTGGTTAATTCTATCATAGATAATTGAACGATCAGTATCCAATCCAATTGTAATCGTTTTAAATTTGCGCTTTTTTTCAGGGTTAGTTAAAAATGAAGAGTAGGGTTTGCCAGTGCCAATGCAAATTTCTAATGCTCTGATAACACGCTGAGGATTGTCAATAGCAATAGTTTTAGAACCTGTTGGGTCTAGTGATTTAAGTTGTTCTTGTAAAGGAGTTAATCCTTTTTCTTCTAATTGTTTGTTGAGATGAGTTCTAATATCTACATCAACTACAGGAAAGTAATCTAAGCCTTTAGTTACAGCTTTAACATACAAACCGGAGCCACCAACCATTATAACCATAGGGTTTACTTGATGTAATTGTTCTATTTTAGAAATGGCATCACGCTCAAAATCACCTACATTATAATTTTCATTAATCGATTTATGTTGAATAAAGTGATGTGATGCAGCACTAAGTTCTTCTTTAGAAGGTACAGCTGTACCTATATTCATCTCCTTATAAAATTGACGAGAATCAGAAGAAATAATTTCAGTATTAAAATGTTGAGCTAGCCTAATACTCAAAGCTGTTTTGCCAATAGCAGTTGGGCCAATAATCGAAATAAGTGTATTACTCATGGTGCAATTTACATCCACATTTATGACAGAATTCTGCGTCGTCCTGATGTTTCTCAGCTAAACAATTTACACAGCATTGTGTATTAAGTGTTACGGATTTTAATTGCTCATGCTCTTCATCCGAGATTTTTCCTTTAGTCTCTGACGCTTTAGTGTATTCTGCAGAAACAATACCTGTTGGTACTGCTATAATTCCATATCCTAATATCATTATTAAGCTGGCTATAAACTGTCCTAAAGGTGTTTGTGGTGCGATGTCGCCAAAGCCAACAGTAGTAAGCGTAACAATGCACCAATAGACACTTTTCGGAATATTTGTAAATCCATTTTCCTCACCCTCAATCAAATACATTATTGTGCCAAATATTATCGAAGCTATGACTACAGCAAATAAGAAGACAGCAATTTTTGCTCTACTCGCTTTTATAGCACTCGTTAATTGGTTAGAAGCGCCTAAGTAACGTGCTAATTTTAAAATTCTAAATACTCTTAATAAGCGTAAAGCTCTTAAAGAGGCCAAAGCATGTCCACCATCAAAAACTATAGATAAGGATAAGTATTTAGGAATTGTAGATAATAAGTCTATAATTCCGTAAAAACTCGTGATATATTTTAATGGCTTTTTTACAGAAATGATTCTTGCTATATATTCAATTGAAAATAAAATGGTAATAATCCATTCAGAGATATTTAAAAAAACATGATACTTTTCGTCAAAACTATTAATGCTTTCTAGCATTACTAAAATAATACTAGCTAGAATAGCTATAAGAAGGACAACATCAAATAATTTTCCTGCAGGTGTATCTGCTTCATAAATTATTTCATGAAGTTTACTCTTCCAGTTGCGTGTATTGCTTGATTCCATGTTTTAAAAGTACGAAAAGTATGCTAGTGATTTAATTCTATAATTTTTAGGCGTTTATTTCGACGCATATAACTTTGAATAATATGCTGATTGTCCTTGTTATTAGACATTGGTGTTAGTAAAGACATCAATACGTCTTTATTTGTAATTTGGTGGTTTAAATTAAAAAAACCTAGTCCTTTAAAAATACCATTCTCTATTAAAAACACACTTTTTTCATCAATATCACGTCCTCTGTCTATAATGAGCATATTTTTATTTGAATAGCTGTGTTTTTCTATGAGAACATTAACGCGCTTGTTGTAATTTTCTACCGTTTCTTCATTAATGCAAGCACCATCACACTCTTTAACATCATATTTAAAACAACTTGTTTTTGTAGTATATAAACCTGTTAATTTTTGACAGAGCTTATAATCATCTGCAGCTTTAAACATGAAATGTTTGCCACTCGCTCTATTACTAAAAGTTGTTATGGGTAATTGGTTACCGTCCGCCTTATCAATTTTTAAATTGATATAGCCATTATCGTCATTATAACTATAAAGTGCATGTGTAAAAATAGTTCTGCGTAGAGCTCTATTGAAAATTGGTTTATTCTTTTTAATTTCTTCGCTCTCTTTTAATAAAGCTGCAAGTTCGCTTCCCGTTTTTTCATAAGTTACGGCAGATACTAATGTTTGTATTTTTTTAGATTTAGAATTGGTTCCAGTAAAGTGTTGCGTAATTCTTTTTTTAATATTATTGCTTTTACCAATGTAGATAATTTCACCTTTTTTATTATAGATGTAATACACTCCAGTTACAGATGGTAACTCTTCTATAATATCTTTTAAGTTTGTAGGGATATTTGATTTTTTTTCAATCTGAATAGCATTTTTAATAATGACTTTCTCTAAATCCTTATTTAATAACATTTTGAATAACTTCACAGTTGCCATAGCATCGCCATTAGCTCTGTGTCTATCGCTAACGGCAATTCCTAATGCACGCGCTAGTTTGCCTAAACTGTACGATTCCATATCCGGAATTAAAAGTTTTGAAAGCTCAACAGTACAAAGTGTTTTTCTTTTAAATGGAAAGCCTAAGCGCTTAAACTCTGTTTTAAGAATTCTATAATCGAAAGAAGAATTGTGGGCAACTAAAATACAATCTTCAGTTATTTCTACGATACGTTTTGCTACCTCATAAAACTTTGGAGCATTTTTAAGCATGTTAGAGTTAATACCTGTAAGATTTACCACAAACGGTTGGATATCTCGCTCAGGATTAACTAAAGAAATAAACTGATCGGTGACCTCATGTCCATCAAACTGATAAATTGCGATCTCTGTTATGCCTTCTTCATTGTACTTGCCACCTGTGGTTTCTATGTCTACTATTGCGTAAATGTTATTGAGTTTTTTTATTGCAAAGACGCTAAGGCGTCAAGCTTTATATGATTATTTATTCGTGTTTTTTAGTTTTAAGGTCGAAGACTGAAAACGGCGACTACGACTGTCAACTAATTGCTGTAATTTCGTGCTCCAAATATACTACTTCCTACGCGAATCATAGTACTGCCAGAGTCAATTGCTAACGCATAATCACCACTCATTCCCATTGAAATAATTTGTAGTTCAGAGTTTAATTTACAAAGCTTGTTAAAAGTTGATTTTAGGAATTTAAATTCGGTTTCGACATGTGCCGTATCATCTGTAAATGTTGCCATTCCCATTAATCCAATGACATTAATATGTTTTAATTCTGAAAACTCATCTGATTGAAGTAGAGTAGAAGCATCTTCTGCGGACATACCAAATTTACTATCTTCTTTTGCTATTTTAATCTGAAGTAAACAATCTATAACTCGGTTGTATTTTTTGGCTTGTTTATTAATTTCCTTTAATAGTTTCAAACTATCCACTCCATGAATTAAATGTACAAACTCAGCCATGTATTTCACCTTGTTTGTCTGAACATGACCAATCATATGCCATTGAATGTCTTTTGGCATTTCTCCATATTTCTCAGCCATTTCTTGGATTTTGTTTTCTCCGAAAATGCGCTGACCAGTATCGTAAGCTTCCATTAAATCGCTCACAGGTTTAGTTTTAGAAACTGCGACTAAAGTGACGTGCTCTGGTAATTTGGATTTTATCTGTTGTAGGTTTTCTTTTATTGACATTTTAGAACTCATAAATAGTTATTCCACTTCGTAATTTTGGTAAAATATAGGTACTTTTTGGAGGCATTTTTAGCCCTTCATCTGCAATGTGTTTTATTTGTTCAACAGTAGCAGGACACATACCAAAACCTACCATAAATTCACCACTATCAACACTACTTTTTATAGTTACCATTTCGTTTCTGCCATCTACATACTCTATACGATTATCATGTCGCAAATCATCGATACCTAAAATAGGTTCAAGAATGGTTTTGTATAATAATTGTGCATCTAATTCGTCTAACGCAGTTTCAAACTCATAGTTTGTTTTTCGTAAGTATAATGAATAAAATTCACTATCTAAATACATGCTAAAGTGATGTGATTTTGATGGGTGGTATGGCTTCAATCCTCTATTTTCAATGCGAAATGAAGCATCAAGTTTTATTAGAAATTCTTCTTTGGTTAACCCATTTAAATCTTTAATCAGTCTATTGAATTCGTGAATTACTAAATCAGATTGTGGAATTAAATACGACATAAAGAAGTTGTAAGATTCACTGCCATTGTGGTTTGGGTTTTTCTCTTTTTCATCTTTATATAATAAATAAGATGAAGCAGATCTGTGATGACCATCAGCGATATAAATAGTTCCCATTTCGTTAAACTCATTTTGAATGGTCGCGATGGTATCTTCATCATCTATTTTCCATAAATAATGTGTGTCTCTATAAGTCATGGCAAACTCAAACTCAGCATTTTCCTTTTGAGTTTCTTTTATAATTGTAGAAATCAACTTATTATCAGGATAAGTGAGCAGTACAGGCTCAGCATTAAATCCGACAGTTTGCAAGTAAGTTTTAAAGGTTTGCTCGCGCTCTGCTATAGTATCTTCGTGTTTTTTTATAACATCACGTTCGTAATCTTCAGCACTCGTTGCTGCTATAATGCCATTAAATTTTTGACCATGTCTATTTACAATTTTATAAACGTAAAATGAAGGTTTGTCATCAGTGATAAAAACACCATCTTCCTTGAATTCTAAATATCTATTTTTAACTAGATTATAGCGCTCTTTACCTGTAATGACTTGGTCATATTTGTATCCAGGATTAACAATATGTAAGAAGCTAAACGGATTATAATCCATTCGAGATTCACGCTCATCAACCGTATAACTTTGGTATGGACGTGCAGCTACAAGTCCAACAATTGCTCTTGTGGGTTTAACTGCTTTGAATGGAATTATTTTTGCCATGTTTTATTTTGAAAACTGCTTAGAAACTTTCTCAGCTTTTCTACTTTCTGAATAATCATAAAAACCTTCCCCAGATTTTATGCCAAGCTTACCTGCTCTTACCATATTTACTAATAACGGACATGGTGCATATTTTGGTTTTTTAAAACCATCATACATTACATTAAGAATAGATAAGCAAACATCTAAACCAATAAAATCAGCCAATTGTAAAGGTCCCATTGGATGTGCCATACCTAATTTCATAACTGTATCTATTTCTTCAACACCAGCAACATTGTTATAAAGGGTCTCAATAGATTCATTAATCATTGGCATTAATATTCTGTTCGCAACAAAACCTGGGTAGTCATTAACCTCTGTTGGGACTTTACCTAAAGTCTTTGATAATTCCATGATGGTGTTTGTCACTTCGTCGCTGGTGTTATAACCACGAATAATCTCAACCAATTTCATAATTGGTACAGGATTCATAAAGTGCATTCCTATGACTTTATCTGGTCTAGAAGTTACTGCAGCAATCTGTGTTATAGAAATAGAGGAAGTGTTACTTGCTAAGATGGTGTCTTCTCCACAAACTTCATTTAATTGCTTAAATATATTAAGTTTTAAATCTACATTTTCCGTGGCAGCTTCAACAACTAAGCTGGCATATTCTACACCTTCAGGAATACTAGTAAATAAGGTGATGTTTTCTAAAGTCTCTGTTTTATCAGCTTCTGTAATTTTTTCTTTAGCGACCATACGGTCTAAGTTTTTAGAAATAGTCTCTACTCCTCGTTTTAGAGAAGCTTCACTAATATCTATGAGTTGAACTTTAAATCCAGATTGGGCAAAAGTATGGGCAATTCCGTTTCCCATTGTTCCTGCTCCTATAACGGCTATGTTTTTCATTGAAAATTTATTTTTAATTCCCATGAAAACGGGAATCTGTCCTTTTATTATTTTGGAATATTATAATGAGATTAACACTTTCGTAAGAATTAAAATTGATTAATAATCATGGTTGCTACACGCAAAGCCTCAGTACCATCATGTAAAGTTACTACTGGCTTAGAATTGTTGTTAATAGCATCAGCAAAAGTTTCAAGCTCATCTAAAATGGCATTGTTGTTTTGTATTTCGGGATTGTCAAAATAGATTTGTTTTTTTAGACCTTCAGCATTTTGAAGTATCATATCAAAATCACCAGGATTTTTAGGTGCATCTTTCATTTTTACAACCTCACATTTCTTTTCAAGAAAGTCTACTGAGATATAAGCATCTTTTTGAAAGAAACGTGTCTTTCTCATATTTTTCAATGAAATACGACTTGCAGTTAGGTTGGCAACACAACCATTTTTAAATTCAATACGTGCGTTGGCAATATCTGGTGTTTCACTAACTACGGAAACTCCACTTGCAGAAACGTGTTTTACAGGTGAATTTACTACACTTAAAATAATGTCTATATCGTGAATCATTAAATCTAAAACTACAGGGACATCTGTACCACGAGGATTAAATTCTGCCAATCTATGACATTCAATAAACATTGGGTTTTCAATCTGATCTTTTACTCCAATAAATGCAGGATTAAAACGCTCAACATGTCCAACCTGGCCTTTTACTCCATGTTCTGCAACTAAAGTTCTAATAGTCTCAGCTTCTTCAACTGTATTGGTAATTGGTTTTTCTATGAAAATGTGTTTCCCTTTTTTAATAGCTTGTTTGGCACAATCGTAATGCGAAAGGGTAGGAGTCACAATATCTACAACCTCTACTGCATCTATTAAAGCGTCAATGGTATCAAAATATGTATAGCCGAACTCAGCAACCACACGTTTTGCATTTTCAGGATCAGCATCATAGAAACCTATGAGCTCATATTTATTAGATTGGTTAAGAAGTCTTAGATGAATTTTCCCAAGGTGACCAGCACCTAGAACACCAACTTTTAGCATGTTTTTCTGTTTTTAACAAAAATAGTCGTTTTGAATTAGAAATTGAAAAAAGAAAATATAAAATACTGTGAAATCAATAATCGAATAAAGTTTAATTTCTTCCTTTGAACTTGTTCTACTTTCAATTAATTTAGCGTGAAACTAAACTAAGCTTTTGAACGATACATATAAGCATCACGGAATGCGCCAACAATTAGTTGAAACACTGATAAAAAAGGGAATAAAAGATGAAGGTGTTTTAAAGGCCATTGGTAAAATTCCGAGGCATTTATTTATGGATTCCGGCTTTATAGACCATGCATATCAAGACAAAGCTTTTCCTATTGGTGCAGATCAAACCATTTCTCAGCCTTATACTGTTGCTTTTCAATCGGAATTACTGAAAGTAAAATCTGATGATAAAATCCTTGAAATTGGAACAGGAAGTGGTTATCAGTGTGCTGTATTGATTGAGCTTGGAGCTAAAGTTTATAGTATTGAGCGTCAGCAAGAGCTGTTTAAAAAAACAGCTAAGTTTCTACCCAAAATTGGCTATAGAGCTAAGAAACTCATTTTTGGTGATGGCTATAAAGGGTTACCAGAAGAAGCTCCTTTTGATAGTATTATAGTAACCGCTGGAGCTCCATTTGTACCTAACCCATTATTGAGTCAATTAGCTATTGGTGGTCGTTTAGTAATTCCTGTGGGTGACGATGTTCAAATTATGACGATGTTCATTAGAAAAGGACCTAAGGAATTCGAAAAGCATGAGTTTGGTGAATTCCGTTTTGTGCCTTTACTTGAGGATAAGAATTAAAAGCCCATCCCTAACCCTTCCCAAAAGAAAGGGAACAATATTATCTTATTCTCTTCTAAATTTTTATGAATTATTAAAATATTACTTATTCCGAAGCATCTTTGTAAGTGTTTTTACCACCTACTATTGGTAATATCAGTTTAGTATCGCCTAAATGAATCATTAACTCTGTGCCAGGTTTTGGATGCAACGTAAATTCTTTATCACTAGAAAAAATCATTAATCCAATTTGTTGTCCTGCTTTAATAATTTGGTCGTCTGGTTGTAAGTCAAAAGATATCGTATAATCTTTCCCTACTACTAAATCCTCTTCTTTAGTTAGCGAACTATGATTTTTGGGATCTGCCCAACCCCGTGTTATAATATTATCTGTAATTTTAATAGCGTCTCCTTCTTGCCAAGGCAACGATACTAACCAAACAGATAAGTTTGCTGCAGGTTTATTACTAGCTAATGAAATTGTAATTTGAGGCACACCAGAGATATGAAGATCTTTTTTTAGTTTTGGAGTCACATATAATAATCTGTTTTTTGAGCTTGTTGCTTTGGCATGGTCACTTCCTGAAATAGAGGCGTCATCAGAAAACATTTCTCCCGCAACTTCTACTTTATTAAGTGTTAAACCACCAATAGATTTTCCGCTAGGTGTTAAGTTTAAAGTGACATCTGACGCTTCAGGGTTTGGGTAATCTTTATAAGCCGTTGGTTGCTGTCTGTCATCATATTCTCTAACGATATAAGCTTTGTTTTCTTCTTTTTCAACACCATTATCGATACCATGTAAGTATTTTGTAAACCACTTGTTCATCATTGAAGTAGGTGGTGGTCCACCATGACCATTTTGGTGGTAATAAATCTGAGTTGGTAAACCTTTTTCTTTGGCAGCTTTGTATATACGGTAACTGTGTTCTGGCATTACATTCCAATCGTTAAAACCATGAGACATCAATAAGGCTGCTTTCAT
>RCND010000987.1_pt1 | contig 16086 bp, 13 predicted proteins | sample 2041351 | NCBI WGS metagenome assembly RCND01 (sample SAMN09708230, study PRJNA481090) | Marine sediment metagenome, whole genome shotgun sequencing project. | biome: marine sediment; feature: ocean; material: sediment; isolation source: Sewage treatment plant 12B marine sediment (STP12B) ... | reverse complement strand
TCCAGCACCGAGCTCAGATCAAAGGAGGTAATACTTCGCTTATAATCCACCATCCCCGGTGAGGCTATTTCAACAATATTATTTACATCCTTAATAAGAAGATTGGTCGATGCCTTCAGGGTTTCCATTAGTTCCTGCTGTTCGTAACTCAATCTTTCGTCATGTACCAGACTGTTAATCAGTGCAATATTGCTTAGGGAGGTGCGAAGCTTATGGGAGAGTCTGCTGATAAATTCATCTTTCTCAAGCATTTCATTTTCCACCTGCGTCCTGGATTCCTTCAACTTGGCAAGGAGTTCCCTGTTTGTTCTTTCAACGTAGATGGATACTGCAATAACCAGGGCATAGGTAGTAAAGAAAAGCAGCGCATTGTAAAGATCCAGATGGATGGCGGTATCCAGTTGTGGAATAGAATTCAGCACTACAGTGGTAAGGCCCACTATGATGGGTATATAGATTCCCTGTTTTCCGTTCATACTCACCGCAACCAGTGGAAAGACCAGATAGAAAGCAAGGATCAGAACGGACGCTACACCCAGGTTAAACAGATAGGCATTGAGAATAATCAAGGCAGTTAGTGCCAGGACGAGCAAACTGCTCAGGTTGCTTCTTCGCCCTACGGGAATAAATATAAAGGTGGCCAGAGTAAGTACCAGCACGATCCCGTTGATAAGGTTCAGGGATGAGATCCCTGTCAGATAGGAATAAAGAATGGAAAGGGTCAGCATGGTGATCAGAATCAGGTAGTAGTAATTGATTCTTTTGGCCCTGTTCACCGTAGCCTGCTCCATCGTTTCATCCACTCCAAAAGAGGCGATCTTTTGTAAAAAACTAAGAAACATGGTATTCCAATAATGGCTTTAAATAGTAAAGAAAGTTAAAATATAGCCAATCATGAAAATTATGGTTCTATTTTTGTTACATATACATATATTAGTTCGTAATTTTGTAGAGTAACAGTAATAGGTCGCATCATGAGAAAAATACTTTTTTTCATATTTCTGACTGTATGTCCGCTGATACTGGCGCAGGAGGATGAAGAGAGAGAACTGGTGGAGTATTCACCTGATTTTGAATTCAGGGATGGACTCTTTGCCAATTTTGAAACTGTGAAAGAGAACAATGCCATTCCACCTGCCCGCATCGTTACCGATGAGGATATGTTCGAAAGAGATTTTTATGAAAAGATAACCACCTTGAAGGAAATCGTGATCTATGATGAAAATGGGGTGAAGAAGGTGTTGAAGACGGAGGATATCTGGGGGTACAGCCGCAACGGAATCCTTTACATCAATGTGGGTTTAAATTTTCACAGGATCAGCTTCATGGGCAGCATCAGTCATTTTGTAGCCACGGTAACCACTTACAACCCTAATAATTACGATCCTTATTATTACAACCCCTACTACTCCAATTCATACTATTACAACCGTTATTCCCAACCTCAATCCAATGTGGGCAATACCGATCTTAGGCAGTACCTGCTAGACTTTGAATCCGGCGATGTGATGGAGTATGATACGGAAACTGTAGAGGTCCTCCTGATGAAGGATCCAGAGCTGGCAGATGAGTTCCATGCTCTTCGTAGCCGGAAACAGAAGCAGATGAAGTTCGTGTTTATACGACGTTTTAATGAGAAACATCCCCTCTATTTTCCGGGCGATTGATAAGTTTAACCCAAACCCATAGAATGCACATGAAAAAGTATTATGCCCTACTGCTGCTGTTGATACCATTTATTCAGTTGCAGGCACAGAGAGAATATCTTCCAACCCAGGAGGACCTGGACCATTTTCATACCACCAAGACCTATGTGGTTCTGGAGAGTAATGCCATTTCGGATTATAATATTGAGATCCAGGATGCGGTAAACAAGTTCTGGGATATTACAGAATTTGAGTTTATTAAAATGGAAGACTTCTCTAAGAAGAGTAAAGATAAGAACGCCTCTTTTCTTTACCTGGCGGGGGTGAGCTTTGAGAAGGACAGATCAAATGCCCGTTACGAGTTTATTTGTCTGTCTCTTGGTGGTGATCGTGTATCCATCGATGATTTAAAGGATGTGGCCAACATTCCCATGAGCTATTACGGGGTGGACGGAGATCACTATGCCTACAAGCTGGGGATCATGATCAGGTTCCTTCAGTACCATGTGCGGCTGATTACCGAGAACCACAATATTGTCAGTCAGAACGTCTACAAATACTACAATGAAAATATGGCAGATGTGAAGGGGAAGACCCTCTATCTGGTTGAGGAGGAGCTGGCCAGGGAGGTCAACACACTTTCAAAGATCAAGGCCATTTATCCGGGCGAAGTGAAGTTAGTTGACCGGGAGGCCATCAAGGAGCTAATCATGGCCGAGGATGAAAATGCAGTAGTGCTGCATAAGGTGGGGCCCGAAGGAAAGAAAATGAATGCCCGGGTATATAAAATCCTGATCGGATTGGCCGATGCAAAGTTTTATTACTTTGATTACCACAAGGTGAATGAAAAGCATCCGGATGCTTTTCTGGAAAGCGATTTTAAGAAGCTGGCAAAGGCCACCAAATAGAGGGAAACTATTCAATGGCCAATAAACCATCCATTCCAAAAGGAACCCGTGATTTTTCGCCCCTGGAAATGGCCAGGCGCAACCATATTTTTGATACCATCCGAAGAATCTTCAAGGTTCATGGCTTTCTGCCCATTGAGACCCCTGCCATGGAGAACCTTTCATCGCTCATGGGCAAATATGGTGATGAAGGGGATAAATTGTTGTTTAAGATCCTCAATTCGGGCGACTTCAAGGCAAAACTGAGTCCGGAGGAGTTAAGCCAGACACCTGCCGGTAAATTGGGCACTCTGATATCCGGGAAAGGCTTACGCTATGACCTGACGGTTCCTTTTGCCCGTTTCGTGGTGCAGCACCGCAATGAGCTCACTTTTCCGTTCAAGCGTTACCAGATCCAGCCAGTATGGCGTGCCGACCGCCCACAACGTGGACGTTACAGAGAATTTTACCAGTGCGATGTAGATGTAATCGGGAGCACTTCCCTGCTTAATGAGTTTGAGCTGATCCAGATCATCGATGAGGTGTTCGCGGCATTGGGGCTGAAGGTGGTAATCAAGCTGAATAACCGGAAGGTACTGGCAGGGATCGCTGAGGTGATTGGGGCACCAGAGCGGATGACAGATATCACCGTGGCCATCGATAAACTTGAGAAGATTGGACAGGAGGGAGTATTGGCCGAACTGGAACAGAAAGGCTTAAGTCAGGAATCCATTCAAAAGCTCGATCCTCTTTTACTTATGGAGGGATCCACCCAGGAGAAATTGGAGTTTCTGAAGAAGTTTTTGAAAGCTTCCGAAATCGGGAACGAGGGACTTAGCGAGCTGGGTCGCCTCCTGGATTATGTGGAGACCGACCCGGTAGGAGCTGATCTTGAATTTGATCTGACCCTGGCCAGGGGATTAAACTACTATACCGGGAGCATTCTGGAAGTAAAATCGGCAGAAGTCTCCATAGGCAGTATCTGTGGAGGAGGAAGGTATGATGATCTGACCGGTATTTTCGGATTGGAGGGCGTTTCAGGTGTGGGAATTTCATTTGGTGCAGATCGCATTTACGATGTATTAAATCAGCTGGAGCGTTTCCCCGAAAGAGCCACCCTGGATACCACCCTGCTCTTCGTGAATTTTGGAGAGACAGAAGTGAAGCATATTATTCCTATCCTTGGTAACCTGAGAAAAAACGGCATTGCCACTGAACTATATCCCGAGCAGGCCAAGATGAAAAAGCAAATGACATATGCCAACAGCCGGGAGATCCCCTTTGTTGCCCTGGTTGGCGAACAGGAGATCCAGGACGGCCATATTACTCTGAAGGAGATGGAGACCGGCAAGCAGGAGAGGCTCACACCGGAGGAGCTGGTGGAACGTTTATCCTCTGCCAAATAACATTCTCTAATCTATTTACAGCTCATTTTTTTTTCTGTACTTGCTTTCCAAATCTTATGGATATGGAGAAGATACATCTGGTTAGCACAGAGGAAATTGATTGGAAGAAGTTTGAAGAGATCAGTTCGGGCGGAACGCAGATTGTATTATCAGACGATGTGATTGAGAAGATCACCATCTGCAGGGAGTATCTGGATCGCAGACTGGAAAACTCGGACGAGGTTCTCTATGGGATCAATACCGGTTTTGGTTCCCTTTGCGATAAGGTTATATCCAGTGAGAACCTGGGTCTCCTGCAGAAAAACCTGGTCATGTCGCATGCCTGTGGAGTGGGGGACGAAGTACCTGAAGAGATTACCCGCCTGATGCTTTTACTGAAGATCCAATCCCTCTCTTACGGCCACTCTGGTGTACAGGTGGAGACTGTGCAGCGCCTGGCCGACCTGTACAACCATGATATTCTACCAGTGGTCTATACCTACGGCTCCCTGGGAGCTTCAGGTGACCTGGCTCCATTGGCACATATGAGTCTGCCCCTCCTGGGAATGGGTGATGTAAATGTGAATGGGAAGCAGAGAAAGGCTTCGGAGGTGATAAAGGAGATGGGCTGGGATCCCATTGAGCTAAAATCGAAGGAAGGGCTGGCCCTCCTGAACGGAACGCAATTCATGAGTGCTTACGGGGTATATCTCTGCCTGCGGGTGTTCAAATTATCACGGCTGGCCGATATCATCGGGGCACTTTCGCTGGAAGCATTCGATGGTCGGATCGAACCTTTCCATGAGCTGATTCAGCGGATCAGGCCCCACCAGGGACAATTGGTTACTGCCCGGAGGTTCAGGTGGCTGCTTGAAGGCAGTGAACTGATTGGCCGCTCCAAGGCCCATGTACAGGATCCCTACTCTTTCCGATGCATTCCCCAGGTTCATGGTGCCTCCAAGGACTCCATAAACTATGTGGCCTATGTGTTCCGGAACGAAATCAATGCGGTTACCGACAATCCTACCATCTTCCCGGAGGAGGATCTGATAATTTCGGCAGGAAACTTTCATGGCCAACCCCTGGCCCTGGCACTTGATAACCTGGCCATAGCCATGAGTGAGATGGGAAATATCTCGGAGCGGCGCACTTACCAGTTAGTATCGGGGACTCGTGGACTGCCCCCCTTCCTGGTGGCCAAACCCGGACTCAACTCCGGATTTATGATTCCACAGTACACAGCTGCCTCCATGGTGAGTCATAACAAGCAACTTTGCACCCCGTCGTCGGTGGATTCCATCGAATCGTCGCAGGGACAGGAGGATCATGTGAGCATGGGAGCCAATGCGGCCACCAAGGCCTACAAGGTGATGCTAAATCTGGAGCGTATTCTGGCCATTGAACTATACAATGCGGCTCAGGCCATGGAGTTCAGGCGACCCGCACTTACGAGTCCCTATATGGAAGGTTTCCTGAAAGAATACAGAAAACGGGTTTCATTTGTGAAGGATGATAAAGTAATGTATCACGATATTGCCCTCAGTGTGGAGTTCCTGCAGGAAGTCAAGCTGGACCTGCCGGAGGACCTGATCATGATGCGCGACTACTCGCCGGCAGATATGAGGTAAGGACTATAGCAAGTAGGGAACAGGTCCCATTGGATAGGGTTCCGCCCCCTCTGTCTTCTTTCCGGATCCTCCACTATGACCACGCTGGTCCCTTCCTTCTTCCCTTAGCTTGCGAATCAGGTTACGTCGGAAATCCCATTCTACCTTGCCCAGTTTTAGCACTTTCTTGGTAGGAAGGGCATCCAGGAATTTTTCCTGGTAATACTCCCTTTCCAGTTCCAGCTGTTTTTCCTTCAGTGAATAGCCTTTCTCAAGGGTTTCCAGGATCTCTTTGTCGCTAAGGTTGTCGGCATTTTTATGGGCATAGGTCCAGGTATTGCGCTCATCCTCTACCAGCTTCATCTTCCTGTTTTGAAAGTCTTTGTAGAGGGGCCAGAAGGCTTTGCTTTCCGAATCGGTCAATTCCAACTCTTCCGTGAAGTATACCTTTCTTTCTTCATTAAATTTGTCGATCTGTTCCTGCGACTGGGCCATAAGTGTTCCCGAAGTGGTAAAAAGGAATATGGCAGCTGTAAGCTTATATATGATTCTGTTATTCATCTTGTTGTATTTACTATTCAAAAATAAGATCCATTTCCACATCATTGATGGCCAGATATTCGATGGCCTGACTTGCAAAGGCTTCATCTTCATTTAGTTCAGGAGCTTCTTCCTCCAGAAGATCATAGAGGTAGCGGTCGTCATCCAATAACTGCATCTGTTCCAGAAGGGCCATGTCGGGATAAAGCCCCTCAGCACTTTCTGAAGTGGTGAAGCGTATAATGGAAGTGGTGATAAGGGCGGCTGCCAGGACAGCGGCTGCCGCGGCCATCCATCGGGTGGCTGTTCCGATCTTACGTACCGGAACTTTGGAAGCTTCTTCCTCCTTGATTCGCTGTTGCAGCCGTTCAGCAAAGCCTTCAAAATACCCTTCGGGCACGCCAAAAGGGTGATTTTTCAGCTCTTCCTGCTGCAAATCCGGTTTATTACGTTCCATTTTCATTTCTTATTCAGGTATTGGTTAGACCTTTATGTTCTCAGAAGGTTTAATCCTTCTCCAGCATTGCTTCTATTTTTTTTACTGCGTGATGGTAGGAGGCCTTCAGGGCACCCACCGATGTACCCAGGATCTTTGACATTTCTTCATACTTCACCTGGTCAAAATATTTCATGTTAAAAACAATCCGCTGCTTTTCCGGCAGCTTTAAGATGGCCTGTTGCAGCTTCAGCTGGATCTCATCCCCGCTGAACCAGGGATCGGCTTCCAGACTTTCACTCATCTGCCCCTCCACATCGACCCAGGGGGCAAAGGCCTTCTTTTTTTTCTGTTTCAGGAAGGACAGGGCCTCATTGGTTGCGATCCTGTAAAGCCAGGTATAGAGACCCGATTCGGCACGAAAACTGCTCAGTGACCGCCAGATCTTGATCATGGTATTCTGCAGCACATCATCCGAATCGTCGTGGTCGATCACCATTTTACGGATATGCCAATACAGGCGCTCCTGGTATTTCAACACCAGCTGGTTAAAAGCAATCTCCTCTTTGCCCTGGATTTTAGATCCTTCGATTATTTCCCTGTCATCCCATTCCTGCATATTGCTGCAGACTTTAGTGTTTAGATACCCTGGAGTGCTGATGGTTTAATGGTGAGTTCAATAGAGTTTGATGGTTGCCGGGATACCTTCCAGCACAACGAAATCTTCGATGATACTGTAGGCAATTGATTTAAGATCGTTCCTGCGGAAAATAACACGGTAGCTGCCAGGCTGCAGATAGATTCCCTGGGTTATCTTATTTTCCTGGAGGTTCAGTACCCAAAGCTGTTCGCCAGGTGAGCTAAGCCGGTAGAGCGATCCTGCTCCCTGCTGTTGTGCAGCGAAGGTGATAAATCCCGGAGAAGGAATCTCCAGGGAAGTGGTGTTGCTCTGGACGATTTCCACGTTTTTAAGCTCCATTCTTGGATAGATGGGGATCTCCAGGTCATAGAGGCCAACCAGGTATTTGCCCAGGTTGCCAATTTCCTGGATATTGATGGTACTACTTTCACCGGCCCTTTTCACCAGAATCTTTTCCCCTTCATAAGCCTTACCACGTGTTGTATGTACAAAGAGGTAGCCCTGGGGAGCATCAACGCTAATTGTGTTGTGACGTCCGGGAATCAATCTGACGCTGTCGAAATGAACCGGGGGTATTGTTTGAGCCACCACATCGTAGGTGTTAAGCTGGTCCAGATCCAGGGTATCCGGATTGCCCAGGTGATTAAGGGTATGAATAAAATTATAGCGGATGGCGCCTGAATAGCGGTCGTACATAACAACATTCACATCGGTTTCGCTGGGTTTGGAATAACTGTCCAGCAGGTTGATCTGTGCACTGGTGGCGTTCAGGGCCTGGTTAATGACCTCCTCCAACACTACTTTAAACTGTCTTTTTGTGGGAGCATCATAATACTCTCCTATGCAGTTAAAGGTCTCCTTGAAGCCGGGATCATTACCGATTCCAATCACAAATGGCCTCAGGATAATCCCCTTTGTCTGGAGTTCCTGTGACACCTGGCAGGGATCGCCATCACAGGCCTCAATGCCATCGGTAATCAGCAGGATAATATTCCGGCAGTGATCGCAGTCGGGAAAATCGCCGGGAGCTAATTCCAGTGAATGGGCAATGGGTGTGGTTCCTTTGGGGTTGATGTAGCGCAGTTTTTGCCTGATCATGGCAGAGTTGGAAGGTCCAAAAGGCACTTCCAGCCTGGTATCGCTGCAATCCTGGGGGGGGACCGGGCTCTGGTGACCGTACACCCTGAGAGCCATCTCCACATGTGCCAGTTGCTCCAGGCTATCTAACATTTCGAAGAGTACCTCCCTGGCCATATCAATCTTTCGTTCTCCATCCCATTGTCCCGCCATGCTGTTGGAAGCATCAAAAATGAAAAGGATTCTGGAGGTGGGCTCCAGGCCGGTAGTGATCTCCTGGGCATGCAGCACATTTAGCACGTTTATTTGAGGGAGTACGCCAAGGCAAAGGATTAGCCAAAGAGCGTGTATATTGCTTATTCGGGTTCCGTTTTTCATCTTTTATAATAACGATGGTATGCGCTTAAAAGTACGAAAACAAAATGGGAAAGGTGTATTAAGGCTTGATCACCATGAGCCTCTGTAGCATCGACAGACTGCCGGAGGAGCAGCGAACAAGGTAAATTCCGGGTTTCATTTGCTTCGTTGAAAAGCTGATACCACTCCCATGATAGCTTACTGTCTTATGGATGATCATCCTGCCATCTATGCTGTGAACCGAAATCTCCAACTCTCCAATGGGCGTGTTAAAGGGCTCCAACACAAAGGTATTTACAGCGGGATTTGGATAGATCCGGAAAGTTGGAACTTCTGCAAGTTCTACATCTACCGGCTTTTGAGCCAGTTGAATATCCAAAATGGTAGCCTGGTAGTCTGTGACAGAAACACCCAAAAGAGTATCGCTATAATAGCCCGGGGCAGAGATCACCAGGTCGTAGACTCCCTCTTTAATGAGCCTGTAGAAATCGCCATGAACTTCGGAACTGTATACCACCGAATAGGCACTGTCGTGGTTCTCTACAAAGATTTTTGCCTGGAGGGGATCGCTGGTTTCCAGGTCGGTGACCTTTCCCCGGATGCCGTACAAACACTGCGACATATAGTTAATCAATGAGCGCTGGTTAATGTTCCAGTGCTGCTCCAGCTCATCAGAACCCAGCAAAAACTCCATGGAGAGTTCCAGGGTCACCTCCCTTCCTTCCAGGTAATAATTGACGTAATCCTGCCTGGTTCCATTGGCCACGTACCATTCAGCTCCATTGGTGATGCCACCATCGGGCCAGCCAAACATATAATCGGGGTCCACCGCCATGGCCTCATCGGCATATTCATGGGAGATAAAGCGATACCAGTCATCATCGGCGTGCAGGTCAAAGGTATTGTCCCAGGGATAGTTTACCACCTCTTCACCGCTATGGATATTGGCCGAAAGAGTGAAATGGTTTTCCTTCAGGAATTCCATCATATACTGGTTCTCCAGGGCCCGTCCGGTGGTATCGTCAACTTCTCCGGTTCCTGGATTGGGGAAATTACGGTTCAGGTCGGTTCCTTCGATGTTTGTACGCCTGGCATGTTCCAGGGAAAGATTATTGTCATTGGAAAAACTGCCATCGGGATTTGCCAGGGGATTGATCCAGATCTGCAGATGATCCACCAGTCTACTAATTTCGGCATCGGAGCCATAGCCATTCAATAAGGTATCGGCCAGTCGCAGCAAGAGCACATATCCAAGGATCTCATTGCCATGCATGGATGATGTATAGAGAAAGGCGGCTTCCGATTCATCTTCCTCCGCATGATCACTGATCTTCAGTGCCAGCAACTGCCGGCCCTGAACAGTACTGCCGATGGTATCGAGTCTGCATATTTCCGGATGGTCCATGGCTAATCCCTGCATCAAAGTCAGGTACTGATCGTAGGTGGGGTATTTTTGGAAGCTAAGCGCCTCGGCCAGGTCCAGGGCCATATCACTGTCGTCGAAGCCAATCGCTTTGGTCCACTGAGCCTCCATGGAGGGGACAGCAAGGTGGCAGACCATGGCCACCAGCAATAGCCTCAGGCCGCTGATGAGGTTCTGCCCATTCATTCCTATACGTTGAATCTTATATGGAGAATATCGGCCTCCTTTACCACATAATTTTTCCCTTCCACCGACAGTTTGCCCTTATCCTTGCAGGCCTGTTCTGATCCCAGGGTGATGAAATCTTCGTATTTCATTACTTCGGCCCGGATAAAACCCCGCTGAAGATCAGAATGAATGGATCCCGCAGCTTCAGGAGCAAGGGCCCCTTTATGGATGGTCCACGCCCGGTTTTCTTTGGGCCCTACAGTGAAAAAGGAAACCAGGTTTAACATGGAGTAGGCCAAACGTATAAGCTTACTCACTCCAGGCTCTTCCAGTCCGGCATCCGCCAGAAACTCTTTGCGGTCCTCCACATCCTCCAGTTCGGCAATCTCTGATTCCAGCCGGGCTGCCAGCACCAGTATTTCGGCTTCTTCTCCGGCCAGGTATTCCTTTACCTGATCCACATAGGCATTACCTGGGATGGCAGCCTCATCCTCCACATTGCATACGAACATCACCGGCTTGCTGGTTAGCAAAAAGAGATCCTCTATATGCTTCCGGTCGCTATCACTCATTTCCAGGCTGCGAGCGTTCTGGAAATCTTCCAGGTGGGCCTTGTACTGCTCCAGTACCTCAATACCCCTGCGGGCATCCTTGTCGCCCGTTTTGGCAATTTTGGCCAGACGCTCCATCTTTTTCTCCACCGACTCCAGGTCCTTCACCTGCAGTTCCAGGTTGATGGTTTCTATATCCCTGACTGGATTTACCGATCCGTCAATATGCGGCAGCTGTTCATCGTCGAAGCACCTGATCACCTGGATCAGGGCATCGGTATTCCGGATATCAGAGAGAAACTTGTTGCCCACACCTTCGCCCTGATTGGCCCCCTTGGTGAGGCCGGGGATATCTACGATTTCCACCGTGGCAGGGATGATCTTTTCGGTGGGCTGAAAATTCTCAAGGTTATAGAGCCTGGGATCGGGGACATTCACGATCCCTATATTTGATTTGCTGGAGGTAAAGGCAAAACTGGAAGTTTCCACCTTGGTGTTGGACATACAGTTGAAAAGGGTGGATTTGCCAACGTTGGCCACACCTATAATCCCGCATTTTAATGCCATCTTCGCTTTGTTTAAATTTGGTTCAAAATTAGCAAAAAAGAACCACCACGTGGTAGGCTGTTTTAAATATTAATGGGTAATTTTGGGCTTCTTTAAAAAGCGTACGCCATGAATCCTAAAAATCACTCCTTAGCATCAGATAACATTCGTATACTAGCCGCCGCTATGGTGGAGAAAGCAAATTCAGGACACCCGGGCGGGGCCATGGGTGGGGCCGATTTTGTGGAAATGCTCTATTCAAAATTCCTGAATTTTGATCCGGACGACGGTGCCTGGCCCTTGAGGGATCGTTTTTTCCTGGACCCGGGACATATGTCGCCCATGCTCTATGGTGTTCTGGCGCTGACTGGAAATTATAGCATGGAGGAGCTAAGCCAGTTCCGTCAGTGGGGAAGCCCCACACCGGGTCACCCCGAAGTGGATGTGAATCGCGGGGTGGAAAATACTTCAGGTCCGCTTGGTCAGGGCCATACCATGGCTGTGGGAGCCGCCATTGTGGAGCGTTTTATGGCCGCCCGTTTCGGGGAGTGGCTTTCACATAAGACCTATACCTTTATTTCCGATGGTGGTGTTCAGGAGGAGATCTCACAGGGAGCAGGACGAATTGCAGGTTTCCTGGGCCTCTCCAACCTGGTGATGTTTTATGACTCCAATGATATTCAGCTCTCTACCCGGACCGAGGAGGTAAGTGCGGAAGATACTGCAGCCAAGTACCGGGCATGGAACTGGAATGTAAGCACCATCGATGGCAACGACCCGGAGCAGCTATACAAGGCCCTGGAAGAGGCCATGGAAGAAAAGGAGCGTCCCAGCCTGATCATTGGTAAAACCATAATGGGCAAAGGTGCTCTGGATGAAAATGGAAATAGTTACGAGGGGAAAACCTCCACTCATGGAATGCCGCTTTCGGCAGCCGGTGCCTCCTATGAGCTTAGCATCTCCAATCTGGGAGGTGATCCTGAGAAGCCCTTTGTGATCTTTGATGAAGTTAAAGAGGCCTATGAGCTGGCGCTTGAGGAGAAGAGAAAAGCAACTGCCTTACGCAGGTTGGAGCAGAAGGCCTGGGAAGAGGCCAATCCGGAGCTTGCAAAGAAATACCTTAGTTTTCTGGAAGGGGAGCTTCCGGATCTTGACTTCGCTGCCATTGAACAGAAGTCCGGGGCCCCCACACGAGGAGCCTCTGGAGCCGTGCTGGCCAGCCTGGCGGGTAAGGTAGAGAATCTGATTGTGGCCTCAGCCGACCTTTCCAACAGCGATAAGACCGATGCCTATCTGAAAACAACAAAGGCCTTTACCCGGGACGATTTCTCAGGATCCTTCCTGCAGGCAGGCGTAAGTGAACTAACCATGGCTGCAATAGCAAATGGCATGGCTCTTCATGGCGGGGTGATCCCTGTGGTCGGAACCTTTTTTGTGTTCAGTGATTATATGAAACCCGCTGTCCGCATGGCCGCACTGATGCAGCTGCCCGTAAAATATGTCTGGACCCACGATGCCTTCCGGGTGGGAGAGGACGGACCTACCCATCAGCCGGTGGAGCAGGAGGCGCAGATCAGGTTGATGGAACATTTGAGAAATCACCAGGGCAAACGCTCCATGCTGGTACTTCGACCCGCCGATGCCCAGGAGACCACTGTAGCCTGGAAAATGGCCCTGGAGAATGTGGACTCTCCTACAGGTTTGATTCTCTCCAGGCAGGGAATACCCGATGTGCCGGCCCTGCCGGAATCGGACAGGTTTAGTGATGCACTGAAGGCTCAAAAAGGGGCCTATGTGGTACATGATTGTAAAGGCATCCCTGATATTATTATGGTAGCTTCAGGCTCGGAGGTGGCTACGCTGCTTGAGGGAGCGAAGCTGCTTGAGGAGAGAAAGGGCTTGAAAACAAGGATTGTTTCGGTAATATCGGAGGGACTGTTCCGCGATCAGCCGGAAGATTATCAGAGGGATTTGATCCCGAAAAAGTTTCCCGTATTTGGTCTCACGGCCGGATTACCGGTGACTCTGGAGGGACTGGTAGGGGAGCATGGTAAAGTATTCGGACTGGAGAGTTTTGGCTATTCGGCGCCCTACCAGGTACTGGATGAAAAGCTGGGATTCACCGGTGAGAATGTCTATAATCAGGTGTGTGCATTGCTGGCTTTATAAAATAAGCAGCCCGGGGATACGTTTGTAAATAAATGGATAAGGAGGATATGGGTAGAAACTGGATGAGCAGGGTTATGTTGGTGCTACTGATTGTAGCAGGAGTGACTACAGTGAAGGGACAAAAAATCCCACCCCAGAAACCCAAATTAATCGTGGCAATCACGGTATCGGGGATGCAGTACGATTACCTTTCGGTATACTGGGACAAATTTTCAGACGGAGGCTTCCGGAAGATGGCCACCACAGGGGCCAACTGCAAGAATGCCCGCTACAACTACCTGATTACCGATCCTTCGGTGGGTTTCGCTTCCATTGCAACAGGCACCAGGCCCAGCGAGCATGGTATCGTATCTGATTACTGGTACAGGCGCCTGACCAACGAAATAGCCAATAGCATTGAGGATCAGGATCAGACCACAGTGGGTGGTTCCTACGGATCCGGTACCTACTCCCCATGGGCCCTTAACAGTCGCACACTTTCCGACGAAATGAGGGTGAAGAGCCGTTTTCAATCGCGCTCCATAGGCATTTCCATGGATCCCAATGCAGCGGTACTGATGGCCGGGCATACTGCTTCGGCTGCCTACTGGCTCGATCCCCAGAAAGCTTCCTGGATTACCAGCTCTTACTACATGGATTCATTACCCGGCTGGGTCGATGAATTTAATGAGAAAAACTACCGTGATCTCTACCTTGAACGTAGCTGGGATACCAAGCTTCCCATTGCGGAATATGGAGAGAGCATGCTGGACAATAATCCCTATGAAACGGGTTTATACGGACAGATTACCTTTCCCTACGATCTGGCTCGTTTAAGCTCCGACGGGAAGGGAGGAAAAGACTACAGTTTGCTGATGACAACCCCATGGGGAAATACCTATACCAAGGACATGGCCATTGCAGCCATTATGAACGAAGAGCTCGGACGGGGCGATGTGACAGATATGATCCATATTGGTTTCAATGCCACCAAATACCTGGCCAACCATTACTCCACCTGGTCGGTGGAGACGCAGGATACCTACCTTCGACTGGATGAAGATGTTGCCCACCTGCTGGAGTTTCTGGATGAGCAGTTTGGAATGGAGAATGTTCTGGTCTACCTGACGGCAGAAAATGCCCTGGCAGTGGATCCGAACTATCTGGCCGAGAGTCGTATTCCCTCGGGATTTTTCAACTACCGGACCAGTGTCTCCCTGCTGAAATCATACCTGAATGCCATCTATGGCAGGGGCGAGTGGGTTACTTTTTACTATGCCCAGCAGATTTATCTGAATCATCAGCTCATTGAAGACTCCAACCTTAGACTGGAGGAGGTTCAGGACCAGGTTGCCCGCTTTATGGTACAGATGAACGGCGTATCCAATGCACTTCAGGCCTATGTGCTCCAGCAGAATTATTTCACCGATGGGGTCCTGCACAGAATACAGAACTCCTATTACCAGAAACGTTCAGGTGATGTGATCCTCTATCTGACACCGGGCTGGGTGGAGCACAGCAATGTGGGCGGTGGTGTTTATGCGGAATTCAGATATACCAATCACGTACCTCTGATCTTCTATGGATGGAAAATCAACCGGGTGAGCATTCCCTACCGGGTGTCGCCTATTGACATAGCCCCATCCATTGCTTCCTTTCTGGAGATCTCCATGCCCGATAATGCAACGGGAGTGGTTATTTCTGACCTCATCAAATAGTACTATTAAGGGAGTTTCGTGTTTCGATAAAGGTCCTGATAAGATCCGGATCCTTTTCCACGGCATTGCCTACCACCAGCATATCCGCACCAGCATTAAACAGCTCCAGTGCAGTTTCAGCGGAACGGATGCCTCCACCCACCATCATGGGGAGGGAAATATTTTTCCTGATGGCACGGACTATGTCGGGCTCCACCGAATGAGAAGCGCCACTTCCTGCCTCCAGGTAGAGCGACTTCAGACCCAGCATTTCCCCGGCCATGGCGGTGGCCACAGCAATATCCGGTTTATCTCCCGGGATGGGAGTGGTGTTGCTCATATACTGCACAGAGGTGACTTTCCCGTTCCCGATGAGCATATAGCCGGTGGGGATTACCTCGATTCCCGAACGACCCAGCTGGGGTGCAGCCAGCACATGATTTCCAATAAGAAACTCGGCATTGCGTCCTGAGATCAGCGAGAGAAAAAGGATCCCGTCTGCACGGTCGGAGAGTTGATGCAGATTGCCGGGGAAAATAAAGACCGGTAACTTCGTTCCCAGTTTCAGCGCAGTGATGGTGATCTCAATGGGTTTGAAAAGAATGCTTCCACCCACCAGCAGGAGGTCGGGTGGATAAAGATTAACAAATTCGATCAGCTCCTCCAGACTCTTGTTATCGTACCCGTCCGGGTCCACAAGCAGGGCAATGCGTTTTTTGCTTCTGTCCTTAAGCTGTTCGTAAAAGTTGTTCATTTCTTGACGCACCATACCAGTGCATAATTATCGTGTTGCAGGTATTCCATTTCGAAACTCTCCTCACCATTTCCGTTGATCACATTCCCTTTCATATGTCCATGCTCCTCGTCCGGATGAAAGGGAGCAATGGTAATTCCGTCCTTGAAGTTTATGTCCTGCTTATCGAGGATCTTATAGAGGGCCTCCTTGGCACACCAGTGCAGGTAGAGGTGAAACTTGGA
>RCND010000986.1_pt1 | contig 16088 bp, 13 predicted proteins | sample 2041351 | NCBI WGS metagenome assembly RCND01 (sample SAMN09708230, study PRJNA481090) | Marine sediment metagenome, whole genome shotgun sequencing project. | biome: marine sediment; feature: ocean; material: sediment; isolation source: Sewage treatment plant 12B marine sediment (STP12B) ... | reverse complement strand
TTATTATTGATTAAAAAATTTGGTGCAATTCCTAAGGGCAAATAATAATTTGTAATAGTATTTTCAATAAACTCATCATGCAATTTTTGCACCTCATTTTCAATATTCCAATACCGCTCTAATATTTTTTTGGTCTCAGAGGGGTTATGTGTATATCGCTGTGCAACCCATTCAATTTTTTCTTGCTTTGATAGTTTGGAGAAACCTATAATAGGATCAATCATGGCACACTTGGTTTGTAGTTTCAAATATAGTCATTAAGGTCATATTTAGCTGCTGTGATGCAAACGTTGGAGCTTTTGGGTTTTTAAGGCTAAAGTTTAATTAATTGTAAAATATTCACTAAACTTGACAGATTTTAAACATTTTTTATAAAAATATGAATAAACGCTACTTTCTATTGCTATTCTTCATTGGTTTGTCGTTGTTGACATTTTCTCAAGAGAAAAAAATCACAATTGAAGAAATATATCAAGGGGCTTTTAGAACAAGTGGTTTGGATGTGCTCCGATCCATGAAAAATGGAGAACATTATACTATTTTAAATAACAATAGCGCTGACAAGTCTGCCAGTATTGACAAATATGATTATAAGACCTTGGAAAAGGTGGAAACCATAGTTAATTCTGCAGCGGATGAAGCCATTCCCTCGTTCAGTTCATATACCTTCAGTGATGACGAATCCAAAATACTTCTGGCCACTGAAATAGAATCGATTTTTAGACGCTCAACATTGGGTGTTTTTTTCGTTTATGACATCGCTTCAAAGTCAATTGTAAAAGTATCCCCAGATAAAATTCAAGAACCGTTACTTTCTCCCAATGGTACACAGGTGGCATATGCCTCAAAAAACAATCTGTTTATTTTTGACATTGCTTCCAAAACCACAAAGCAAATTACAAGCGATGGGGTAAAGAACAAAATTATAAACGGTATTACCGATTGGGTCTATGAAGAGGAATTTGCTTTTGTGAGGGCTTTTGCATGGAATTCGGACGGTTCCAAAATTGCTTTCCTTCGTTTTGATGAGTCTGAGGTGCCTGAGTTTTCCATGGATGTTTATGGCACTAATTTGTATCAAGAACAAAATGTCTTCAAATACCCAAAAGCTGGAGAAAATAATGCCTTGGTTTCTTTACACTTGTTTGATGTGAAATCCGGTAATATTTCCAATATCGAATTTGGAGACCCCTATTATATTCCTCGGATCAAGTGGATGAACGATGCCGATTACTTGAGTGTGACCACGATGAACAGGCATCAAAACCATTTAAAACTACAGACAGTAAATGCTAAGAATAATTCTGTTGCTATACTGTTGGAAGAAAGAGATAACGCTTATGTTGATATAAACGATAATCTAACATTCTTGGAAGATGATAGTTTTATTTGGACCAGTGAAATGGACGGATATAATCATCTTTATCTTTATGGATCAGATGGTAAATTAATGAACCAAATTACCAGCGGTGATTGGGAGGTGACCGATTATTATGGCTATGACCAAAATGAAGATAAAATCTACTACCAGTCCACGGAGAATGGCTCAATCAATAGAGGGGTTTACAGTATTGAAAGTAACGGAAAGAAGAAAAAGGAGCTTGCGACTCAGACAGGGACAAATGCTGCTGCCTTTAGTGCGGATTTCACCTATTTCATAAATACATATTCAAGTGCTACATCACCTTATAGTTATACTTTGCATAAGGCGCTTACAGGAGAGAAATTAAAGGATATTAAAGATAATCAGGCACTTGTTGAAAAACTAAAAACTTATGATACGCCTACAAAGGAATTTTCAACATTGGCAATAAATGGCAACGACCTGAATATGTATATGGTCAAACCCAATGATTTTGATGCTTCGAAACAATATCCCCTTTTACTATTTCAATATAGCGGCCCTGGTTCACAATCAGTGGCTAATCGTTGGGGAGGAGCGAATGATTATTGGCACCAAATGTTGGCTTCGGAAGGTTATATTGTTGCCTGCGTAGATGGTAGGGGAACAGGTTTGAAAGGAAGGGATTTTAAGAAGGTAACCCAAAAGGAATTGGGCAAATATGAAGTAGAGGACCAAATTGCAGCAGCCAAGAAACTGAGTGAACTATCCTATATCGATGAAGATCGTACAGGTATTTGGGGATGGAGTTATGGTGGTTTCATGTCAACCAATTGTATTTTAAAAGGCAATGATGTCTTTGAAACAGCTATTGCGGTTGCACCTGTCACCTCTTGGCGTTTTTACGATACTATATATACAGAGCGTTTTATGCTAACACCCGCTGAGAACCCAAGTGGTTACGACGATAATTCACCTTTCAACTATCCAGAACTTTTAAAAGGAAAGTATTTATTAGTGCATGGCTCAGGGGACGATAATGTTCATGTGCAAAATACCATGCGTATGGTTGAGGCTTTGATACAGGCCAATAAACCCTTTGAATGGGCAATATACCCAGACAAGAACCATGGTATTTATGGCGGCAATACACGTTTGCACCTGTTCAACAAAATGACCAATTTCATCAAAGAAAATCTATAACCAAACAATATAACTTATGACAGCAATTGATAAACCAGCACATCAAAAAGAGCTTTTTGGACATCCAGTAGGTCTCTATATTTTGTTTATGACAGAGATGTGGGAGCGCTTTTCCTACTATGGAATGCGTGGTATTTTGGTACTCTATCTTACGGCTCAAACAAGAGGGGATAATCCTGGTTTGGGATGGTTAGATGGTGAGGCCTTATCACTTTATGGTTGGTATACCATGTTGGTTTATGTGGCTTCTATCCCCGGAGGTATTATTGCTGATAAGGTTATTGGGCAGAAAAGAGCCGTTATGATTGGTGGATTTTTACTAGTTGCAGGTCACGGGATTCTTTCTATTGAGCTCATGTGGGCCTTTTACACCGGGTTGGGGCTTATTATTGCAGGCGTTGGTATGTTGAAGCCTAACATTTCTACGTTGGTCGGAGGTTTGTACAAGCAAGGAGATGAGCGCAGAGATAAAGGATTTTCAATTTTCTATATTGGCATAAATACGGGAGCAGCTTTAGCTGCTTTGGTTGTTGCTTGGGTAGCCGACACATGGGGCTGGCATGCAGGTTTTGGTTTGGCTGCTATTGGAATGGTTCTTGGGCAGGTCGTTTATTTGTCGGGCCAGAAATTCTTGGTTACCGTTGGGAATAGACCCAAAGAAATTGAGGCCAATAGCGATGATGTATCAATTAAGAATATTTTCATCCAACAGTTTAGTTCTAAAATACCGCTCTCCATTACCTTATTATTAGCTTTAACGTCTAGTGTTGCTGCATATTATTATATCGGAGAGCAAAAGCTGTCGTATATAATTTTCTTTATATTTCTAGCAGTTGTAGTCGGAATGATGGTTACGATTTATGGAGACCTACGATCCCGGGTAGAAAAAGATCGGTATCTTGTTTTGTTGCTTTCTTTTATAATTGTCATAGTTTTTTGGGGGGCATTTGAACAGGCGGGAGGATTAATGAATTTATATGCAGAGAACCGTACTGATCGGTTTTTGTTTGGTTACGAAATACCAGCCGCAGCCTTTCAATTCTTTAATCCCTTTTACATAATTTTATTTGCGGTGCCAGTGGCAAATTTCTGGATGTGGTGGAAACATAGGGGCAAGGAAGCATCTTCTCTTTTTAAAATGGCTAATGGCGTAATTATAATGGGCTTGGGTTTTGTTTTTATGGTATTTGCTTCTATGCAGTATGAAGCTCTTGGTAAATCCGCACTTTATTGGTTGGCTTTGGCTTATCTTTTTCATACGATTGGAGAGTTATGTGCTTCACCTGTTGCATTGTCGTTTATAACAAAGTTGGCTCCAGTACGATATGGTGCCTTAATGATGGGTGTTTATTTTGCTGCTACTGGTTTAGGCAATAAAGTGGCTGGGTTAATAGGGGAATCTGCTTCGGAAGCTGGGGAACTTAATATTTTTGCAGGAATAACAATTTTCTGTGTAGTATTTGGTCTATTGGTAATTGCTATTCTGAAACCACTAAAAAGATTGACACATAAGGCTGAAGATTTTGGACAATCTCAAAAAAATGATGAAACAGAAGGATTTGAACTTGCCGACGATTAGTAATTCAATGTTTTATTAAATTTTAATCGGATTTAAAAATATAAGCTCCCTTTTCACCCGTATAGTGAAAAGGGAGTTTTCTTTTGTCACATGTTTTTTTCCAACGATTAATATAACTGTAATAGTTACTACCATCAGCAATTAATACCTTGGGATGTAATGAGTCTATAAGTCGTTCAAGATTGATTTTTGGGGATTGTGTCAAAATTAAATAATCAACAGGTTTTTGATTAAAGTCATATACACCAGAACTATCGATCAGCACTAAATTTTGATTATTGAATTTGTAGGAGTTACCAATAAGATGGTAGTTCAACCTTTCGACCCTTTCCTTTATTTTATATGAGGTTGCAAATTTTTTTGTGGCGCTACTATCATTTGTAAATACGTTTAGTTGGTTGCCTTTTTGATGCGCCAAAATAGAATTCTTGGTTTGATGTACTAATAACAATTGTTCTTTTTCATAGGTATTTTGTTGGTTGTATAGCGACCAGAGTTGCAATCCAATGAAACAGATTAGAAATGTTAATATCCTTTTAAAAGTGTTTTTGGTCAACATCCAAATCATTGAAATCAATAAACAATAGGTCAACACTAACTGAACAGAATCAAAAGGTATATTCCTAAATATAAATGCTTCTTGTTGTGCAACCCATTTAATAACTGAATTCATTAGGCCAATGATTGAATTATAGAGTTCTATAAGAGAATTTGGTGCAATATTCAATACTATTAATGCGATTACAATAATGCCCAAGCCCAATAACAACCCTAAAAAGGGAACAATGAGTAGGTTAGATATAAAGAATAGCCCAGGAAATTGATGAAAATAGTATAAACTTATAGGTAGTACGCCAACTTGTGCTGCAACACTTACTGAGAGTAATTGCCAAACTCGTCTAATCAACCAATTTTTGGGATACCAGAATTTCTGCAGAATGGGGTAGACCCAAACTATGGCAAACACAGCAGCATAACTCATTTGGAACCCAACATGGAACAAAAGCATGGGATCAAAGACCAAAAGAATAAAGAACATTGATAATGCCAATATATTGAAAGTGTTGCTTGGTCTATTTAAATACAGGGCATACGCTACAAAAGAGAACATGGTCACGGCCCTTATTACAGATGCAGATAATCCCGCCAAAAATGCAAAACCCCATAGCAGAACAACAATTATCACAAGTTTAAAGGTTTTGCCATTGGGTAAAAGTTCCATGGGGCGCAGCATAAATTCTAGAAATAACAGAAGAATACCAATATGCAAACCTGAAACAGCCAAGATATGCACTGCCCCAGCATTTTTATAATCGGTATATGTCTCTGTAGAAATAGTATCACGCTGTCCTAATAATAAGGCTTGGATAATCCCTAATTCGGCATTCCCGAAATTAGCTTGTTCAAGTTTGGTGATAATGTTTTGACGCAATGATGTGGCATAACCCTTAATTGTTCTTGAAGAGTTTTCAAGAACAATATGGTTGTTTGCATTTAATTTTAGTTGATGGTAAACCCCTTGTATTTCCAAGTAGTTCTTGTAATTGAATTGATATGGATTCAAAGGTGGGTTAATTTCATCCTTAGCAGTAAACACCATAAGTTCATCATCAACTTGTAATTTTTGAAACGTCGAATCGATTGACTGATTCAGAATTATTTTTCCTGAAGCTTTATACGAATTGTATTCCGCTACTTCTGCAAAATAGCGTTGGGAAAAGGAGTTAGGTTTTAAAACTTCAGTAACTTTTAGTTTCCAGCTTTCTTGTTGGGTTGTTGAAATCTTTGAATAATGGTCATTGGCATTTTTTGGTTGTGCAATGGCAACAATGAGAACGCCAAGACAGACAGTAGTGAGAGCCGCAATTATTCCAAAAGATATGCCGACGGCTTTTTTTTCTTTTAACAAGATAAAGCCGAGAACGGATAGAAAAACCAAGGTAAGTAGTAAAGGAAATTTTATTTCTATATCAAAAAGATATCCAAATAAAATACCCAACACCATTAGAAATGTCAGTTTTATTGGAATGAATTTTAGCAAATTCATTTAAAGGATTCTTGTTGCTTTTACAAAAGCGTAATTCCAATAACCTTCCCGTAGCGATGAAACAATTACCCCTCTTGAAGCAGAGGCATGAATAAATTTGATTTCATCATTTTTGACAGCAACAACCAAACCTACATGGTTTATTTTTTTGCCTTTTCGAGTTGTTTTGAAGAACAATAAATCTCCTTTTTCAACCTGATTTACGCGAACACGCTTACCTTCATTGGCCATTTCGTTAGAAACTCGTGGGATAGCAACATCATGCTTTTTAAAAGAAACATATAGCAGTCCTGAACAATCCATTCCCTTGCTTGAAGTACCTCCGTATTTGTATCGAACACCCGAAAAGGTTAGGGCCGTATTAATGATGTCATTGGCTTTTGAAGAAGGTGAATCAGATGTTGCTATTTCTGCGGCAGTACTGTCAACTTCAATTACTTTATTTTCTGAGGAAGCCTCAACTGTAATTTTACGCTCCTTGCTGTATGTGGTATTCTTTTTAACAACACAGCTGCCTAAAAAAATCAGTAATAATAAATATGGGAGTTTTCTTTTCATCCAAAGAATGTTAGTAGTCCTTGGATATCAAAATTAAGCATTTTCTACAATTAGGTTGGCTGCCTTCTCGCTTGCCCCTTTTCCTCCTAGCTTTTGTTCAAGAAGATCATAGGCTTCCAATTGATTTTTACGACCTGTACCATCAAGTATTTTGGTAAGTTCTTTTTTTAGATTTTTAGTACTTAAGTCATCTTGAATAAGTTCTTTCACAACCTCCTTATCCATGATTAAATTCACCAATGAAATATACTTTAAGGTTATAATTCGCTTGGCTATTTGATAGGACAACCAATTGGCCTTATAGCAAACAACTTGAGGAACCTTAAATAATGCTGTTTCTAAAGTTGCGGTGCCACTGGTTACCAATGCAGCTTGGGAAATATTCAATAAATCATAAGTTTTATTCGGCACAAAACCAACATTGGCATTAACTAAAAATGGATTATAAAATTCGTCATCTAAACTCGGTGCACCACCAATGACAAAATTGTAATCCGGAAAATCATCAGTGATTGAAAGCATTAATTGAAGCATTTTCTGTACTTCCTGTTTGCGACTACCAGGTAATAAGGCAATGATTGGTTTCCCATTGTCTAAGTTGTTTTCGAGACGAAAGGTATTTTCATCAGTCTTATAACGATTGGCAATTGCATCAATCAAAGGATGGCCTACAAAATTAACTGGAAAGCCATGTTTCTTTTCATAGAATTCTTTTTCAAAAGGAAGTATAACATACATGGCGTCAATATCCCTTTTTATCTTGTTGATTCTGCCCTCTCGCGAAGCCCAAATTTGAGGTGATATATAATAATTTGTCTTAAAGTTCTGCTGCTTGGCCCATTTTGCAATCCGTAAATTGAATCCCGAATAATCTATAAAAATGATAACATCTGGATCATAGGTGGCAATGTCATTTTTACAGAATTTAATTTTCTTGAATATGGCGCCAAGGTTCATTACGACCTCGATGAAGCCCATAAAAGCCATTTCTTTATAGTGTTTTACTAAAGTACCACCAGCTGCCTGCATTAAATCTCCACCCCAACATCTAACCTCAGCATTTGAATCCTTATTCTTCAAAGCTTTTATTAGATTCGACCCATGCAAATCCCCAGATGCTTCCCCAGCGATGATGTAGTATTTCATTTATTCAAGTTCAAGTTCAAGTTCAATAACAATTTCAAAATGAATTCTTAGAGCTTTTTGTTCTTTATTATGGTTGCTATTATTTTTATTAATTGCTCTACCTCGTCAAGTAAATTCAGGCATTTTGACGGGTCGCCGTAATTCAGTTTTTTCAAAATTTTTAAATTGACCCTGGATTCTTTTAGTTCTTTTAAGCTCAAGCTAGACTTATTTATATAGTCCCTGTCAGAATTTGTTCCTTGAGCCTCACCAAAATTCAGAGCTGAACTTCCTCCTGATCTTAACAATTGATTTGAATAATATGATCCGGTCATATCTTTGGGTAATTCCGAGCAGAACAAAGCAACATTTGCGGCAAATTCGACTAGTCTATCTTCTAAATCAAAATTTTTGTTTTTCACGATTTATGTTTATTGCACTTGTTTTTGAACTTGCGATTGTACTTTAGAAAACCTTATAATATAAAATAACCAAAGCCGTAAGTATGGTTGCGATTAAAACGCCTTTTGCCCGTTGGTCCCTTCGTAGTTTTAAAAACGCAAAAAAGGCAACTAAATTCAGTATCGCACCAAGAGCAAGTAGACTCCCTACATGACCTTGTTGTACAGCAGCTTCGAATGTTTCAACGATTCCAAAATCAGAAAACAATAGAATATAAATCAAAGTTCCAATGGTATTTGCGATAATGCCCACAACGAAACCGATGATAAGCTCTTTTTTAGTGTTCATGTAAATTCCAATTATTTATATTTTGAATGGCGTGGTGTGCAGTAAGGTCAAATTGGGTTGGTACTACGGACACAAAACCATTTGATAGCGCCCATATATCGGTGTCTTCTCCTTTATCCAACAGCTCAAATTCGCCAGTGAGCCAATAGTAATCCTTGCCCATAGGGTTAGTGCGCTTATCAAATTTCTCTTTCCAATTAGCACGTGCTTGTCTACATATTTTTATGCCTTTTGGCAATTCATCCTTCATTTTGGGAATATTCACATTAAGTACTACTCCTTTAGGCATTGTATTCTTTAGCGCTTCACGCACTATTCTTTTCACCGTATCGCCAGATGTTTCAAAATCAGCCTCCCATTTGTAGTCGCAAAGAGAGAAACCAATGGCGGGAATGCCTTCAATACCTGCTTCTATAGCAGCGCTCATGGTACCAGAGTAAATCACATTTATCGAAGCATTTGACCCATGGTTAATTCCACTGATACAGATATCCGGTCTGCGATCTAACAATTCCTGCAAGGCCAATTTAACACAATCAGCAGGGGTGCCACTGCAGCTGTATTCTGCAATTGCCCCGTCTTTTACGTCGACATCGATTTTGGAAGAATATAGGGTGCTATCCAACGTAATCGCGTGCCCCATACCTGATTGAGGACTATCAGGTGCAACTACGATAACATCCCCGATTTCAGCCATAAAACGAATTAATGCCCGTAGTCCTGGAGCGTTAATTCCGTCATCATTTGTCACTAAAATAAGGGGTTTTTCCATTTCATATACTTTCTTGGGTAAAAATACGTTTAAAAAAAGATATGTTCCCAAATCGTGTTTAACAAAAATTTAATGCTTGAGGGTGAAGTACTGGCACGGTTTTTTCAGTATATTAGGGAACTAGTTATGTTCTAGAAACATTATGTGGAATCTTACACTTAGTAGAAAGTAAAGGTTATTTATTAATAACAACGGATATTTTATGAAAAGGAATCTAGCCTACGCCCTAATTGCCATGCTTGTTGCAGTAGCTTCATGCAGCTTTACCAATAAATCATTTGAAAATGATGACAAGGATAAATTGTTGTTGGATTTGATCACTTATGTTCTTGAGCGGGGACATTATGAACCAAAGATTATCAACGATGATTTTTCAGTAAGTGTATTTGAAGATTTTATCGATATTGTTGATCCTACAAAAAGATATTTTCTGGAGGATGATATTATGGAATTTGAGAAGTACAAATTTCAAATAGACGATCAAATCAAGAACACTGAAATAGCTTTTTTCAATTTGGTCTATGATAGATTAATGACCAGAATGCAGGATGCTAAAGATATTTATAAACAAGTTTTGGCTGACCCGTTTGACTATAATGTGGAAGAAAATATTAGTATAAGTTATGAGAAGGAGCTTTTTGCCGCATCGAAATCTGATTTAAAAGAAAGATGGAGAAAGCAATTAAAGTATGCTACTTTAGGTACTTATGATTCCAAATTAGCCCGCGTAAAAAAGGAATTGGAAACTTCGAAAGAAGTGAAAAATGACCAAGTGGAGACAACAATTAAGGGTAACCCCGATTTGGCAAGTTCAGCCAGCCAAAAAATATTGACACCCGAAGAAGCTGAAAGAGAAGCAAGAGAATCTACTCAGAAGACCTTGGATGAGTTTTTCGACTTTGTCGACGATATGGAACGTAAAGATTGGTTTGTGCAGTATATTAATACCATTGTGGGTGAGTTTGACCCCCATACGTTTTACTTTGCTCCTGAAGAAAAGGAGAAGTTTGATACCAGTATGTCTGGTAAATTCGAAGGTATAGGCGCCCGTTTGCAAAAGAAGCCTGAAGGGGCAAAAATCGTTGAAATTATTTCTGGTGGCCCGGTTTGGAGAGACAAACGATTAGAGGTTGGCGATGAAATAATTAGAGTAGGCCAAAACGGTAAAGATCCTATTGATATTGTCGGTATGCGGTTAAATGATGCCATTAAATTGATTAAAGGTCCTGAAGGGACAGTTGTAGATCTTACTGTGAGAAAGGTAGATGGTGCTATTGATATCATCTCACTAACAAGGGATGTTGTTGAGTTGGAAGAATCCTATGCGAAATCAGCCAATATCATTAAAGATAACCAACGATACGGACTTATAAATCTTCCAAAATTTTATGTGGATTTTAATGATTATTCTGAAAGAAATGCGGCAACAGATGTGGCCAAAGAGGTAGAAAGATTAAAGCAAGAAGGTGCAGAAGGATTGATCCTTGATCTTCGGGATAATGGTGGCGGATCTTTAAAAACTGTTGTTGAAATGGCTGGCTTGTTTATTAAGGACGGTCCAATAGTTCAAGTACGTTCCAATGGTAAAGGCAAAGATGTTTACGACGACAAGGATGAACGCATTCAATGGGATGGTCCTTTGGTAATTTTAGTGAATGAACTTTCTGCATCAGCTTCAGAAATATTGGCGGCTGCAATGCAAGATTACAAAAGAGCAATTGTAATAGGCAGCAAACAAACATTTGGTAAAGGAACCGTTCAAAATGTGATTCCATTGGATAATATTGTTCGTAGTAATGAGCATGGTGATTTGGGAGCCATTAAGTTGACTACTCAGAAGTTTTATAGGATTAATGGTGGCTCTACACAGTTAGAGGGAGTAAAAAGTGATGTGGTTGTTCCGGATAAATACAGCTATATAGATTTAGGGGAAAGAGATCAATCGACCCCATTAAAGTGGGATAAGATCACGCCTGCGGATTATAAGATATGGGATGGTTACATAGATTATGAACAAACCATTGCAAATAGTAATAGAAGAATGGCTACAAATCCTCAAATTGAATTAATTGAGGAACATGCCAAATGGATTAAATCTGAGCAAGATGAAAACTTGATTTCTTTGAATTATGATATTTACAAGACCGAAGAAAAGAAAGATAAAGCTAAATCAGATTACTTTAAATCGCTTTCGGAATATGATTCCAAGTTGACCTTTGAGTCTTTACAGTATGAAGAGGAATTATTTACCAAAGATTCTATTCTTAGGGAAAAAAGAGACCGTTGGCATAAGGACCTTGCTAAAGATGTTTATGTTGAAGAAGCAGTAAACGTTTTACAAGACCTTAAGATCAATAACCTTAAACATGCTAAATTAGCTAGTGTAAAAGGCTAATTATATATAAAATAAACTTGTTTACAAAACCCTGGCAATTCTGTCAGGGTTTTTGTTTTTGCTATTTTATAAACAATAATATTTTTTTTAGCTATACGCATATAATCAAATCGTCTCATGTTACCCATTAGAATAAAAAAGCCCCACTATAATGCGGGGCTTCTGATTTTCATATCATAAGATCAAAAAATATTCTTTATCTAACCTATCTTTTTTCAAACAAGGCTTCCATTTCTTCCAGTGTTTTACCCTTTGTTTCCGGGATATATTTATATACGAATAGTATGATAATCACAATAAACGCCGAGAACAGAAAATAGGGTAGCGCATTGTTCCATGTGCCTCCATCCATGATTAATCTATTGGCATCACTTTCGACTATTACAGGGAAAGATTGTGAAACCAAATAGTTGGCCAACCATTGCCCAGCTACTGCTACTGCCATAGCTGCACTTCTAATTTTATTAGGAAAAATTTCTGATAACAGTACCCAAACAATTGGCCCCATTGACATGGCAAATGCGCCAATAAATATCAAAACGCCAATAAGACTTAAAATACCTTCTGTGGTAGAAATAGTTGGTAACCCTGCCGAATTTATCTGCGAATAATCACTGAAATATAGCGTGAAACCCATAATTAAAAAGCCGATAAGCATACCAAAACCACCAATAATCAATAAAGGTTTTCTACCTAATTTATCAACGGTGAACATTGCAATAAAAGTAAAGACCAAATTAACAGTCGCCAATAGTATTTGCTGTAAAAGAACATCATCTTGTCCAAAGCCTAGGGCTTGTTCAAAAATATCGGCACCATAATAAAGTACCGCATTAATTCCTGTGAATTGTTGTAATACTGATAGTACTGTCCCAATAATCACTATGGGTAACATTGACTTACTGAATATAGAGGCTTTTACCTTAGTGCTTTCTTTTATAATTGAATCCCTAATTTGCTTGACTTCCTTGGCAGCAATTTCCTTACCGTGGATTCTCGCCAAAATATTTTCGGCCTCTTCCTCTCTCCCTTTGATCATTAACCATCGTGGACTTTTAGGCACAAAAAACAACATTATAAAAAACAGTCCGGCAGGTATCATTTCCGACCAAAACATATTCCGCCATCCAAAAGCAATGTTTTCACTTTCGCTCAGTTTGGCCCCAATAAAATAAGTAACTAAAAAGACTACAAAAAATCCGATAACAACTGCCAATTGGTAGAAGGTTACCAAGATTCCCCTATTCTTGGCAGGGGCAATCTCCGCAATATACATAGGCGCGTTCATTGAGGCCATACCAATAGCAATACCCCCGATTAGTCTAAAAATAACCAACAATGTTGTTGATTCTGGTAATATACTCGGTAAACCAGAACCCCATGCTGAAATCATAAAAAGTAAAGCAGCAATAATCAACGAGTTTTTCCTGCCTATGGACCTGCTTATGATACCGGCACAAGCGGCACCTACTAGAGCCCCTAAAAGGGCACTACTTACAATAAAGCCTTTTAGAGCTCCTGTTAATTCAAAATATTTAGAAAAATAAAACTGGGTGCCGTTTATGACCCCAGTGTCGTAACCAAACAACAACCCACCCAGGGTAATGACAATGGTTATAAAATAAATATTGATTTTTGTAGTCGAAGTTTTACCCATAGTAACTTTGGTTTAAGGTTATTTATTTAGAACTCTTCATGGTTGTGTTTTGATTAAAAGTTTGGCTTATGATTTAAGGCAAAGGATACTAATTGGTCAAAAGTATTAATAATACCAAAAATGCTAACTTTCTTTGAGTAATTCTAATGTATTAAGATTTAATTCAGATTTAATAATAAACGAACCAAATATAACTTTTTTGTTCTGGAATCGATCCTCTCGATTCTTTTAAATATTCAGCTTTTTCAAATTGACCTGATTGGAAAATTGATTCAACAAGATTTTTAACTTTGGGTCAATGTGATTTTTGCAAAAAGGTTTGTCTGGATTATTATAATAATAGTTAGCAAACTGTTTTTCGGAAGGCTTAAATTCATGAAACGATAATACCCCGGTAATTAGATTATTATCATACTCTTTTTGTATTGACTGTAGCATCCGCCTAACTTCATCGAGTTGTACTTCTGAAAATACATAAATAGCCGAACGATATTTGGAGCGCATCTGGTGATTGACCGTGCTCTTGTGAGTTCTTAAATGAATTTCAACCAATAGTTGTAACGGAATTGTATCTGGGTCATAATGAACTATGACCGCTTCGGAGAAGATATTATTTTCCTCTGTTGATGCGATATAACCTTGGTCTACTTTGGATACACCTATCAAAGATTGAAATACCGCTTCAGTGCACCAATGGCAACCACCTCCAAATCCGATTTTTTTAAGCTTTACCATTAATTCCATAATTCATAGATCTTTAAATCTGATTGTAAAAGTGTGTTATTGGGATCTGCACCAAAAAGTGATTGTACCCCTTTGCCCTTGTTATCCACCAAAATCAGATGAGGTGTTCAACCAGCTCCATCTGTATTGAAGGTGTTTGAAGGAGTATTGGTTATTGGTAAATACCAGTTCATATAAATTGGTTTATATTTTAATTAATGGTAGTCAGTTCCAAGCCAGTAGTTTGCGTTCATCCCAATACATGGCTTCCGAAATTCTAAAGGCATTCAATTGTTGGAATTCATCTTCACTAAGTGTGAACGATTTGGCTTTAATATTGCCCTCTAAATGCACATGGTTTGAGGCACCACTAAGCACCATACTTTCTGGGATGTTATTACCACAATAATGAAGAGCTATTGCATCAACTCCCACCTGGTATTTATGCGCCAAGGCTTCTAGGTAATCGAATAGTTTACTATAATGGTTAAATTTTTTATTCCGAAATAAACGCCCATTTGCCAATGCTTCTTTTATAATGAATGTTTTATTCTGCCTTGTTAATTCACCTGAAATAGACATAACACTTTGATCCAATATATTATACGTTACTTGAAAGGCATCGAATAATTGTATATCGTCAACTGATACATCCAATGCTCTTTTTATTACTTCTACTTGATTGGCACCAGTAGTTGTAATACCCATTTGAAGTTGATGTTCTCCTTTTAAAAATGCCAAGCGCTCTAAAACCGACTTGTTCTCCAAAACCTTTGTTTCCAATGTTGCTGAATGTATTTGATATACTTGTAAGGGGGGTGCTAAATCTTTAGACACTTCCCATTGCTCATTCAATTTTGCCAAACTATGCTCTTTAAGTTCATGAACTTTAGCTTTGGCATCAAAATTCGCGACATAGGTGTAGCCCCATTTTGTTGCAATTTTAATAGTCTCGTCATTTTTTGTTTGTAACCAATCCAAGACAATTTTTTCAGCAATACCATATCCTGGAGCTGTATCGAAATAGCGTATGCCCAGTTCGTAGGCTTTATCAAGTACATTGAAACTGTTTGATTTAAAAGCTTGTAAATCAAAATCAGACGTATTTTCTTGCCGTAAATTAATATACTGGGGTCTTCCTAGTGCTGCTGTACCCAAACCTAATTGCATATCGTTATTTTTTAGAAAATGGCATGACACCTTGGACTAATTTAAGCCGTGTCCACAAATTCATATTAGTTCTATGTTCTTTAAAAAATCAATTACCTTTTGCTCTGGCATTTCACAGGGTTTTAAGCTTTCAGAAACACTGGTGATATAGAAATTCAAACTTATAAAATCATTGCCTCCTAATTCTTCAGCAAAGACTTTAATACTTTTGCCACTGTTGAAATCGGTTCTACTTACGCCATATTTCTTTTGTTGATAAAGCACTTCGGAATAGCCTTTAGGGATTAATTGTATATATTTCAGCAAACTCATTATGAACTACAGGAGAGCATGGAACAACCTACTTTGTCTCTTGCCCAGTCAGGACGTTTGGCGAACCATTTTTGATTTTCAGGTTGTTCATCATAAGGCTTTTTAAGTATATTGAACATTTCATCAATTAACTTATAATCCCCTTTGTCAGCATCATCTATTGCTAATTGTGCCATATAATTTCTTAAGACATATTTAGGGTTTACTTGGTTCATCTTTTCTTTTCTTTCGGCTTCTGATAATGATTCTTGATGTAATCTGGTATTATAGCGCTCAAACCAATCATTCCATTTACTTATCATGGCATCAGTAACTTCAGATTGGGTATAAAACGCATCAGTGACAATTTTTAGCCCCTCTAATGGGTTTCCAGTTTTATAATTACTCAGATTTCGAAAGAAAATAGTCATATCGGTTTCAGTCAATTGCAAGTTTTCCTCCAAATCTTTTATCAG
>RCND010000985.1_pt1 | contig 16092 bp, 14 predicted proteins | sample 2041351 | NCBI WGS metagenome assembly RCND01 (sample SAMN09708230, study PRJNA481090) | Marine sediment metagenome, whole genome shotgun sequencing project. | biome: marine sediment; feature: ocean; material: sediment; isolation source: Sewage treatment plant 12B marine sediment (STP12B) ... | reverse complement strand
TGAAATGGGAATGCAGCCTCGAAACTGATTTGGAAATCATCATCTTTCGGGAACGAAAACCCTAGGGTGGTCTGTCGTCTGGCGTAGAGTTTCACAAGCCTGTCGGCCAGATCGGCAACAGATTTCTGTACCTTTGTTTTCTTTTTCTCCCAGGACGGGCCGCCAATCCGGTCCAGTTTCGGCTTCCGGCCTTCCTGCCCGATGTAACGTTGAATCAGATTTACCTGTTCCAGCGGGATGAATATTGTCTCTTCATCCCCATACTGCAATGTGATGTAATCGCGCTCAGATCCGGCAGCACTAATTCTTCTGATTCCCTGGAAACGTCCTATACCGTAATTTATATGAACCACCAGATCGCCGGGATCGAGATCGACAAATGATTCAATGGCGGTGCTCTTGGTCTTGCTTACCGAAGCCGGCGGTCTTTTACGCCGGCCGAATATTTCATTTTCCTGAATTACGAGAATTTTAGCTTCTGTAAGCAAAAAACCTGAAGAGAGAGCAGCCGGTCCCACATATACCCGATCCTGATCTCTGAGCAGATAACCGATGCGTTGGGATTGAGATTCACTCTCGGCAAAAACGTATATTTCGAAACCGGCTTCCTCCAGAGTAGCCAGTTCCTCCTTCATAAAAGAAATATTTCCGAAAAAAGAACGCCCTGGTTCACAGGGAAGATGATAGATATCAGTGTCTTCTTCCTTGCGAAGAGTCCGTGCGACGAGACGACGTTTCCGTGATTCTATAAAAGATTCAAGACCTGAGACCAATGTGTCCGGAGATGGTACGGCCAGACCCTGATCGATGGCGGTACGAAACAGCTCGGTATATTCCTTGAGCATATTGCCTTCGGCAATTTCCAGTCTTTCACTGTCGATAAAGACCGTAGCCGACTTTTCCTGGAGATAATCCTGCAGTGTCGTTCTGCCGTTAAAAGCAAGGGGATAGAACAGTTCCTCCCCCCGCCATTCCCGTCCGGTTTCCAAAGAATCGAGCACTTCCTCAAAACCTTCTTCGGGGAGTCGGCTGCGCAGGGCTGCGACGGTGAGGTCGTCCCAGACAACCTCTCGTAAAGGGTGCAGGGTAATGTGATCAAGTGATTCTGAAGAGGCCTGAGTCATAGGATCAAAAAGTCTTATCTCTTCTACTTCATCCCAGGCAAAAACGATGCGCACCGCATCGCTCTGGCCCAGTGGCGCAACGTCCAGTACTTCTCCCCGGAGGGCGAATTCCCCAGGTACACTCACTCTTGGGACGCGGATATATCCAAAAAGCTGCAGGCGCTCCTCGATAACGATCGGGTCGATGGTTCCACCGACTTCCAGTCGGGTTAACGAATCAATAATGGTTTCCGGAGGAGGAAGCAGGCCCAGTGCGGCCCTGAGGGATGCTACGACAATCCTGCGTTCACCGGATGCCAGTTCGGCAAGTACCGTTGCTCTCTTTCCGAAAATCGCAGCCTGGGGCGAAACACCCCGATAAAGCATGGTACCCCACCATGGAAAGTGAGATACGGCGTCGGTAAAAAGAGACAGGTCTGAGGAAAGTTCCTGTGCATCGGTTTCATCCGGTGTAATAACAAGCAGAGGTCCGCCGGTGAGTGATGCCAGTTTTGAGAGTATGGCTGCAGTCCAGGGACCTCTAAGTCCGGAAACTTCAAAGGGAAATCGTCCTTCAGCCCACTCGTTTCTCAGTGATTTCCAGTCAGGTATTTGTGATAATGCTCTATCCAGTGATGATTTGAATTGATTCAACATAGAGACTTACCGATATTTTCCATATAAAGAGGCCTTTTCAATTCATTTTGACAAAGGCTCACAAACCAAGACCCTCGAGGGGGGCCCATGGGACGCCGATCGACATTATTACTATTCTTCGCTTTGTCAGTAGTATTTTCCGCCCAGGCGGATTTGAACTTCAGCATACGGTATCAGGATAAGAATATCTATTATCCTGAAGACGAGATTGAGCTGAAACTCACCATATCCAATCCGACGGGATCAGATATGTCTGACATAACTTTCTATCTTGCCGACGATCCAAGGCAGAGTTTCGGGTTCGACCTGAGATCGCTCACCGGTGAACCCATGCCTCTGGCAGCGGGTTTTATAGCAGCTCTCAATAATAGAAGTGCCTATCGGGTCGTTCATCTCGCTCCGGGGCAGGAACTTTCGATATCTGTACCGCTTAACGACTGGGCCGATCTTTCCGGGGCTGGTCAGTACAGGTTAACAGGCACTTTTTATCCGAGAATGAGAAGTCAAAACGCCCCGGCAGTTCTAGCCGAGTCGGTACTCGACCTCACCGTTATGCCCGATTACGAAAGACGCTGGGAAGATGAACTGGACGAGGAAGTACGGACTGCGTTAATCAGAAGAGATCTTGATCCCTGGAGCATTGTCAGGGAAACAATGGAAAATCGAAGGGACGGCCGCTATAACCGGGCGATGCTCTATCTGGATTTTGAATCATTGGCACGAATTTCGAACATGAATATCGGCCCCGATGACCTGGAAGATTCTTTGCGGGAAGGTTCATGGCAGGACATACCGGGATTTGAACATCCGGTTACAACAATTGAACTGGAATCTTCACAAATACTGACCAGTGAGGCAACTGTCAGACTGAATGCCGTATACGAACCCCATGGAGAGAGTTTTTCCCGGGATTTGCGATTTTATCTCCATAATCTTGAAGGCTTCTGGCAGATCAGACGAGTAGAGGCCCTCGCTGAAAATGACGCCGATCCATCCACTTACGGGCGCCTGGACCTTAATCCTCCGGACGTAGTTTCTGAACTTCTGAGGGCTGTTACCAGAGGTGATTGGGAAATTGCTTTACGGTATTACAACACCGAGGATCTCGTTCGCAATTTACCGGAATATCAAGATGCCTGGAAAGACATGAGTTCCACAGAGCATCGTATAGCTCTTAGTGACTATCAATCAAAACTGATTTCGGGCCAGCTGGATGAAAACCGTGAACCGCTGAATGATATCGATTCATGGAGCATTACCCGGGTAAACTACACCGAAACTCAGGGTTCAGTTACTGTGGAGAATTCGAAAACTCACCTGACGGCTGAAGGTGAAATGACTCAAACAACGGTTTACACCTTTCGTCTCGAGAAGACACCCGAACCTGATGAAAGATGGCAGGTTGTGCGATATGATACGTCAGTATTAAGGAGGTGATATTCAGGTGATCATACTTTTAGTTGCCGAGGACAGAACGTTAAAAACACGATTCAGTTCTTTTTTCGGGACTCTCGGATATACCACAATCCAATATACCCATCCTCTGAAAGCTCTTGACAACCTGGATGAGATATCTCCTGAGGTATTAGTCTGTAGCGCATCTGATTATCCACGGCACTGGAAACTTATTGTCAAACAGATCCGTGACACCCGTGAAAGAGAAGATACAGTTGTAATACTTACTGTAGATAATGACTTCGACCCCGAAGAGGCTGATAAAGCGGCATTTCTCGGTGTTAATCTTCTTTACCCCGAACGTCTTGAAACGGTTGATGATTTTCGGGACCTGGACAATCGAATCAGCCGATACAAAACACCTCCGGAACGATCCCGGGTATTTTCCTGGATCCCTGGAGACGAAGATCGAGTATCTTTTTTATTCCGACACCCGATGGATTTTCGAATGATTTCAGGGAGATTCACAGAACTCTCGGCCGCCGGGGGTATTTTTCGCCCCGATGATCCAGGTGACATCCTGGGACTCGATACCGGGATCGTTATCGAAGGCGGCTCTATGCGGGCTGGCCAATCGCTGCTATCTCTCCATGCCAGAGTTATCGGGAATTCCGGAACTCTATCTCTGGCCTTCGTTGATTTTGCGGATGACGGATTCCAAAGCCTGCTTGATGAGATGAGTCTGCACGTCGCGAATATTTAGTTCTCCTTATCTCCTTGACGCTTGATTCGATGAACCGTAAAGTTTCCCCATGAATAAACGTGAAGACTATATATTTACTTCAGAAAGCGTGGGCGAGGGGCATCCCGACAAAATTTGTGACATAATTTCCGACGCAGTTCTGGATAAAGCATTGGCCGAGGATGTTGAGTCCCGAGTGGCTTGTGAGTGTTTTACATCAACCGGTCTGGTATTGGTCGGCGGAGAAATCACAACCAAGGGCTATATCGATATAATTCAGACGGCCCGGGAAGTGCTGGGTGAAATCGGATACAACGATCCTGCAGATGGAATAGACAACATATCCTGCTCGGTGCTCTCGGTTATCAAACCCCAGTCAGCAGATATATCCCTGGGTGTTACCGCAGGTGAAGGACTCCACAAGGAACAGGGTGCAGGAGATCAGGGTCTCATGTTCGGTTTTGCGTGCAGACAGACTGATGAGTTGATGCCCGCTCCTATTCAGTATTCCCACCATATTATGATGAAGGCAGCAGAGGTAAGGAAATCCGGGGTTCTGGATTTCCTCCGTCCTGACGGCAAGTGTCAGGTTACAGTACGATATGAAAAAGGTATGCCGGTACATATCGATACGGTGGTTCTATCCCATCAGCACAGGGAAAATGTCAGCCATTCCACTGTTAAAGACGGGTTGATAGAATCGGTAATACGCCCTTCTCTACCCGCCTCCCTGCTCAGTGATAAAACGGTTTTTCATGTCAATCCGACCGGACGATTTGTTATCGGCGGCCCAACGGGTGATGCCGGTCTTACAGGCAGGAAGATCATTGTTGATACCTACGGCGGCTATTCACGTCACGGCGGCGGAGCTTTTTCCGGGAAAGATCCTTCGAAGGTTGACCGCTCGGCAGCTTACATGGCGCGCTATATCGCAAAGAATCTTGTCGCTGCGGGAATTGCTGATGAAGTGGAGATCCAGCTCGCCTACGCTATCGGAGTATCAGAACCAATTTCAATTTATGTGAATACCTTCGGTACGGGAAAAGTCGAATCCTCTGCTATTGAAAAAGCCCTCCCGGATATATTCAATCTCAGTCCTGCCGGAATTATTGAGTCCCTGGATCTTAAACGCCCCATTTATAAGGAGACGGCCGCCTATGGACATTTCGGACGGCCGGGATTTCCCTGGGAGTCCACTGACAAAGTTGATGAAATCAGAAGTCGACTAGGTTGAAATGAGCCCTGGAGCCCGCTGGTGGACAAAAGAAAATAATTCTGTCAGGTGTCTTCTTTGCCCGCACAGCTGCCTTCTTTCTGTTGGAGAAACCGGTATATGCGGGGTTCGTACAGCCGGTCCCCACGGCCTCGAACTTCCGGGATATGGATTGATTACGGCCTCGGCTCCGGACCCTGTTGAGAAGAAGCCGCTATATCACTTCCATCCGGGCGAAACAGCCTGGTCGATTGGTTTTAACGGCTGCAACCTTAAATGTCCGTTCTGTCAGAACCACCGGATTGCCCAGGGGGATTCTCTCATCGGAGAGCTTACCAGAACTGAAAAAGTAGTCCAGTCTGCACTCAGGGCGGACGCCGGTATTATTGCATATACCTATTCGGAACCTACCGTACATATCGAATACCTTATGGAATGTGCCGAGAGGGCAACCAACGCCGGCCTGAAAAATGTTCTTGTTACCAATGGAAATATCAATAAACAGCCGGCGGCGGAATTACTCGGACAAATGGATGCCGTCAATATAGATCTGAAGTCCTGGAATCCGGAATATTACCGGACAACACTTGGTGGTAATCTCAGAACAGTCAAAAGATTTATTGAAACGGCGCTGGAACATTGCTGGGTGGAACTTACTACATTGATCGTACCGGACGACAACGATAACGAAGATGAAATGAGAGGTATGTTTAAATGGATTGCTGAATTATCCAAAGATATACCTCTTCATCTTTCGGCTTATCATCCGGCATTCAAATATGGGAAATCCGCCACTGATGTATCGACGATCGAAAAAATGGTTCAGGTGGCGTTGGAAAATCTGAATTATGTTTATCCCGGGAATCTCGGATCCATCGTCAATACGAACTGCCCTGAATGCAATAAGGCTGTTATTGAGCGGCGTTTTCACGGATCAAAATCGTATCTGGTCGGAGGTAAATGCCCGGACTGCGGAACGGTCGTACCAGGTATTTTCCCGGATGAACCGTTCCGCCGCAGGAACTATACGTAGGGCAGCTCGGAGGCCACCCGATCGATTTCGGAGGCACCTTCAGCAAGAACTGCTGTTGAATCCCAACTACCATCGAGTAATGCCTTTCTGTAGGCCTCCGGCATGGAGGCTTTCCACTTTTCTGCTCCAGCTGTTACAGACATGGCTTCAAGGTCGATATGAATCTTCGTCTCGGGATTATTCTCAACCAGAGACTGGAGTCCTTCAATATCCTCTGAACCCAGCGTAACAGCTGGAATCCCCAGGGAAGAACAATTTCCGGCAAAAATCTCGGCGAATGATTCACTGATTATTGCCCTGGTTCCATAATCTTTAAGAGCCTGAGGTGCATGTTCTCTGGAAGAGCCGCATCCGAAGTTGGAATTACCTATCAATACAGGATTACCGGCCCAACGCTCATCGTCGAATGGGTGGCCTTTGCCTGCCCCTTTTCCGTCTATACGCTCGTCATTGAAAGCATAAGCACCCAGTCCTTCGAAAGTCACACACTTCATGAATCTGGCGGGTATGATACGATCCGTATCGATTTCGTTACCGCGGACAGCAATGCCTTTGCCGTTGAACTCTTTAATTACAACACTCATGATCGGGCTCCCGTCTTCCTGATATCAACAACTTCGCCGGCGATCGCCGCTGATGCTGCCATTGCCGGGCTCATCAGTAACGTTCGTCCGGTTGGAGAACCTTGCCGCCCGATGAAGTTTCTGTTTGATGTACTGGCAGATAGCTGCCTTCCCGATAGCTTGTCCGGATTCATCGCAAGGCACATCGAACAGCCTGCAAGCCGCCATTCGAACCCGGCTTTCGTAAATATTGCATCAAGTCCCTCGGCCTCTGCCGCAACGGCGACTTCCTGACTTCCGGGAACCACAAGTGCTGTTACGCCGGAAGCCACTTGGTTACCTTTCGCAATTGCAGCAGCTTCTCGAAGGTCAGTTAATCTTCCATTTGTGCATGATCCGATAAATACCACGTCGATTTTCTTTCCGACCATTTTCTCGCCGGGATTGAAACCCATATAGTCGTAGGCTCTCGATGCGGTTTCTTTTTCTTCTGCAGGGAGCGATTCAATTGTCGGCAACTCGTCATCAACAGAAACAACCTGTCCGGGATTGATACCCCAGGTAACCATGGGTTTCAGATCAGCTGCATCAAACACTACTTCATCATCAAACCCGGCATCGGAATCAGATTTCATTTCCTCGCCGAACTTTTTCATTGAATCATAGTCAGCGACATAGGGACGGCCTTTGAGCCACTCATAGGTTGTGGCATCCGGATTGACATAACCAACCCTGGCCCCACCTTCGATACTCATGTTACAGAGAGTCATTCGCTCTTCCATACCCAATGCCTCAATCGCTTCACCTGCATACTCGTAGGCATAACCGAGCCCACCGTTTACACCGAGGCGACCGATGATAGCCAGGATAAGATCCTTAGCACCGACACCTTCAGGCATTTTACCTTTTACCAGAATCCGGCGGACTTCAGGTTTGGATATTGCCATGGTCTGGGTGGCCAGGATATCCCGAACCTGACTGGTTCCGACACCAAATGCAATCGATCCGAATGCACCGTGTGTCGCGGTGTGGGAGTCTCCGCAGGCGATGGTCATACCCGGCTGGGTCAGACCCTTTTCAGGACCGACAACATGCACAACACCTTGTTTCCCGGACTCAGGTCCGAAATAGGGAATACCGTTCTCCATTGTATTGGTTTCCAGAGCCTTGAGCATTTCCTCCGCAAGAGGATCCTGTAATGGGCGGCTGACATTGTCAGTCGGAATGATATGATCGGCAGTTGCATAAGTTCTTTTCGGATATCGGACGGTAAGGCCCTTTTCACGCAGCATCCCGAATGCCTGGGGTGAGGTAACCTCGTGTATGAGATGCAGGCCAATAAATAATTGATCCTGTCCCGATGGAAGGGTCCTGACTTTATGCCGGGCCCACACTTTTTCAAGAAGATTTTTTCCGGCCATCTCGACCTCCTATTCTCTTCAACTTAGTGTTTTGCAGTTTATCAACATTTCATCAGGATAATATAGTTCATTCTGCTATCTATTTGTCATATAATGATCGAATGCGTGATTCTGAATATATTCGGGCCCATTCAAGCCCCTCGGTATCCAGTTTCCTTTCAGTTCCACTGGAATCAGGTTCTGCTGCCCTCACCTTCCTGCACGCCGGGCGTTCCTCGTGGCCGGAAACCGACAACGGCCTGACCGCCGCCACGGAACGGGGACACTCTCACGGCGTGTATCATGCAATCCTCTATACCTCAGGCCGGAATACCATGATTCACAACGCCTTTTCTCATAAGTCCAGTCGTGGAACCCTGGTACTCACCGATCCCGGCTGTATTCATGAGTACCGGCCTCAGTCCCCCGGCGGCGGTTCTTTCATTGAAATTACCTTTGACCTCAGAATCGGAAACAGAACTGTTACAGAACCCTGGAACGTTCTGGTAGCTAAATGGCTGGGGACCGGTATCACTGAACGGGACTGGCCGATAATTATACCTCCACCGGAGCTCGAGTACATTGAGTCTCTTATGAATGAAGTTGTAGGAATACTCACCGGTACAGGAGCTTATCGGGAGTCAGCCGCCGCGCTGGCAATGGGCAGATTCATACTGGGTCTTGCCGAGTATTTGAATAACGAGGAGAGTTCCACCGGCATAATCACCGACCATCTGGATCAGGCTCGAGCTGCTCTGGAAAAAAACTTCACTTCTCCTGTCGCGATTTCTGATCTTGCTTCTATAGCCTGCCTCAGTGAAGGTGCTTTTATTCGTTCTTTTTCGGCAAGGTACGGAATGCCGCCCATGGCTTATCGGAAGAAACTGAGAATCACCGCAGCAAAACATCTGCTCTCTGTTTCCGGGAGAACAATAGGAGAAATAGCATCAAATGTCGGGTATCGGGATATCTTCACATTCTCACGGACATTTAAAGCCGTTGTCGGAATGACCGCCTCTGAATGGAGAAGAGAGCAGAACAAGTAATATTCCGGTATTACTCTTTCCAGGGGAAAATCATTCCCTTCAGAGTTCGTTTACCAACACGTTCTTTCTCGTCTACAAGAAGCTCGTACCACGGTACATCTTTTCGTTTGGCTTCAGTATGTTCTTCAAGCCAGTCATATTTGAAAATAAGCAGCCTGAGGGCAGTATTAAGGTAGAGTTGTATTCCCGCAGGACCGAACCCGGCAAAAGCCGTCAGCGGCCAGAGGAAGAGTTGGGCGGGAACAACGAGAAAACCCAGATAGATTGATAAGAAGAGATTATCAAACATTATGAGTGCGCTTTTCTTCAGGGATTTTCGGAATCCACCGGTCAGCCTGTTCCTGACGGGGAAAAACCATATAAGGGTGAGATAAACGCCGACGGAAATCCAGAACAACAGAGCCATGGCTGTAAGTCCGAGTAAAGATTTCATACTTGAGTAATAGATCATTCCGAATATCGACATGGAAAAAAAACCCGAAGTAACCAGAGCAATCAACAGACTGCCCTTCCACGTACTTTTGAAAGTTTCGGGAATTTCGCTCCATGTAATACTTTTGAAGTCTGCGACCTGAGACATTAATGCCGATAGAACTCCGACCATAATAAATATCGCTGGAATGACAGGAATCAGAATTACGAGTCCTGTAGAAGATCCTGTCTCAAAAATCTTGAAAACAGGCCAGAGACCACCTATGACAACGACGAATATCGAGAGATTTCCGACTATCAGAGATCCAAGATTATCCCATGCATCAAAAAAGGCTTTTTTTAGAGCAAGAAAGAACATAGCCGTGATACCTCAGTTTTCCTTAATTATTCCGTTTCGCTTCCATCGCGCTGCCAGATATACAAGAGGTGTATCTGCAGCGGCAACGATCCACTTCAGGATATATGTTGATATGGCAATCTGCCAGAACTCAGTAGCGGGGATGATACCTGCGAAGGCAATCGTGACAAATATCAATGTGTCGATGGCCTGACTTAACATCGTGGAAACGTTATTTCGCACCCAGATCCACTTAGTTTCCGGGTGGCGTTTTTTCATCCGCGAATAGGCCCAGACATCGTGAAACTGGCTGACGCCATAGGCAATGAAGCTGGCCAGGGCAATTCTGGGAAGCAGAGAATACAAGGTCACCATGCTTTCCTGTGCAAAATCGATCGCCGAAGGTTCAAACAATATGGCCAGATTCATAAATATGGTCAGTGATGCCAATGCCAGAAAGCCTATACCAACGGCACGGCCGGCATCTTTTTTTCCGTAATTTTCTGAAAGGATATCTGTGGCAAGAAAACTGGTGGCGTAAACGATGTTCCCGAGTGACGACGTCATACCGAACAGCTGTATCATTTTGACAACTTGAATATTAGCGATAATTACAGCTATCGGGACCCAGGCGTATAAACCGATTCTTCCGAAAAAGCGGTATGCGAGGAGTATAACGACAAAATTCACCGCCAGCATAATCAGCCAGAGCAATTCATTACCGAACTGCATTGAGGCTATCCATTCCACGAGTGATATCGAGTTCATAATTCGGATTCCTCAACCTCTAGAGGGGCACTCCAACGGCTGCTGAACCTGCCGTTGAAGGATCTGATACGAAACCACTTGAGAACACCGGATTGAATCGGTAATTCAAGGTTGTGGCCTCTTATAGTCCAGGCTTTCTCTACAGCTGCGAACGACTCTGTATCTGCCATTTGAATATCATAGCCTTCGGCATTCTCTACTGAATTCCAGCTTAACAGAACACGTCCAAGAGGTCGGGGAGCAGGTTTCTCGAATCGAGGCCGGGAGAGAAAATCTTCAGGCATATCATCTTCGGTATTTATTTCAGCAGTATTTCCGTTCGTTTTGCAGCCGGCCGGTATGAGGCAGACCGCCAATATTATTATCGTAACACTGAGTATTCGTATCATCATGGTTTCGACGCATCATAGCCATATTCGTCACGGCTGTCGATACAACCCGGTTTTACCTTTTTCCCTGGTCAAATGGCTCTCCAGCAGCTCGAGGTGCCTGTGAGGATTTGGAAAAGAAAACCAGAGCAATCAGGGTGACAACGTATGGAAAGGCTTTAAGGATGAATCCCGGTATCTGTGACAATGCAGGAACAACCTGGGAAACATTGGCCAGAGTACTGGCGAACCCGAAAAAGAAAGTAGCTCCCAATATCCCGAGGGGTCTCCACTGACCAAAAATCAACGCGGCAAGCGCCAGGAACCCGAGACCGGCCACAGAACCATTGAACTCGCCGGAAAAGGTTACCAGAATTACACCACCTCCAAGACCTGCAAACGCGCCGGAAAACAGAACTCCGATATATCTGACAAGTCTGACATTGACTCCGGCGGCATCGGCCGCATGGGGATGTTCTCCACATGCACGGAGACGAAGCCCAAAAGGCGTTTTGTATACCAGATACCAGGTACCAAGAAGAATTAGAAGTATCAGCCAGGTAGTACTGTAGGTTTGAGTGAAGAAGAGTTTCCCGAGTATCGGGATTCTGGATAAAACCGGAATATTATATCGTGTCAGCCCGCTAATAATCTGAATATTACCGCTTCCGGTAATAAATCGTGCAAAATAAACCGTCAGGGCGCCGGCAATCATATTAATCGCTGTTCCGCTGATGACTTGATTGGCATTCAGGTTAATGCTTGCGAATGCATGAAGAAGGGAAAACGTTGCCCCGGCAAGCGCCGCGACAAGAAGTCCTATCCAAACAGCCCCGGCGCCAAGAATTGGATACAGTTTCGAAATGCAAAGGGCACTGGCGAACGAACCTATAATCATCAGGCCCTCAAGGCCGATATTGACAACTCCTGAACGTTCACATACCAATCCTCCCAGGGAAGTAATCAGGAGAGGAATGGTGAATGTAATAGCATAAGGAAATATCAGAATAAGGATGTCCCACATATTAGTTGTTCTCCTTTCTGGATTTCTCGAACACTCTGTTTGCCAGGCGTTTTTTCATTGTCTCAAGGAATCGTTCGATAAGAACACGGGTCGCTGCAAAATATAAAAATGTTGCGATTATCGTATCGCCGATTTCCGGTGGAATATCGGTCATGGCATTCATGAATCCTTTTCCTGAATGCAGAACACCGAAAAAAAGTGCCGTAAAAAGTACTCCGAATGGCGAGGTTCCTCCGAGAAAAGCGACGGCAATCCCATCAAATCCCTGCATGGGAAGAATCCCGATTTGAATATTCACTGCATAACCGGTATATAACGCCAAACCGCCTATTCCGGCGAGGGCGCCGGCGATAGACATAGAAAGAACGATATTGCGATTCACCTTCATGCCGGCATATTCGGCGGCGTGACGATTGAACCCTGCCGCTTTCAGTTCATAACCCAGAACAGTTTTGTTCAATAACACCCATATAACCAGGACCACCAGAACTGCAATCAGTATCCCCAGATTGATATACGATCCTTCGAAAAGATCGCTTAGCCAGGGAACCCGCAACGATCCGATGTCGGGAATCTTTCGGGACTCGGTCTCCAGAAATTCACCCTTGAAATATGCCGGAACTGTATAATATACGGTCCAATAGGCAAGCCAGTTCATCATGATTGTAGCGACAACTTCGTGTACATTGAACAGGGCTTTAAGAATACCGGGCACGAAACCCCACAGCGCGCCGCCGGCGATTGCCGCAAGAAACATCAGAACAAGAAGAAGGGGCTTCGGTAGAACTACAGTTAAACCAACTGCTATTGCGCATAGTCCGCCTATCAAAAGCTGACCCGAGGCACCAATGTTGAAGAGTCCGGTTTTATAGGCGAATGCTACCGATAGACCGGTTAATATGAGGGGTGTTGCGGTGGCCAGGCTATTGCCGATACGTTCGATATTCATCAGTCCGCCGCGAAAGAGATACCAATAACCTGCCAGTGGATTACTACCAGTAATCAGCATGAAAACAGCACCGGCTATCAGGCCCAATACAACCGTAATAAATGCCACGCTGACATTTCGTGGAGGTATAGGAATTTTGAGTTTCATGATTGATTTCCTTTACTGACACCAGCCATCATCAGCCCGGCCTCGTTCTCATCGATCTCATCAGCATTGACAAGACCAACCAGCTCGCCGTGGCTTATCACCGCAATTCTGTCTGACAGATCGAGAATCTCATCGAGTTCCAGAGACACAAGAAGTACGGCTTTACCTGAATCGCGCTGCTCAACCAGTCGTTTATGTATATATTCAATTGAACCGACATCCAGACCACGGGTCGGCTGTACCGCGATAAGAAGGTTGGGATTGTGGCTGAATTCGCGGCCGACAATAGCCTTCTGCTGATTCCCCCCCGACAATGACCGGGCAGGTGTTTCGCTGCCCTGCCCCGCGCGGACGTCGAAATCGTCTATAATCGCCTCTGAATTTTTCCTGATCGCGTCTCTATTCAGAAAACCATGAGAGTTGAAACGCTTATCACTGTAATTTTCGAGAATGAAGTTATCTTCCACCGAATAATCGAGAACCAGGCCGCGCTTCTGCCGATCTTCCGGGATGTGGGCCATTCCCTTAATAATGCGTTCACGTATACTGGAGTAAGTAATATCTTCTCCGCCGAGAAGAATCTTTCCGGACTCAACCCGGGCAAGTCCGGTTAATGCTTCAACCAGTTCGGTCTGACCATTTCCGTCAACACCGGCCAGGCCGAGTATTTCTCCACCATGAACATCCAGCCAGAAATCCTTGACTCCGAGTACGCCGCGTTTATTTATTACGTTCAGGCCCTGGATTTCAAGAACCTTCTCTCCCCTCTGCAGATCGTCTTTATCTACATTGAACGAAACTTCCCGGCCGACCATCATCTCAGCCATCTTCTCGGTACTGGTGGATTTAACATCCACGGAACCGATGACTTTCCCCCGGCGAATTACAGTGCAGCGATTCGCTATCGCTTTGATTTCCTTGAGTTTATGAGTAATCAGAACTATTGATTTACCTTCATTTATCAGGTTCTGCATGATGATCATCAAATCCTGAATCTCCTGAGGCGTCAGAACTGCCGTCGGTTCATCAAAAATGAGAACTTCTGCGTCCCGGTACAGCATCTTCAGGATTTCCACCCGTTGCTGCATCCCAACCGATACATCCTCGATTTTTTCGTCGGGGTCAACATTCAGTCCGTAATGCTCACTCAGATCCTTGATGCGTTTGGAAGCGGATGCGAGATCCATACCAAATCTTTTTCGAGGTTCCAGACCGAGCACGATGTTTTCTGTAATTGTGAAATTGTGAACCAGCTTGAAATGCTGATGTACCATTCCGATTCCCAGATTATTAGCCTGAGTCGGGTTGGCAATATGAACTTCTTTTCCTTTCACGGAGATTGAACCCCTGTCGGGTTTATACAATCCGAAGAGGATGCTCATCAGAGTGGATTTTCCGGCGCCATTTTCTCCCAGCAGCGCCAGTACCTCTCCTTTATGCAAAGTGATGGTGATGTCGTCGTTGGCCACAATCCCCGGGAATTCCTTCCGGATTCCCTTCATTTCAATAATTGGAATGACAGGTTTCTCTTTCACTTCGGATAAGCTCCTTTGACAAGAAAAAAAAGGGGGACGGTAGCCCGTCCCCCTGAATATCTGTGGTATTTACTTGACCAGGCTTCCCTGCTCTGCAGAAACGACAATGTCTCCAGCCTGAATCATTTTGAAAACATCAGCAACTTTGCTTTCAACGGAAGAATCCAGATTGGGGTTTTCCGCGGGGATTCCGACACCATTATTTGTTGAATCAAGAGTAAGAATTTCACCACCGGGGAAAGAACCATTCAGTTCAGCGCCGATCATGTCATAAGCTGCAATATCAATTTTTTTCATGGCAGAAGTCAGAATAACAGAGTTGTCACCTTCATAGATGCCGTCAGCGTACTGATTGACGTCAACACCAACAATCCATACATCCGAACCGCTCTTGGCACGAGCTTTTGCTTCATTGATGGCACCAACACCGACACCGCCGGCTGCACAGAAAATGACATCGACACCTTTATCAAACATACCGGCACCGAGCTGCTGACCGGCAGCAACATTATCAAAGGAGCCCTGATAAAGGATATTTTCAGCCTGGATTCCAATATTGGTGTCCAGATTGGCATTGGCATAGGCGATCCCCTGTTGGAAACCCCAGTTGAATTTCTGAACCGGGGGAATCTCCATTCCACCGATGAAACCGGCTTCGCCTTCGCCCAGCTGCAGGGCTGTTGCAATACCGGCCAGGAAGCCTGATTCCTGCTCTGCAAAGAAAATCGAGACAGTGTTGTCGCCGACAACAGGTACCCAGTCCCCAGCGTGAGGAAAGCCGTCAATCAGAACAAACTTGGCATCAGGATATTTTTCCTGAGCTGCGAATATGGCGGTTTCAAATTTAAATCCGGGGGTGACAATGAACTCGTACCCGGCATCATAAAGGTTGCCGATTTCTTTAATATAGTCAGCCTCAGTAGAACCGGAAGGCTTAAGATACTTTTCTGAAACCTTTCCTTCCTCCGCAGCCATGAGAATACCTTCCCAGGTGCCCTGGTTGAAGGACTTATCGTCGATTGTACCGGCGTCAGTTACCATACCGACTTTCATTTTTTCAACAGCCATTTCTGCAGCTGCAGCTTCGGGTGCCTCTTTCTTGCACGAAACGAATGCACCTACTACCAGAACAGCGGCAATCAGGACAAAAAGAACTCTCTTCATTAGAATCTCCTTTCAATTTTCTTCAATAATAAAATATATCCGATGGCTGTATCGGGCCGCAAGAACAACCGACCCAAAACTGCTATTTAGCTAAGATAAACGCCTCTCCGGGACCCACAGGTAACTTTCCGAAAGCTTTTTGCAGACTTACAGATAAATCTGCGAAACTTTCCCTGATACCAAGATTCATCAGGTCCGCGGCTCCACCGCTGGTAC
>RCND010000984.1_pt1 | contig 16094 bp, 14 predicted proteins | sample 2041351 | NCBI WGS metagenome assembly RCND01 (sample SAMN09708230, study PRJNA481090) | Marine sediment metagenome, whole genome shotgun sequencing project. | biome: marine sediment; feature: ocean; material: sediment; isolation source: Sewage treatment plant 12B marine sediment (STP12B) ... | reverse complement strand
CAATCAGCTGACCATCTTCCTCCAGCGCGAAGTGCCCGGTATCTAACAGGTGGAATTCCAGGTTTTTTAGATCACGTTGATAAGGATGAGCACCGTCGGCCGGGAAGATGTAATCGTTCTGACCCCAGACAATGAGGGTCGGAGGCTGGTATTGGCGGAAGTATTCCTGCCAAGCCGGGTAATGCGGTACATTGTTCTGGTAATCGTAGAACAGCGCCAGCTGGATGGCCGGGTTACCCTCTCGCTGCAGGTGACGCAGGTCGACATTCCAGTTGTCGGGGCTGATGGCCGTGACATCACGTACGCCATGGGTGTACTGCCACTGAACCCCTTCTGGCGAAATGAAACCGGCCAGCGGTTCGGCGTTCTCGGCGCTGGGCTCATTCCAGTAAACCCGAATCGGATCCCAGAATTCCTTCAGACCCTCGCTGTAGGCGTTGCCGTTTTGCACGATCAAGGCCTGTACGTTTTCGGGATTGTTGGCAGCCAGGCGGTAGCCGACAGGGGCACCGTAATCCATCAGGTAGACACTGTACTTCTCGATACCCTTGGCTTCCAAAAAGCCTTCCATCAGCTTGGCCAGGCCGTCAAAGCTGTAGTCAAATTTGTCCAGGGCCGGTTGCGCACTGTTGCCAAAGCCCGGGTAGTCCGGCGCGACTAGGTGGTAGCGGTCGGAAAGCGCTGGGATCAGGTTGCGAAACATGTGTGAAGAGGTCGGAAAGCCGTGCAACAGGAGAATGGTCGGGGCATCGGCCGGACCTGCCTCGCGATAAAAGATATCCACGCCATCAATTTTGATGGTTTTGTGGGCGGTCTGATGCGGCTCAGCAGCGGTTGCAGTCATGGACAGGGCCATCCCAGTAAAAATCAGCGCAACGCTCATCAAGACTGTCGCCGGCAGAATTCTGAATGCCTTATGGTTATGAAATTTCATGTTTGTCTCCTTGGTAATCTGTTTTGTTTAGTGAATGGCGTTGATGTTTTGAACCGCCTGTCGGGTGGTCCAAACGGTGCTGGCGATATAGCGGAAGTTGACCAGGGCGGCCTGGTAACCGTCACCTTCGGCGACCTGTGCGGCGGCAGTGGCATCTGTAACCACGGCCACTTCGAAACCCTGCTCCATGCGTTCTCCTTATTAACTTGTGTCATGTCGTGTACCTTGATTTGTACTTGCCCCCTTAGATGCAGTTTTCGTGCCATACAATGATTTCCTTTGATTTCATTTAGATAGATAATTCTGACAAGTCACAAATATTTGTGATTAACAGTTTTTTGTGAGATTATTCACAAATACTTGTGAATTTCATGATAGAGAAACCCCTGATGAGCGAGCGAAAAAAGCAACTCCAACGCCTTGAGAACATGCACCAACTGATCCTGGATAGTGCCGGCGAGGGGATCTACGGCCTGGATGTCGACGGTCGAACGACCTTTGTGAACCAGGCAGCCGAGCAAATCCTGGGTTGGCAGCCCGAAGACGTGATCGGCCAACCGTTGCACGACATCCATCACCACTCCTACGCCGATGGCTCGCCCTACCCGCGCGAGGATTGTCCTATCTACCAGTCCATCAAGGATGGCCGGGTACACCAGGGTGACGACGAGGTGTTCTGGCGCACGGACGGATCCTGGGTACCGGTGGAATACACCTCAACGCCCATCCTCGAGGAGCATGGCATTTGCGGGGCCGTGGTGGTGTTCCGCGACATCACTGCCAGGAAGGAAATGGAGCGCCAACGCGAAATCGATTTCCAGCAAATAAAGTCTCTCAAGGAGCAACTTGAGCAGGAGCGTGACTACCTGCGGGATGAAATCAACGTGAACTCCAACTTCGGTGAGATGATCGGTGATTCGCGGGCACTCAAGCGAACTTTTATGCAGATCGAGGCGGTGGCAGCGACCACGGCGAGCGTGCTGATTTATGGCGAGTCCGGTGTCGGCAAGGAAATGATTGCCCGCGCCATTCATCAGCGCAGCCCGCGTGTCGATAAGCCCCTTGTGAAGGTGAACTGCGCGTCAATTCCCCGCGAATTATTTGAAAGTGAGTTTTTTGGCCATGTGAAAGGTGCCTTCACCGGGGCCCACAAAGACCGTGTCGGCAGGTTGCAACTAGCCAACGGCGGCACGTTGTTCCTGGACGAGGTGGGTGAAATTCCAACCGATCAACAGGGCAAGCTGCTACGTGCACTGCAGGAAGGGGAATTCGAACGGGTCGGTGATGAGGAAACCATCACCGTCGATGTCCGCGTGGTCGCAGCCACCAACCGGGACCTGCAGAACGAGGTGGAGGCAGGAAATTTCCGCCAGGATCTTTTCTACCGGCTAAGTGTGTTTCCGATTGATGTACCACCGCTTCGACAACGGCGTGGAGACGTCGCCCCGCTAGCCGTTCACTTCATCGGTATTATCTGTAGCGAGTTGGGTAAATCCAGGCTAACCCTGACGCACAGGGATGCTGACCACCTAATGGCGCATCACTGGCCGGGCAATGTGCGCGAGCTCAGAAACGTGATCGAACGTGCTGTGATCCTGTCGCCGGGTGAGCACCTGCGCCTGGACCTGGCGCTACCGGATATCCAGCCGGACGCATCATCTGCTGCAACTGAAGAATCGTTGGAACAAAATTTTCTGACCGAAGATGAGATGCGTCTGCGTGAAAAGGAAAACCTGGTGCGGGTGCTGGAAATTTCGGGCTGGCGGGTGTCAGGGCCCAATGGTGCGGCTGAACGGTTAAGGGTCAAACCCTCAACGCTTGCTTACCGGATGAAGGTGTTCGGTATTCAAAAACCATAAAAACAGGAATTGGGCTGGTAACAATCGCCTCAACCCTCCATGGCGAGTGGAGCACAATGGATAAAAGAATCCTATACTGAGTAAACACAAAAACAGGAGAGTCAAATGACCATTTCGCTACTACAGCTGTGGATGCCAATCCTCCTGGGTACGGTTCTGGCATGGATCGCGAGCGCCATCATTCATGTCGTTGCCAAGTATCACAACTCCGATTATCAAGCGATATCGAATGAAGAGGAAGTCATGACAGCCGTTAGAAACGGTTCGCCAAAACTTGGGATACATAGCCTTCCCTACTGCGCGGAAATGTCCGAAATGAACAAGCCTGAGGTCCAGGAGAAATTCAAGAAAGGACCTGTCGCTATTCTCACCGTGTTCCCAAACGGTCTACCGAACATGGGCAAGCTGATGCCACAGCAGATCGCGTTTTTCCTGTTTGGTTGTATATTGATTGCTTACTGCGCCACACAGGTACTCGCCGTGGGTGCGGACTATATGGTCGTATTTCGTTTTGTGGCTACTGTCGGCTTTCTGACGTTTGGCTGGGCCCAGATTCCCATGAGTATTTGGTATGGACACCCCTGGTCCACAACCGCGAAATACCTGTTGGATGCGTTGATTTATTGCCTGGTGGTTGCAGGGTCATTCGCCTGGTTGTGGCCCGGTTGAACAATTACCGATCTTCCCAGGCGATTATGGCTAATAATTGCCTGGGGTTTCCGGGTCACTCTTTCTCAGACGTAATTAGTCCACCCTGCCGATTCAGTTCCACCGGATCACCATAACCAAAGCCGGCCAGGGTTTCCCTTTGTGTTTCACCATCACCTACCACTATCCAAATCATTTCATCCACTTTGAGGTATTCACCGATCACACGATGAAAATCGACCGTGGTCATTTCTGACAACATGGCCTGTTCACGCTCGACAATATCGTGTGGAAGGTTTTGCCTGGCGATGCGGTTAAGCAGGTTTGCCTTAGCTCCGAGGGTTTCAAACGCCCGCGAGTTGCGCTTGATGATCTGGTTTTTGGTGACTTCTGCATCCTGGTCGGTGAAGGTCGGGCCGTAGTTTTTGATCATTTCACGTATCAACTGCAACGACTCCAGTGTGACGTTGGCCCGCACACTGCTGCTGGCCACCCATATTGAAAGATCGTTGATGTTGCTGGCGAGATAGGAATAAGCACCGTAGGTATAGCCTTTCTCAATACGCAGCAGTTGCATTAAACGGGCACTGGAACCTCCGCCCAGACGTTCGTTGGCAAAGTCGAGACGGGCAAAGTCTTCCGTATCCGACATGAGCGCGCGCTTGCCGACACGGATCACTGACTGCTTGGAGCCGGGTACGTCTATAAAATAGATGTTCTTCCCGGCGGGGGCGGCTTTCATTTCGTATTCGGGTATTTCGAGAGCCTCACCCTGCCACTGGTCCGCCAGTGATGAGAGTGCCGCAATAACCCTTCCGCTATTCACGGCACCCACCACCTGCAGTTTTGCGCCCACCGGTGTCAGCCTGGCTGCGTGCCAGGCTTTCAGATCATCAAGTGTCAGGGCTGTAACCGACTCACGGGTACCACCAAGGGGGATACCATAGGGATGGTTGGCACCGTAAAGCACTCTCCTGAAGGCCTGCCACGACAATGAGCTGGGGTTACCCTCGGCGCTGATGATCTTCGCCTGCGCCTCACGTTTGAGGCGCTCAAATTCCGTCTCATCCCAACGTGGTTGCAGCAGTATTTCTTCCACCAGTGCAATAGTGGCTTCGAGGTTGCGCTCCAGTGTTGTGGCGGTCAGGGTCAATGCTTCCGCACCGGCCCTGAGGCTGATGCTTGCACCCAGCAGGCCGATGGCCTCCTCAAGTTCTGCCGGCGTACGGTTGGCGGTTCCCTGCATGGATAATGACGCCAGCAGTGATGCGGCCCCGCTACGCCCGGGCGCATCCAGCCACTGGCCACCCGGCAACACCAGGCTGAAAGTCACCAACGGTACCTCGCTGTCTTCAATACCGAGCACTTCAATGCCATTATCGAGTGGATACGCCCAGATGTCGGGCACCCTTAAGCTGGGTGGAGCAGACAGTGGTGGCTCAGATCGATCGTATTTTGATGCGGTCTTTTGATAATCGGCTTCCTCACCCTGGCTGACCTCTGCCTCTGCACCTTGTACGACCTGCTCTTCAACCACCGCTGCGAGTTGTGCGCCACTGATGGCGAGTTCCGGTGAGTCTTTTGGAACAAAACTGGTCTGCACGAAGGGTTTGCCACGCAGGTACTTGTTATATACCCGCATAACGTCCTCACTTGTCACAGCCTGCATCAGCTCAATTTCCTTGCTGGCAAACCCCGGGTCGCCTGCGTATTCGTTGTAGCTTGCAAGCTGGAAAGCCTTGTTCAGCACACCAGCAAGACCCTGGTAGAAGCCGGTCTCAAGCTCTGCCTTGATACGGGTTAGCTCGGTTTCAGGGAAACCATTTTCCTCGAACCGGGCCAGCCCTTCAGCAATGGCTGCGGCAACATCATCCAGTGGCTTACCTTCCAGTGCGCGTACCCGCAGGGTGAATTCGCCGGCCAGTTCATCGGATGAATTATTTGCACGCACCTCGGGAGCAAGCTTGTTCTCTTCAACAATGACCTGATAAAGCGGCGCACGCTTGGTTCCGGCCAGCACCCTGCCAAGCACATCCAGTGGATAGCTGTCCGGGTGGTATTGTTCGACGGTGGGGAAAACCATGCGTAATTCCGGCAACTTGGCAAAGTTATCGGGGTACCAGAGTTTTTTGGTCTCAGCGAGAGTAACAGGCATTGGGCCTGTATTTTCCACATCCGGGCCACGACGCATTTCACCGAACCACTGCTCAATCTGGGTCTTGATTAGCTCCGGATCGAAATCACCCGCCACCACCAGGGTCGCGTTGTTGGCACCGTACCAGCGTTCATAAAATCCTTTTACATCATCCAGGGTTGCGTTTTGCAAGTCTTCCAAAGAACCGATCACACTCCACGAGTAGGGGTGTCCCTCGGGGTAGAGATTCTGGCGGATCACGTAACTGGTGTGGCCGTAGGGCGCGTTGTCTACGCGCTGGCGTTTTTCATTTTTGACAACCTGTTTTTCACGCTCCAGTGCCTCTTCGGTGACCGTGTTGATCATGTAGCCCATGCGGTCGGAATCGATCCAGAAAATCTTTTCCAGGGCATCCGTGGGCACCACTTCGTAGTAAATCGTACCGTCGGTCCAGGTGCCGCCATTGCGGCTGCCACCGAGTTCCGCGATGTACTTGCGGTTGGCCCCACGTGGCACATTTTCCGAGTCGTTAAAGGACATGTGCTCAAAGAAGTGTGCAAATCCGGTCCGTCCGGTTTCTTCACGGCTGGAACCGACATGGAAAATCGACGCCACTGCGACCACCGGGTCTGAATGATCGGTGTGCAGGATAACTTCGAGCCCATTATCCAGCGTGTATTTCTCAAATCCAATGGTGAATTCAGGTCCCGTTGCCTTGGCCGTTTCATCAAGTTCCATTGCCTTGACGGTTTCATCAGGTGCCACAGATGTTTCGGCAGCGGGTTTACAGGAGGACAGAACAATGAGGAAAAGGGCGACTAAAAGAACTCGGGGCAGTGCGGACATGTGTTTCTCCGGAAAAAGGGCCGGATGCATTTTCCCATAAACAGAAAGGGTATTCACATGATTTAAACACTATTAAAAGAGCATAACCGTACTTTAATCAGGTATCTGTTTTCCCGTGTTAACCAATGGTTAACCTCAAAGTAAAAGTGTGTATATATTTGAGAACTGAACGCCGGAAATGTTGAACGATATCGCTTGAACAGTTGTGCAGATGCCCTATTATTATTCCTTACATTCTGACAAGACCTTTGGAGGTTCGAACGATGACTGATTTACCGATGGAACTAACGATGTTGTTGTGGGCATCAATCTTATACGTTGCACAAGTCTTAGTTGCTGCACTAGCGGCAGACGTTCAAAATGGTGTGGCCTGGGGTCTGGGTAATCGTGAGGATATTCCTGTCTTACCGGGCTGGGGTGGCCGGGCAAAACGCGCGTATGTGAACATGGGTGAAAACTTACTACCGTTTGCCTGCCTGGTATTGATTGCCCATAGCACGGGCCGACTGGGTGAGTTAAGTGTATTGGGTGCCCAGATCTTCCTCGTTAGCCGTTTGCTATACGCAATACTGTACATGGCCGGTATAAAAGTATTGCGTTCCCTGGCTTACTTTGGAGGCCTGGCAGGAATGGTGCTGATTGTGATTCAGATTATGTAGATTTAATGATGTGGTAGGCTGCTTTACAGCTTCGCGACGTCGACCCCGCTGGATTTGGCTGCACCCGCTGCCATGGCCGACAGGAATCTTGAACGCAGTGTATCGGTCATCAGCGCCTTTTTAACCGGGGACAATCGCAGGAAACCACCCACGATGCCCCGCATCGCCTTGTGGGACAAGCTACCCGGATCGTCAAACAACTGGTTTTGTAGGGTTCCGCGTTCGAGGCTTTGGAGGATTACGCGCTCAAAAGTATTCTCAGGGTGAATGACTTGCTGCTGTCGTGTGTGCATTTTGATTGCGTCCGGGTCACACACAAGGCTGCAAACCCCACAACCGATGCAGGCATCCTCATCGATCAGGGGCAGGAACATCCTTTTGCGGGTCGTTTTTTTCGGTTCGGGAATCAATGTTATCGCCGAGATGTGACAGGCCCGCGCGCACTTCTGGCAACCATTGCACTCAACCATGTCGACCCGTGGGACGAGCGTCGAGGAGACTATCGCGTTGGGGTATCCATGCTTGTTGATACCCTCGAGAATTCCACAACAACAACCACAGCAATGGCACAGGAACGACGGTTGGTTGCGCACATTGTCAACGGAAAACACGAGCTTCAGTTCCTTGGAACGCTGCGCGATATCCCGCATCTCTGACCTGGAAATTTCACGTCCCATGCCATGACGTACCAGGTATTCTGCCGCCGTTCCGAAGCTGGTGCAGGTCTCAAGGGGAACCTTGCAGACCTCGCCACCAGCATGGTGTTTTTTGTGCCGACACGAACAGTTAGAAACAGAGAAAACCCCGGCCTCATCGATGACCTGATCGACTCTCTCGTAATCCATGATTTCTACGTGGTCACCCAGGTGATCCAGGTACGGCAGAGACCGGGCGACCGATACCTGCTGCCCATCCTTGAAATTGGCAGAGTAAAATTCTCCTTCATCGAGATAGTCGACGAACGCACGTGCGTAATTGCCGATATCCTGATCTGCAATGTCCGTCCGCATCATCGTGAACTCGAAGAAACCAATGACGAATGGTGCCGGCATGTAGCGATAGGTGCCGCCCAGATCCAGGTCTACGACCAGGCCCTTGTCGCACAGGCGTGAAAGAATCGGCTTGAGTTCATCCCGGTCGCGACCGGTCACCTTGGCGATGCGCCCGAGAGTGGACAAGCCAAAGGGCATCGCAACAACCAGCTCGGCCTCATCCGGGGAGTACAACTGCCGCAGCATGGCGTAGAACGCCCTGGTCTGTGGTGTGCGCACCGACAGGCTGTCAATCTTTTCACCAAGCGGTCCGTAAATGTCCTTCGCGACGATGTGTCCCACACTACTCTCCATCGGCCGTTCACCGGGTGTGAACGATCAGAGTATAAGTGGTTTGAACACCGCTATACCAGAGCAAGCCCTGGAGAAAAAAATGGGATCAACTTACTCTGATCCCATTTTCCTGATTTAATTTTATTTTAACTGCGCGGACACAAATTCCTGCAACACGGCCTGCCTTAGCAACTCGGGGGGCAACAAGCCTTGCTTGAGTATGAAATCGTGATATTTCCTTTGATTGAACCGGTCGCCAAGGGCCATCTCTACTTCGGTGCGCAAACGCTGAAGGTTACGGTATCCGTAGTAGTAGGATGTTGCCTGTCCCGGTGCCAGGAAGGCATAGCGATCCGCTTCTGAACTGGCCATCGCCTTGGAAAGACCGATCTGATTCACCATGAAATCAACCGCATCTTCCGGCGTCAGCTGGCCAAGGTTGACCATCGGATCCATGAACATTCGCGCGGCTCTTTGTAACCTGGCAAACAGCGTGAATAACTGACCTTCCAGCGGCAGATATTCCATCATAATCGCTTCCGAGTACAGACCCCAGCCTTCCACGTTTGCGCTGTTGAAAGCGTAAGTGGAGCGGGCCAGCGAAGTGCCGTTCTCGACCAGTGCGGCAAATTGCATCTCATGCCCGGGCCGTGCTTCGTGTACGGTCAGTGCCCAGGTGACGGCATCGTGACTCCAGTCGTCCATCTGGCTTTCTTCACCCTCCAAAGACGGGTTGTTCTGCACCAGCACAAATTCACCATATTGACCGGTATTACCGACTAATTGCGGTGGGCTCATGAAGGGTGCCGGGATACTGGCCGATTCCGCTTCGGTTGCCAGCCGTATCGAGGCATTGCGTTCAGGCAGGGTGATTATGTCATGCTCGCGGATCATCTCTTCAACAGCCGCCAGACGCGATCTGTACACGTCCAGAATTTTATCTGCCGGAATTTGCTCTTTCTTCAGCTCCGCCATAACCTGCATCAGGTCGCCATTTTCCCAGCCGCGTTGCTGTGCGACCTGGCGTGCAACAGAGCGCATTTGCCCCTTGATTTCCTGGAACCCGAACTGGGCAACCCTGATCAGGTCTTCGGGATCATCGCGTACACCGAAGTTCTTGAGGTTGTCGGCATACAGCTCGGGCGGCAAACGGTGATCCTGTCTCGCACGCGGTACTATTTCTGTCTTCAACCATTCCGAATAACCATCCAGTTGGGTCAGTAAAACATCGAGATCCTGCTGGTAACCTTCTAAACCGGATGCCTCAAATATCTGCCTTAAGCCACCGGCGAAACGCTCTACATTGTCCAGGTCACGCTCCAATTCACCTTGATAGGGTCCCAATAAACCCGGCTCAGCAAAACCTTCTGCCGTGCGTTGTTTTGCCAGCTCGGTGATCGGGGTGAAACCTTCAGCTTTGCCGGTGTACTTTGCCAGGCGTGTCAGTGCCGCGGGGTAGCGGCTGGCATCTGTACGCGGGTCCAACAAGGCCCTGAAGCCGTAAAACATGGTTTGAGACAGGTTGTAATACGGCAGCATGTATTGGTGCGTCAGGGTTGCCGAATGAATGCCATCATCCAGGGCCTGTTGCAGGATATTCAAATCCTGGGTCACCTTGGGATTTTCGCTGGTGCGCAACCACTCGCGTGTCTGTTCAACCAATGCCCGGTCCACAGAGGTGGTGCGGGCAAACAGGTCCGGCCCGAGATCCATGATGGACTCGTCGAATTCGTCCAGGCCCAGGCTGGAGGCCCCTTCAGGCTGAAATTGAGATTGGGCTTTCAAAACTACCGTAGTGTATTCATTGCTCTCATCCACCCAGTCCCGGGCGGATGCCGTTGCGAATACCAGGCTCAGCAGAATGATCGATATGGATATGCTTATTTTGTTCATTGTTGGTTAACTTCCTGAGAAAGTGCACACAAACTATCCCAGTGCCTTGACCGGGCACAAATGCCCCACAACCTCGGTACTTTGAGAGTGTGGGGCAGCGGGTTTCGTTTGTTACTTCTAAGAACTACCAACCATCTTAACCTGATCACCGATGATCTCACCCACCCTGGCGGTATCGTGAAGTTTGAGCTCAACTGCATGTTCGAAAATCAGGTCTCCGTGAACCAGGACATCCTTGCCTATCTCCACCCGTACCGGCTTACGCCGTTTGTTGTGGTTCCAACCGCCGGGCTTCCGTACCATGACGTTTCCGGAAACCTCGGATCCTTCGAGAATCCTGATTTGACCATTGATAGTTTCGACATCACCTGAAACCCTGGTGTATTCCAGTCGGATTCCACCGTTCACAGTCTCAACATCACCACCCACTTCACAACCCGACTGAAGTGTAATCGCGCCATTGACCGCTTCGACATTCCTGTCTATCGTGACATCATTGCCAAGTTTGACGGAGCCGTTGACCGACTCGACAGATTTAACAGATGAATTGTCACCAATGCGAATGGAACCGTTGACCGAGTCAACACTACCGGTTGTGGAGTTATCGTCGATATTAATACTCTTGTTCACCGTACTATGGCTGCCACCAGCCATGGCCACTGCCGGTAATACAATCAGAATCGCCAATGTGGCTGCGGTGAGAAACTTGAAAGGAATCTTCATTAATCGCTCCTAAAGTTGTTTTGGGGGTCGGTTACAACATTTGATGGTGGAGATCAGCAATCGGTTTAAACAGCGGCAATTAACTGGGGTAAAGGATCAAAATAACCCTAAACAGGGTGACAAACTACACTTGCGAGCGGTTCACCGACACGTCTACGATAGAGACTGGGTAGTGAACAGCTCACTTGGGCTGTCAATACAGGAGAGAGCATATCTTGATTGAGGTCAGGGATTTACAGAAATCATACGGTGATCTTTTGGCGGTAGACCGGATCAGCTTTACTGCCTGCGAGGGAACAGTTTTCGGCTTGTTAGGGCCCAACGGTGCAGGCAAATCAACCACCATCAGTTGTCTCTCGGGGTTGCTAAAACCCACTGCCGGTTCCGTCAGGGTGGGTGGCTTTGATATGTCCTCTGATGCGGTCAAAGCCAAGGCAAGTCTGGGTATCGTGCCGCAGGAACTGGCTATCTATGAGGATCTTTCCGCCCGTGAGAACCTTTCGTTCTGGGGCGCGGCCTATGGTCTTAAAGGCAGCAAGTTAAAACAGCGTGTTGAGCATGTTCTCAATCGTATTGGTCTGGCCGACCGCGCCGGTGATTTACCAAAAGAATATTCAGGTGGCATGAAGCGCCGGCTGAATTTTGGCTGCGGACTGGTGCATGAGCCCGGTATTCTATTGCTGGATGAGCCCACTGTGGGTGTTGACCCACAATCCAGGGAGCATTTGTTTGAGCTGGTTCGGGAAGAAAAGGCTAAGGGCACCTGTGTCCTATATACCACCCATTACATGGAAGAGGCCGAAAAACTGTGTGATGAACTGGCCATCATCGATCACGGCAAAATTATCGCATCGGGCACCCTCAATGAGTTGCGGGCTGAATTCGGTGGCAACGACATCATCCAGTTATCCGGGTCTTTCGACCCACCCAGGGTGGAACAGGCAGTTACCGAACTGAACGGCGAAGTCCTGTCACTGGACAGCGGTGCCCTGTTGATGGCCATCAAGGATGGTGCGCGTAATTTGCCGGCCATACTGCAGGGCATCGGTGCCACGGGAGCGGATATTCACGACACCCGTTTATCCGAACCCAATCTCGAAAGCCTGTTTCTAAAGCTCACGGGCAAGGAATTACGCGCCTGATGCGATTCATCTTCATCACTGTCAGGAAGGAGCTGAAACGTCGTTTCAACGACCCCGGTGGGTTGATTTCCGCCATCATGATCCCTTTTGCCATCGGCTTTTTAATGGCGTCGGTGATGGGTGGAGGCGGTGGAACATCGTTTAAAGCGGGGCTACTGGTGACTGACCTTGACGACAGTTTTATTAGCCAGGGCATTTTAAGCGCACTGGGTCAGGATCAGGTTGCCGAGATGATTTTGCTTGAGAAGGTCAGCCTGGATGAAGGCGACCGGCGTATCAATAAAGGTGATGGCAGCGGACACCTCGTCATACCGGAGGGCTTTGGCAAGGCATGGTTGGATCGCGAGGAAATTGCACTGCAGTTGACGGTCAACCCTTCCCAATCCATCTCGCCACGTTTGATCAGGGAAATGCTCGAGTCCTTGCTTGATGTGGGTGATTACCTGCACAAGGTATTCGGGGGCGAACTGAAAATCATATCCGAAAGCCTGGACAGCAATGAACTGGTGGGTATTTCGACTGCAGATTTTTCTGCCGATATCACGGACAAGATTAGTGGCATCGCTGAGCTGATTTTTCCGCCTGTCGTAGAGGTGGAAGATGTAACCCCTGAGCCCGAGGGCTCTTCTGTCAGCATGGCGCTTCTGATGTTTCCGGGTATCCTGATCATGGCGGCATTTTTTGCCGCCAACGGCCAGTCATCCAATTTCTGGACGGAAAAGGAACTGGGCACACTGGGCCGTTGGGTGGCCAGCCCCAATACCTTTTCAGCATTCTGGGTGGCGCAATGGTTCACTGCCATGGCACTGACTGCCATTGTTGCTGCCCCCATTATGTTGTTTGGCTTTTTTTATCTCGATATCAGTTTTGAAAAATATTTCCCATCGCTGGCGTGGCTGGCCCTGACCGGACCGATACTTTTTGCACTGCTGTCACTCATCCAGGTGCTGGCGCCCTCCAAGAAAGCGGGCGGTATGATCTCAACCCTTATCATGTTTCCGTTGCTGATGGTTGGCGGCAGCTTTTTCCCGACCGAAACAATGCCAAAATTCATAGCGTCGATCGCACAATACACCCCGAACGGTCGCGTGGTTGAACCGCTGAAGGGCTATCTCACCGGTGAATATGGCTCATCCGGTATGTTCTCAGATGTATGGGGCATCCTGCTTGTCACACTGTTGCTGGTGTTACTCACAGGCAGTTTATCTGCAAGAAAGGCATTGTCATGATGGGCTATTTCAAAGCAGTAGCATTGCTTGCAAAGAACGATCTGAAACTGGCAATCAGAGACCGCTCTACCTTCTTGTGGCTGTTTATTATGCCCGCTGTGTTTTTCTATTTTATCGGCACGGTCACCCAGGGTGGCGTGAGTTTTCTGGATAGTTCGGCAAAACTGGTGGTGGAAAACAACGACGGCGGTTTCCTGTCACAACATCTTGAGAGCCGGCTTGCTGAAAATCTTTTTACGATTATCTACCCCAAGGACATTCCACCCGTGGCAGAAGGAGAAGAACCGGTCAGGTACCGAAAACTCAACATTCCGGCGAACTTTACTGAACAGCTCATTTTGGAAAAGCAGGTCAATATCTCTTATGCGGGTTTGCGTAGCGGTTTCAGTAATGAATATGATTTCTTCAGGGTACAGAAGGCGGCATTTTCAGTGCTGGGTGACCTGGTCGTTGTGAAATCAGGCGGGGATGTCGTGTCACCGGCTACCCTGGGGCAGGCCACGAGCGGGGCTCGACCGGTACAGCTGAAGGTGACACCCGCAGGACGGCAAATGCAGATTCCGTCCGGTTTTCAACAGGCCATACCGGGCACGCTGGTGATGTTCACCCTGCTGGTCCTGTTAACTTCCGGTGCTGCCATGCTGGTGGATGACCGTGAGAAACAATTATTAAGACGTCTGGCCTCTGCACCTTTGACACGCGGCCAGGTGGTGATGGGTAAATGGGCTGGGCGGATGGCACTGGCCACGGTTCAGATCGCAGTGGCTATCGGGGTCTCTTTCACACCCCTGTTTGATATGGACTGGGGGCAGGCTTTACCAATGGTGGTATTGATCCTGCTGGCATGGGGTGCTCTTTGTACCTCGCTGGCCTTGCTACTGGGCAGCTTGGCCAAAACCGACAGTCAGGCAGCCAACCTGGGTGCTTTTGCCACCATGACACTGGCAGCATTGGGCGGTTGTTGGTGGCCGATCGAAGTGGCACCGACATGGATGCAACAGTTGCAGATGTTCATACCAACCGGCTGGACCATGGATGCACTACACAAACTAATCAGTTTTAACATGCCCTGGCAAAGTGCCTTGCCACATATGGCCATCCTGATCGTTGCCAGTATCCTGGTGGGTTGGGCTGCATCCAAGCGCTTTCGCTTTATATGACCTAAGGTCGCACTCTGCTTTGATTTAGCTACGCGGAATTTTAACCGCGGAAGCAACAATCGAGTATTGAAAGCGCTCAGGGCTTGAATCAGCAGTCTCGCCCAGGTCCTTGGCGTAATGTTCCGCCTCTTCTTTGCTTACACTCTTGCGGGAAAAAGTACCCAAAAGCACGACATCTTTACCACCGGAGTCTGTGGGAATAAAAAACCCGTAATCCTTGATTAGTCAGAATTGCGCTCAACCGGCAAATCACTCAGGTACTCCACAAATTCCACCTCGAAGCCATCGGGGTCGATGAAATACACGTTTTTTCTGAAGCGATTGTCGGCACCCGGTTTAGCAGTTTCGAATCCGGCAGCCTCGAGACGATTTATAACTGCCTGTAAGTTGTCTGTCACATAAGCGAAATGCGCCAGGCCGGTTTGATGGCCCGAAAGATCCCGGTTATCGCCAACGCCATCATCGTTAAAGGTGAGATATTGAAATTCATCGCCAAAATGGACCCAGTTTCTTTCGACGCCGTACCATTGGGCCTGACCCTGACTTCTTATACGCCAGTGTGGAAAGACCGCTTTGTAAAAGACCAGAGCTTCAGAAATGTCCTTTACGACCAGGTTCAAGTGTTCCAAACGCATGTGATACTCCTTTTTTCATATCCGGTCTGACAGTGACAACCTCCGCCAACCCAATCAGCCCAGCATGCACCTCCTCAATTCACGGACGATTTGCTGTATATACTCGCCGCCATGAAGAAGAAACTAAAGCGTAACAGCTAAACAAAAACCGGGGCAAGCAGCCCCGGTTAATTCGAAACCTGGAATTTGTCAAACGTTGGCGTGCCCGCGCTTTGCTTTAGCTTCCATTGCCAGCTTGGAAAACATGAAGAAGCCAACAAATGGTAATGCGACGACGTAAACCAGGGCGATAAAAGGGGCGGCAAAAAACAGGCCGATATTCTTGACCAGCGAGCGTTCTTTTTTCGGAGCTTCATGAATTTTTGCATCATTTACCGCATCAAGCGTGGTGACTTCATGACCCTTACCAGGAAGGATCCGGTCGAAACTGTGATCAACAACTGCATTATCTTCAATGGCCAGTGCTTGTAATTTGGTGTTCATGATTTGCTCCTTGTTTCAATCAGTAAATTTATTCTTCACTATTCCATAACCTGATCACCCAATCCGCTATTAACTTGCTCTAGATCAATTTCTTCACTATCCCGTCATAATAATATTACTCTGTTAAGAATATCGCCGGGACAAAGGGAAAAAGACGTTCCGGCAAAGAAGACACAAGGGGTGTAACAATGAACAAACAACTTAAGCTGTTTCTGCTGGTCGTCTGTAGTATCGTCATAGGCCTTTCTGCTTTATCCATAACCAAGAATGTTCAGGGCAATAAAAAAGCTCTGACGGAAAATCTAGCGGAACTATCTGAATAAATCTGGCAGTGCATGCGTGCAGACCGATCCGGGGCCATTTTCCCACTACACGGCCATGGAACTATGGACCCGCCCGCATCTTGCGCAGCAGATGCTGCAGT
>RCND010000982.1_pt1 | contig 16114 bp, 16 predicted proteins | sample 2041351 | NCBI WGS metagenome assembly RCND01 (sample SAMN09708230, study PRJNA481090) | Marine sediment metagenome, whole genome shotgun sequencing project. | biome: marine sediment; feature: ocean; material: sediment; isolation source: Sewage treatment plant 12B marine sediment (STP12B) ... | reverse complement strand
CGTGGCGAACGTAGCCTGCCCGTGAGTAAATTTGGTGATGCCTATCACTGGTTAATGCGCGAAGCTCGCAAGGGATTGAACATTCAGCGTTACAAGGGTCTCGGTGAAATGAATCCGGAACAGTTGTGGGAAACCACCATGGATCCGGAAAATCGGCGTTTACTCAATGTGCGAATCGAGGATGCTGTAGCAGCCGATGAGGTGTTCACCACTTTGATGGGTGATCAGGTAGAGCCCAGAAGAAACTTCATCGAAGCCAATGCGCTTAACGTCAATAACCTGGATGTATAGCAACTTCTTGATTTTATTAAAATAATATCTATATATAGGGGATCATTTAATAAATTGAGAGCAACCCGATGGATATAGCCAGTATTCTATTCTGGGCCGTAATTGCCGCCCTTGTGCTTTACATCATCAGCATTTACAACCACCTGGTGCGTCTCAAGCACAATGTGTCGAAGGCATGGTCTAACATCGATGTCTTGCTCAAACAGCGACACGATGAAATTCCCAAGCTAGTCGAAACCTGTAAGCAGTACATGAAGTTCGAACAGGGGACACTCGAAAAAGTTATGCAAGCTCGTTCACAAGTGTCCGAGGCGCGTCAGAGTCAGGACGTTGCCGGGCTCGGGATGGCGGAAGGTGCATTGCGTATGGGTCTTGGTCAATTATTTGCTTTAGCTGAAGATTATCCTGAGCTACGCGCCAATGAAAACTTCCAGCATTTGCAGGGGCGCATCAGCTCACTTGAAAATACTATTGCAGACCGCCGTGAATTCTACAATGAATCTGCCAATATCAATAACATTGGTATTGAAACCTTCCCAGATTTGATTGTCGCTCGATTGTTTGGCTTTGGTGAACGTGATCTGCTTGAGTTCGAAGCCAGTGAGGTAGCTGACGTGAGTGTCAAAGCCTTATTCGAAAGTTGAGTCGGCGTAGCTGAACCAACCTGTGTATTCCTGGATCGAGTTCGAAATCCTGGCGATGTCGGCTGGTGACTACCTGGTCATGTTAGCGGTCATGCTTGGACTGTTTGCTTTCCTTGTGAATTTTTGTTTTGACACTTTCAAACGATTTCGGTTTGTCGATGGCACCGCTACTTCCAAAATCAGATCCGCCGCACAGGGGCATGTTGAATTAAAAGGTCTGGCTGAATGGTTGAAGGGGGATAGCTTTTTGTCACCATTCAGTAACAGCCGGTGTATTTGGTATCACTGTACTATCGAAAAACGCCAAAAAAGCGGAAAACGTAAAAGCTGGACCAATATTTCGGACGAATGCAGCAGCCATTTATTTCGCCTGGTGGATGATACGGGTTGGTGTGTCATCGATCCTGACAACGCACACGTGATTCCAGAAACGGATATCACCTGGTATGGGCACGACAGTGAGCATCGGTTAAAAGCGCCGACAAAGAAGCAGTGGCTGCATCTCAGCATGGGCAATTATCGTTTTCGTGAGCAACTTATTCGACCAGCTACAACTCTCTATGCCCTTGGCCAATTCAGAAGCTTGCAGAACAACCCCGGCGATGAGTTTATTGCCAGGCAGGTAGAAGATCTGTTGAAACAATGGAAACTGCAACCACAACGACATCTCGCTGAATTTGATTTTGACAATAACGGAAAGATTCAAAAAACCGAGTGGAAAGCTATTCGTGCAGCTGCCCGCAAGCAGATATTATCGACATTTAACAATCAGGAAAGCGAACATCACATCCTGGCCAATCCAAAGGATAGCGGTCGACCGTATATACTATCGGCGACCCCGGAAGAAAGCTTGGTAGCGCAGAAAAAGATCAACGCGCATGTTTCGATGGTGAGTGCGTTTACCCTATTTGTCAGCCTAGTGATGCTGGTATCGATGCGTTCGCCACTTCCAGTATGATTCTCGAGTCAGTTCAGTAGACTGGCGCTCTATAATTAATAGCCAATGGATAAAATGTGACTAATCCCTTACTCGAGCCCGGCGTATTACCTGCTTTCAGTCGAATAGATCCAGCGATGATCCAGCCGGCTATTAGCGAACTGATTGACAAGAACCGCCATGCCATTGCAGGCCTTGCTCAACAGGATAATCCGAATTGGGACAACCTGATTAAACCGCTTGAGCTGATTAATGATCACCTCGAGAAAGCGTGGTCGCCGGTGCGTCACCTTAATTCAGTAAAAAGCAGCCCGGAATTACGCGATGCTTATAACAGCTGTTTGCCCTTATTGAGTGATTATGCGACCGAAATCAGCCAGAACCGTCAGCTTTACGATGCTTATTGCCGTATTTCCGATTCTCCTGAATTTACTGATTTCACGATGCCACAGCAAAAGGCGATTAGCGATGCGCTGCTGCATTTCAAACTTGGTGGAGTAGAACTTGAAGGTGATGACAGACTGCGCTATCAGACACTGCAAAACGAGTTGTCTGAACTGCAGTCTCGCTTTGAAAACAACCTGCTAGATTCGACCCAGGACTGGCAATATCTGAGTGAGGATGAAAAGGAGTTCCAGGGACTACCGGACTACGCCCTGGCGATGCTACGGCAACTGGCTGAACAAAAGGAAATGTCTGGTTTTCGAGTGACCCTTGATATGCCCTGTTATCTGGCAGTGATTACTTACGCGGACAATCGAGATCTGCGTCAATCCATCTACGAGGCTTATGTAACCCGAGCATCGGATAGAGGAGTGACCGATAAGATCTGGGATAATGCACCAATAATGCAGGATATAGTGGCCAAAAGACAGGAAAAAGCACAAATATTGGGATACACAAGCTACGCAGAATACTCACTTCAAACAAAGATGGCTAGCGATGTCGAGCAGGTGCTCGAGTTTCTTTATGACCTGGCCGCCCGTTCGCGTGACGCCGCTTTGGGTGAAGTGAAGGAGCGCGAGGATTTCGCACAATCACTGGGTTTTGAGGGTGAATTGCAAGCCTGGGATTATGCTTACTATAGCGAGAAATTGAAGCAGCACCGTTATCAGATATCCGATGAGGACTTAAAACCTTATTTCGCGGATCGTAGCGTGATTCGCGGTCTGTTCGAAATTGTCGGCAAACTCTACAGCATTAGTATTAAAAGCATCGATGAAGGCATTGATCGATGGAACGACAGCGTCGGCTTTTACCAAATTGAAAATGGTCAGGGAGAGCCCGTCGGTCAGTTCTTCCTCGATTTGTATGCTCGCGAAAACAAGCGTGGCGGTGCCTGGATGGACGAGTGTGTCAATCGTTACCATATCGATGGCAAAACTCAATTGCCCGTCGCCTACCTGACCTGCAATCTGACTCCACCGATTGGCGACCAGCCTGCTTTGTTTACTCACGACGAAGTGATCACGCTGTTTCACGAGTTTGGCCACGGGCTGCATCATTTGTTGACCAGAATAGACGTACCAGAAGTAGCCGGCATTAATGGCGTTGAATGGGACGCAGTAGAGCTACCCAGCCAGTTTATGGAGAATTTTTGCTGGGAATACGAAGCACTTTGTCTGTTTGCCCGGCATTACCAGAGCGATGAACCCTTACCGAGCAAACTGTTTGATCGAATGCTGGAGGCGCGTAACTTTCAAAGTGCCCTGCAGATGCTGCGCCAGCTGGAGTTTTCGTTGTTTGATCTAAAATTGCACCAGCAAGCTGAGATTACCTCGGCACAACAAATCCAGCAGATTCTTGATAGTGTGCGCAGCGAGATTGCGGTTGTGGTCACGCCCGAGATTAATTGCTTTCAGAACGGTTTTTCACATATTTTTGCAGGAGGGTATGCCGCAGGCTATTATAGCTACAAGTGGGCGGAGGTCCTGTCGGCCGACGCCTTTGCCGCATTTGAAGAAGAAGGGATATTCAACTCGGAAACCGGAAATCGGTTTCTGCAATGTGTGCTGGAGCAGGGAGGCTCGCGTCCTGCCATGGATTCGTTTCGTTGTTTTCGTGGGCGTGAACCAACTATCGAAGCCTTACTGAGGCATAGCGGGATAAGCCAGTGACTAATAAAATCATTCTTGCTCTGATCATTGTATTCAATGCCTCATTTGCATTCGCGCAAGATACAGCTGACGCGGACAAGGACCGGCAGTACGTCACTGACCAGTTGCGTCTGTCACTTTATGAGGAGGCCAGTTCACAAAGCAAAGTAGTGAAGCTGTTGCAATCCGGAGACATGCTTTTAGTACAAGAGATCAGCGGGCCTTACGCCTTCGTTATTGCACCCGGGAATTTGCGCGGGTGGGTTAAGCGAGGTTTTCTGGTGACCACGCCGACCGCGACCGTACTGTTGACGGAAGAACGAAATAAGAATGCGAGTTTACTTGAGGAAATCGAAAAACTGAGCGACAGTAAAGCGGTAATAGAGACTTATGAAAAAGACATGGATAAGTTAAGCGAAAAGCTCTCAGTGCTCGAAGAAGAACATTTGCAGGTCAACGAAAACATGGCAGCCTTGCAACAGGAACAGGATATCACTCAACAGAAACTCGAGCAGGCCCGCAACAACAGAGAACCGATCGACGTCGTTTTACGGGAAACCTTCCAGGCTTACTGGAAATTCATTGTTCCGGCATTATTAGCGATGCTGTTAATTTGCTTTCTCATCACCAAAATTGCTGTCGAAGCGCGCATTAAAGCCCGATTCCACGGCATCAAGATCTGGTAAATGAAATACCAGGACCTGCGGGATTTTATTGATCAACTGGAACGTCAGGGTGATCTCAAACGAATCGACATGCCGGTTTCTACCGAGCTCGAGATTACTGAAATATCAGACCGTGTTTTGCGTGCCGGCGGGCCTGCTTTGTTATTTGAAAACCCGGGTAACTCCTCGATTCCCCTGCTGGCAAACCTGTTTGGTACCGAGCAGCGTGTCGCTCAGGCGCTTGGTGAGGATAATGCCGCGAATCTGCGCGATGTGGGTAAGTTGCTTGCTTTTCTGAAGGAGCCAGCCCCACCGAAGGGCTTTAAAGAAGCGATGAGAACGCTGCCTATTTACAAGAAAATCCTCGATATGTCGCCAAAAGTGGTGAAAAAAGGCTTGTGTCAGGAAGTTCAGTATCATGGCGATGAGGTTGATCTTTCGATGCTGCCCATACAGACCTGTTGGCCCGAGGATGCGGCACCACTGATTACCTGGGGGTTAGTCACCACCCGGGGACCTCAAAAGCAGAGGCAAAATCTGGGCATATATCGGCAACAGTTAATCGGTCGTAATCGCCTGATTATGCGCTGGTTATCGCATCGTGGTGGCGCACTCGATTATCAGGAGTGGCGGCTGCACAAAGGCGATGAACCGTTTCCGATATCGGTGGTACTGGGTTGTGACCCGGCAACGATTCTGGCAGCGGTCACCCCTATCCCGGATACGCTTGCAGAGTATGCTTTTGCAGGTTTGTTGCGCGGATCGAAAACGGAAATCACGCGCTCTTTACTATCAGACCTCGAGATTCCGGCACGAGCCGAAATTATTCTCGAGGGTCATATCTATGCCGACGATGAGGCCGATGAGGGCCCTTTTGGTGATCATACCGGTTATTACAACGAGGTAGAGCGTTTCCCGGTGTTCACCGTCGAGGCGATGACCATGCGCAAGAACCCTATCTATCACAGTACTTATACCGGCCGCCCGCCTGATGAACCCTCGGTTCTGGGACTGGCCCTCAACGAAGTTTTTATACCGATACTGCAAAAGCAGTTTCCTGAAATTGTTGATTTCTATTTACCCGCAGAAGGCTGCTCTTACCGTGTTGCAGTAGTGAGCATGAAGAAACAATACCCTGGTCATGCCAAGCGCGTAATGATGGGTGTGTGGTCGTTCCTGCGCCAGTTCATGTACACCAAGTTCGTCATCGTGGTTGATGACGACATTGATGCACGGAGCTGGGAGGATGTCATCTGGGCCATTTCCACGCGTACTGATCCCAGCCGTGACATTACATTGATAGATAACACGCCCATCGATTATCTCGACTTTGCCTCCCCGGTGTCGGGTCTGGGGTCCAAGATGGGGCTCGATGCGACCAACAAGCTGCCGGGTGAAACCACGCGTGAGTGGGGCAAACCGATAAAGATGTCGCCCGAAGTTATCGACAGAGTAGATGCGATATGGGACAAACTCGGTATTGATTAACAACGACCAATGCTTGCGCTGATTTTTGCACCATCTGCCAAATTCGATCATAATCTCCAATCATCCAGGTTTCGGCTAATGGGGGTTACATGCGTTCGGTAATGATATTGAATTCCAAGGGAGGCTCCGGCAAAAGCACCGTTGCCACCAATCTTGCCAGCTACTATGCCTCGCAGGGCAACAAGGTCATTCTTGTTGATCTTGATCCACAGGCATCAAGTCTGGACTGGTTGGCCTCCCGCCCCAGCGGGCGTGGTTTGATCAGTGGCATTGACGGTGCAGCGGGTCAGTATCGCCTGCCACGCAATGCAGACTATGTGATTTACGATACGCCTGCCGCGGTGCAGGGCGCAGAACTCAGCGCTTTGCTGCGCCGCGCACAGAGCATTATCATTCCCGTGTTGCCTTCGCCCATAGACATGCGCGCGGCCACACCATTTATAAAGAAAGTGCTGGACAACAATCGCGTTGCACGCAAAGAGGCCCGGGTTGCACTGATCGCCAATCGCTGCCGTGAGCACTACAACATTTATCATCAGCTGGACAGTTACTTGCGCAAGGTCCGCAAAGCACCCTTTATCAGTGTATTGCGGGAAACGCAGAACTACGTCCGCGCGGCCGAGCGAGGGCTCGGTGTTTTTGAATTGCCGCCCTATGCGGTGCGTAAAGATCTCGACCAGTGGGATCCAATTATTCGCTGGCTAAACAGTAAACGCAGTCAACCTGTCGGCTGAGATCATCTCCGAACCCGTATACCAGGTAACCGTTTTACCCGATGGCGAACGATTCGAGTGCGCGGCGCAGCAATCCGTGCTGAACGCCGCCCACGCCGCGGATATACTGATTTCCTATAGTTGTCGCAGCGGACAATGCGGTTCCTGTCTCGGCAGGTTGATTTCGGGTCAGGTAGATTATCCGTCGGGTCAGCCCGACGCGCTCAGCCATGGGCAACGCGAGCAGGGGTATACGTTATTCTGCAGTGCCTATGCGCGTTCAGACCTGACCATCGAGTTGATTCAGCCGGTGTTCCCCAGCTAATCGGATAACGCGTATTCGACGGCGGCTTTAGCGTGAATCGCCATGCTATCGTAAAGTCTGATATCAGTATGACTCGAGTCGATTAACATACCGATCTCGGTGCAGCCGAGGATCACGGCGTCTATCCTTTGCTCTGCCAGTCGGTCGATAATAGCGAGGTACACTTCACGCGAGTCATCATCGATTTTACCGAGGCACAACTCCTGATAGATGATGTCATGCACCATCTGCCGATCGTGCATCTCGGGCACCACTAATTCAATGCCATGATGCTCAATGCGATCACGATAAAAGTCGAGTTCCATGGTGAAGGCAGTGCCGAGCAATCCAACCCGACTTACCTTGTTCGACACCAACTGCTTTGCCGTAGCATCGGCAATGTGGAGCATGGGTATACTGACGGCACCCGCCACGACGTCGGCGACCTGGTGCATGGTATTGGTTCCAATCAGGAAGAAATCTGCGCCGCCTGCCTCTAGTCGCCGTGCCGCATCGACCAGTATTTCAGCCGCAGAATCCCAGTCGCCGAGGTGTTGTAATTGTTCGATTGGTGCGAAGTCGACGCTGTACATCAACAGGCTTGCTGAATGTAAATTGCCCAGGCGTTGCTGAATGCCCTGGTTGATTAGGCGATAGTAGAGCAGGCTACTTTCCCAGCTCATGCCGCCGATAAGACCAATTGTTTTCATGTGAACGACGTGCTCATGTTTAGCTGGTGCGCCCACGCTGCTTAAGTTTTTCTTCCAGTTTTAATGCTTTGCGCTTCTCACCCTGCAGGACTGCATCGCTACCGAGGTGCTGTTCACCGCGCTCGCGAGCTAACCGAACCTGTTTTTCGCGTTCTCGAAAGCGATGTTCATCATCCTTCGAATGCGAGCCGTGACAGGCTGGACAACTCACTCCCGGTTGAAACAATTCGCTTTGCTTGTCGGCTTCGGTAATCGGTAATCGGCAGGCATGGCATTGATCGTAGCTGCCTTTCTCGAGTGCATGATTAACGCTGACCCGATTATCAAAAACGAAGCATTCGCCGCGCCAGCGAGATTCAGCCTCAGGCACCTCTTCGAGGTATTTCAAGATACCACCGCGTAAATGATAAACCTCGTCGAAGCCCTGCTGGCGTAAATAAGCGGTCGATTTTTCACAGCGAATGCCGCCCGTACAGAACATGGCAACCTTGCGGTTCATGCCCGGATCGAGATGCCGTTTTACATAATCAGGAAACTGGCGAAAGGATTCTGTATTGGGCTGGATTGCACCTTCAAAGCTGCCGATCGCGGTTTCATAGGCATTTCGCGTATCCACCAGGGTGACTTCAGGATTATCGATTAGCGCATTCCAGTCGCGCGCATCGACGTAAGCGCCCCCTTTGGCTGGATCGAGGTCTTCGACGCCCATGGTGACAATTTCCTGCTTCAGTTTGACCCGTGATCGATAGAAGGGCATTTCGTCGTCGTAGGACATTTTACAATCGAGGTCAGCCAGGCGTTCGTCCTGCCGCAGGTAGTTGAGCACTGACTCGATGGCGTCTGCCTGGCCTGCGATAGTGCCGTTTATGCCTTCAGCGGCCAGCAACAAAGTACCGCGCACTTCGTGGTTTAGCATGAAGTCGAGTAGCGGTTGGCGCAGCAGTTCGAAATTATCGAGCCGCACAAAGCGATAAAGCGCAGCGATAACGATGGGCGATGACATCAAGCCTCCTGGAGCGTAAATCCAGAGCTGGTTAAAAAGAGCGTTATTCTAGCCGAGAAAAACTGGAGCGTCATCTCCTCACGCAGAGATGAGAACCGTGAAGAACTCGGTGGATCGGAGCGACGATACGATTAGTCGCCGGGTTTACTCACAATATCGATGTGATGATCGATGAAATCGATCTGGTCACCGGCACGAATCTTTTTGCGTTTACGCGTTTCGACTTCACCGTTAACGCTGACCAGACCGTTGGCGATGGCCTGCTTGGCGCTACCACCAGATTCGCTCAAACCTTCAAATTTGAGAATTTTGTAGAGCTCTACGAACTCAGATTCGAGTTCTGCGATGATGTTATCTGGATCGTTCATGATTATTCGTCGAAATCGATATGGACGTCGTCCGGGAATGGTTGGCCTCGACCTGTCTCGATACAGGATTTAATGCTCATCATGAATACCCCCCACTTAGTGCTGCAATGCGCCAGAAAATCATCGGCTGTATGCCAATTATAATGCCTGAAATTGATGAAAGTCTGTTTTTCTGATGCCTCAAGCTCAAACGAAATCTCGCTGCCCATCCATGCTGGTGGCATATCACCGGTGTGGCGCCATACTACCTTGAGGTCAGGCACCAGCTCAATCACTTCGAACTCCGGCCCGCTCTCCCCGAAACGAAAAGAGATGATTGAGCCTGTTTCACCGGCACCCCGGGTGTCCGTAGTCCACCATTTCGAAAGGCCGGCATCGGTGGTCAACAAGGAGTATATTTCCTGTGCGCTGCCACTGATACCGACTCGATGTCTTATTTCTGCCATCTCTGGAATCTCATCGTATGGATGCTAGTTTAAACGTTTTAATGACATTGGGAATAGACTTGGCGAGAATACCCCCTCATCCAATTAGGCTCACAGCATGATTCAGTGGTATCCGGGTCACATGCACAAGGCCAGCAAGGCGTTCAAAGAGATCCTGCCGCAGGTTGATCTCGTCATTGAAGTACTCGATGCACGCTTGCCTGGCTCCAGCGAGAATCCGATGCTCGCGCAGCTGCGTCGCGATAAACCCTGCGTCAAGATTCTCAATAAAAGCGACCTGTCGGACCAGGATGGTTTGAGCGAATGGGTCGTTAAGCTGGAGCAACATAACGAGGTCAAGACCCTTCTGTGCAGTAACGGTGACAATGTCCATAGTGCTCTTCCGGGCCTGTGCCGAAATTTGATGCCAAAACGCGAGAATCGATCAAGCATGATTTACGCGATGATTGCCGGGATTCCGAATGTTGGTAAATCGACACTGATAAACCGACTGGCTGGGCGCAGTATTGCTAAAACCGGTAATGAAGCGGCTTTGACCCGGTTGCAACAGCGTATTGAAATTTCCTCTGAGTTAACCTTGATCGATACACCGGGAATGCTATGGCCAAATATCGAAAACGAGGCCAGTGGATACCGGCTCGCTGCGAGCGGTGCAATTCGCGACACTGCGCTGGTCATGCAGGACGTTGCCAGCTTCATCGCTGAATTCTTTTTGCAAAACTATCCGCAACGATTGATTCAGCGTTATGATATCGACGAATTGCCCAACACCGAAATCGAGTTGCTTGAATTGATTGCCCGTAAACGTGGATGTATTGTGTCCGGCGGGCATGTTGATCTGGAAAAAGTATCGCGCTTGCTGATTAGTGAGTTTCGCTCAGCAGAACTGGGCTCGGTATGCATGGAAACGCCCGCTGGATTCGCTGCCGAGTGGGAGCAGGTTGTGCTCAAGCGGGCGCTCAAGGCGGAAGCAAAAGAGGCACGAAAAGGCAGGCGTTATAAAAAATAGCTGCACCTAACCAAAAGGAGAAAACCAGCATGATAATTCGGCGCGCACTAGCACAGGATGCCGATGAACTCGCCGAATTCAACGGTAGCATTGCGCGTGAAACGGAAGGGGTGGAGTTGATACCCGAAGTGATCGGTGCGGGAGTTCGGACGATGATCGACAATCCGCAAATGGGATTCTATCTGGTAGTCGAACTCGATAATGGAATACAGGCATCGTTGATGGTGACCACTGAATGGAGCGATTGGCGAAATGGTACCTTTTGGTGGATTCAAAGTGTCTATGTGCGGCCGCAGTACCGCCGCCAGGGCCTATATCGGGAACTCTATGCACGCGTGAAGGAGCTTGCCGAGCAGGAACCGGCAGTATGTGGTTACCGGCTATATGTTGAACGCGACAATATCAACGCACAGAAAACCTACGAGTCGCTGGGCATGTCTGAAACCGACTACAAACTGTTCGAAGAACTCAAGTCGAGCCTCAGTTACCGCCGCTAAGCGCGAGTTAACGCCAAGCTATCCGTTCAAGCTATCAAGGCTCACCCGGTCAATGGGTGATTCGCGCTTGCGCGCGCCAGATGCAGGTAATATAGTCATCGCTCCTCAACGGGGTGCTCTTTGAGCTGAGAGAAGTCGAACCGACTTCAACCCGATGAACCTGATCCAGTTAATACTGGCGTAGGGATGTGAGCGAATTCTTCTACTCCCCATCTCTCCGTTTTTAAATGAACATTTATTCCAGCTAAATGGAGATCCACATGTATTCTGTTTTACCCCGCATCGGCGCTGCCCTGGTTACTCTGACCTTGTGTTTCAATCTGCAGGCAGCCACCCCGAACCTGGTGGTTTATACCTATGATTCCTTTACCAGCGACTGGGGACCAGGGCCCAAGGTGAAGGAGGCTTTCGAAGCGAAGTGTGAGTGTACCCTCGAGCTGGTCGGACTGTCCGACGGTGTGGCTATGTTGAACCGCCTCAAGCTTGAAGGTGCGAATAGCCGTGCCGATATTCTGCTTGGTATCGATACCAACCTGATAGCCGATGCTCGAAATAGCGGACTGTTCGACGCCCACGGTCTTACCCTGCAAGCCAGCGCGTTGCCAAATCCCTGGCAAGACGATCTGTTTCTGCCCTACGATTTTGGCTACTTTGCGTTTGTTTACAACAAGGAAAAACTTGCCAACCCACCAACCAGCCTGCGCCAGCTTGTGGAAGACACAAACGGTCCGAGCGTGCTGATTCAAGACCCACGCACCTCGACTCCCGGGCTTGGTTTACTGTTATGGATGAAAAAAGTTTTTGGTGATGATTCGGATCAGGCCTGGGCGCAGTTGTCGCCGCGCATCGTTACGGTGAGCAAGGGCTGGAGTGAAGCCTATGGTTTGTTCCTCAAAGGCGAAGCCGATATGGTGCTGAGTTACACTACTTCACCCGCCTACCACCTTATCGCCGAACAGGATGCGCGCTTTGCCGCGGCGCGTTTTAGCGAAGGGCACTACCAGCAGATTGAGATTGCCGGGATGGTAGCCAGCAGCCAGCAAAAACAGCTAGGGAGTGAATTCCTCCAATTTATGATCAGCGAGGAATTCCAGAAAATTATTCCGACCACCAACTGGATGTATCCGGTTATCTCTGGCGAAGGTGTTGTGCCGGCTGAATTTAGCGAACTGATTGATCCCTCACCGGCACTGCTGCTCGATGAAAAGCTAATTGCCGAGGAGCGCAAGAGCTGGGTCGACGAATGGCTTGAGATCATGTCACGCTAACGGGGATGTTCAGTTCGCGAGCCATATCAGCGACAGTGGTGCTGCTGGTGCTGGCGCTGCTGGTACTGGCGCCCATGGCCGGGTTGCTCCATCTGAGCACCCTGCCCGGCTACGAAAGTGCCGACCTGCATTTCTGGGAAAGCGCCTATCTGCGCCGCGTGCTCTTCTTCAGTGTTTGGCAAGCGCTGTTATCGACCCTGTTCAGCGTTATTCCGGCGATACTGGTAGCCCGTGCTTTTGCGATGCAACCGCAGTTGCCGATGCGGCAGTTGTTACTGGGGTTATTTGCCCTGCCACTAGTGGTACCGGCGGTGGTCGTGGTAATGGCCGTGGTCTCGGTCTACGGCAGTGATGGCTGGATACCGATTGGCCGTTCGCTGTACGGCATCAATGGCATACTGCTGGCCCATGTGTTTTTCAACCTGCCGCTCGCGGTACGGTTGTTGTTACCGCAGTGGCAGGCCATACCGCAACATCATTGGCAGCTTGGCGATCAACTGGGAATGAACACCTGGCAGCGTTTTCGTTTTATCGAATGGCCGATGTTGCGTGAGTCTCTGCCCGGAATAATGCTGTTGGTCTTCATGTTGTGTCTAACCAGTTTTGCAGTAGTGCTGACGCTTGGTGGCGGGCCTCGCAGCACCACGGTTGAGGTGGCGATATATCAATCGCTGCGTTTCGATTTTGATCCGGCAAAGGCTGTAGTGCTGGCATTGTTACAACTGGGGTTGTGTCTGCTGGTGGCTCTGTTAACGCTAAAACTGCAACGTATGCCCGAAGTTGAGATTGCATTTTCAACACCCCATCAAAGCCGGACCAAATTGCTCCGATGGTTCAACGTTGGCCTCATTGTGCTGGCCAGTCTGTTCGTTGGCATGCCATTGCTGTCGCTTTTGATTGACGCGGCTCGGGGTCCGATTCGTCAGACCATTCTGGATCTTCACCTGTGGCAAGCCTTCGCTAATACGTTGTTCATTGGTATCTCGGCCGCGCTCCTGTCGGTAACGGCGGGTTGGTTTCTGCTGCAATACAGCGCCAGTCTGGCGCACGAAGGCCGTAGCCGGGCGGCACGGTTGGTCGATCTGGCGGGATCCATTGTTTATGTAGTGCCGCCGTTGGTGATTGCGACAGGGATGTTCGTTTTGCTATCGCCACACGTCAATGTTTTCAACTGGGTGTATCCGATAGTGATTGGCGTGAATGCCTTAATGGGGCTGCCTTTCGTTATCCGTTGTCTCGGACCCGCCATCCGACAAAATCATGCGCGTTATCATCACCTGTGTCTGAGTCTCGAGCTGCAGGGATGGGATCGATTTCGCTACGTCGAGTGGCCCTTGCTGCGTAGGCCGATGGGGCTGGCTATCGCACTGGTATCAGTGCTGGCGATGGGCGACCTTGGCGTGATCGCGTTGTTTGGTTCGACGCAAAGCGCGACCTTGACGTTACTGATCTACCAGCAATTGGGTGCTTATCTGATTGATCAGGCGACGGTGACGGCACTGCTGTTACTGTTGCTATGCTTAGGGTTGTTTGCCTTGCTGGAACGGACAATAGGGGGCCGGGCCGATGCTGTTAATTGAGCAGCTGAAATTTAGATATCCCTCTGAACCGGGTACTGGCATGCAATTCGATCTGCGTGTGGAAGAGGGTGAAGTAATGAGTCTGATCGGTCCGAGCGGATCCGGTAAGTCGACCCTGCTCAGCCTGATCGCAGGGTTCCTGCCAGCAACTTCGGGTTCTATTCGGGTCGATGACCTATCACTACAAAACCTGCCGGTAGCCGAGCGACCGGTTTCCATCGTATTTCAACAGCACAACCTGTTTCCCCATCTGGACCTGTATACCAACGTGGCCCTCGGGGTAGATCCATCCCTGCGGCTAACGCCTGCGCAGATTGAGGCAGTCCGTGATGCGCTCGCCAGACTAGGCCTTGAGTCGATGCAAAAACGTAAGCCGGGAGAACTATCCGGTGGCCAGCGCCAACGCGTGGCATTGGCACGAGCACTGGTACGACGCCGTAAAATATTGTTGCTGGATGAGGCCTTTGCTGCACTTGGACCGGCGATGCGCGCTGAACTGATTGAGTTGGTAAAGACTCTGGTGGCCGAGCACAACATGCTGGCATTGTTGATCAGCCATCAACCGGGTGATGCGCTGATCGCCTCCGCCCACACGGCTTTCGTTTGCGATGGTCGAATTACAGCCATCGCGCCTACGGCACAGTTACTGGCGAGCACAGAACCGCCCCAATTGCGTGATTATCTGGGGTCATTGTGACTGCGAGCAAACAGTCCAGCAGCGAAATCCAACGGGCTTTTGCAGAGATACCGCAACTGGTAAATCTCAGCCTGGAAAGTGTCACAATCACAGCATTGCCGGGATATACCAATAAGAACTTCCGTATTCACAATGATGAGCACGACTGGGTGCTGCGCCTACCTCGGCCGGCCACCGATCGGTTTATTGATCGTGAAGCCGAGGCACATAATCAAACCCTGGCCCATCAACTGAAGCTTGCTCCTCAGGTTGCCTGGCGCAATGATGATGGCATCACTTTAACGCAGACAATACGCTCAAGCCGAAACCTCAAGATGGCTGACTTCGATACGGATGATTGTGTGGCCTTTATCGTCAAACCACTGCAGACACTGCATCGCAGCGGGCTGTGTTTCCAGGGCGGTGAGACGCTTGCGAATACCCTGACCTGCCACTATGAACTGCTCGATATGGCTCGCCGCGAGGAGTTTGCAACGCGAATGGCACAGGCACAGCGTATTTTGTCCCTGCTCGAAAACGATCATCAGCAACGGGTGCCCTCGCACCGAGATCCGGTACTTGGAAATCTGTTACTCGCCGAAGGACGCCTGTGGTTAATTGACTGGGAATACTCGGCGATGGCCTCGCCCTACTGGGATCTCGCAGTGATCTGTAACGAAGCACAACTCGACCTGGCACAAAGTCGACGTTTGCTGCTGGCGTATTGCGCCGATGGCCCGGCAATGAAAGAATCTACTCTGTTTGATTACCGGGGTTTGCTTAAATTGCTTAATGATTGCTGGATGGCCGCGCTTACAGAAGTATGAAGACCGGTGTCTTCAATCACTCAGCTAGCTTGTACCTGTCCTCGGTACTGATCTGGGGATCTACCTGGTTTGCGATCAAGTTCCAGCTCGGCGTGGTTGCCGCCGAGGTATCACTGGTCTATCGGTTTGGTATCGCCGCAATATTGTTATTACTGTTTTGCATTTTGAGTGGCAGAGGACTGAGCTACACCCGGCGCCAGCATGCATTCATCGCACTGCAGGGACTATTCCTGTTCTCCAGTAACTACCTGGTTTTTTACTGGGCAACCGAGCTGCTGACCTCCGGTATTGTGGCATTGATGTTTTCCACAGTAATCCTGATGAACATAGTCAACGGAGCACTGTTCATGGGTAGCCGCGTGCGCCCACGCGTCATTCTCGGTGCAAGCTTCGGGATTGCCGGTATCGCTGCAATTTTCTGGGCCGAAGTTAGTGGTGTTGGTGACAATGCCGATACCTGGCGTGGACTGTGGATGTGTCTTTTGGCGACCTGGTTTGCTTCTGTTGGGAACATTATTTCGGCACGTAATCAGAAAAATGGAATTCCGGATCAGGAGATAGTGAACCGGGGTCTTCTGGATATGCATAAACG
>RCND010000981.1_pt1 | contig 16117 bp, 18 predicted proteins | sample 2041351 | NCBI WGS metagenome assembly RCND01 (sample SAMN09708230, study PRJNA481090) | Marine sediment metagenome, whole genome shotgun sequencing project. | biome: marine sediment; feature: ocean; material: sediment; isolation source: Sewage treatment plant 12B marine sediment (STP12B) ... | reverse complement strand
AAATGGCAATTGTGGTCGCTGGTGATCCTGCGTGTTGCCATAGGCTGGCACTTCCTCTATGAGGGGATCGTCAAACTTCTGAATCCAAACTGGTCATCCCTGGGATACCTGATGGATTCCAAGGGACTTTTTGCAGGTGTTTTCCATTCCATTGCCGGAAACCCGGCACTGCTGAATGTAATGGATTTTATAAATATGTGGGGACTGATCCTTATTGGAGCAGGACTGATTGTGGGTCTTTTCTCTAGAATTGCCTCCATCGCAGGGATTGTCCTGCTGGCTTTCTACTACCTCTCCCACCCTGCCATTATCGGGGTAAGCTTTGCAATGCCTACCGAGGGAAGTTACCTGTGGGTCAATAAGAACCTCATTGAACTACTTACTCTGTGGGTAATTATGCTTTTTCCCACCTCGAAGATTCTTGGGATGGACCGCTTTTTGTTCAATAAGAAATAGATTATTACTATGAATGATAAAGATAAAAATGCAAGCGGTAGCAATATGAACCGCAGGGATGTACTCAAAGGACTGGCCACCGTACCAGTACTGGGTGCCATGGCTTATGGTACCTGGAGAAAAACAAGACAGGACCATATCCGAAATCATAAACTGTCCAAAGAGCTCAATATGAGCACTGAAGAGCAGGATTACAATGTGTATAAACACGACGGAGACACCATTCGAATTGGCATCATCGGCTATGGGATACGTGGAACCCAGTTAATGAAAGCTGCTGGATTTGCACATCCAGATGCTTTACAGAAATTGAAGGAGCAATCTTCAACAAACTCCCAGGATAAGAGATACGCTGATTTCCAGGAACAGGACGATCTTAATATCCACGTAAGCGGTGTATGCGACCTTTTTGATGTCCATGCCGAGAAGGCCATGGCTGCTGCAGCAAATATTGGACGTGATGGTACAGGAGGTCAAATGGGGCCCGCTCCCAAGCGATACACAAACTACAAGGACATGCTCGCCGCTGATGATATTGATGCTGTCATTATCGCTTCGCCCGACCATTGGCATGCACAGATGACCATTGATGCAGCCAAAGCAGGAAAGCATGTTTACGCAGAGAAGGGTTTTAGCCTGACAATGGATGAAAACTATACGATTCGTGATGCAGTTAAATCTAGTGGTATTGTCTACCAGCTGGGACACCAGGGTCGTCAGACCGAGAGTTATATCAAGGCTAAAGAGGCCATTGACAAGAAGCTCATCGGAAAAATCAATCTGATAGAGGTTTGCACCAACCGTAACTCTGCCAATGGTGCCTGGGTTTATGACATCCATCCTGATGCCAATCCAAACACTGTAGATTGGGCGCAATTTGAAGAGCCCTGCGAAATTAAACATCCCTGGAGCCCGGAACGATTTTTCCGCTGGAGATGCTGGTGGGATTATGGCACAGGCTTATCAGGCGATCTGCTTACCCATGAATTTGACTCCATCAACCAGATCCTGGGCATGGGTATTCCCGCGTCTGCATCCGCATCAGGTGGCGTCTACGTCTGGAACAATAAAAAAAGGGGCGACTATGTGAATGAGATCAGGGAGGTACCTGATGTATGGAACGCAGTCTTTGAATATCCTGACATGGACTTCAGTCTGCTCTATAGTGCTTCACTTGGGAGTAACAACAACCGGGGTAAGACAATCATGGGCAATGATGGCATGATGGAATTTGGAAATACACTTACCGTCTATGCGGATCGTCAAAGCACCAGGTATGCAGAGCAAATCAAGAGCGGGCTTATCGATCCCGAGCAGCCAATTTATACTTATATACCGGGGCGAAAGAATGCAGATGTTGTTGCCACAGCCACCGAGCAGTATTTTGCTGCACGAGGGCTCTTATACACATACAGAGGCGGACGAAGGGTAGATACTACCCACCTCCATATTGCGGAGTGGCTCCAATCTATCCGTGAAGGCACGCAGCCCAGCTGCAACGTCGATCAGGCCTTTGAGGAGGGCGTTGCTGCTGCCATGGGGATTATGGCACAGCGAGAAGGCCGCACCATATTCTGGGATAAGGATAAGGAGCAGATTGTTTAAGTAATTACTTTTCAATCTCCATGCTTTTTTATAGCATTCCCCGCTCACGCAAGTCCTGGTAAACCTTCCAAAGACCATGGATTTCGTTTAAGACCTCAAGTTCTGAACAATGCATATCACAGACTATCCGCTGGGAAAAAAAGATCTGAAAATCCTCCAGTTCCAGACCGGTAAGACCTGTAACAGCTGAGAGGCTCTCAGCTGTTATAATGGCCTCAAACTGATCTTGTTTCTCCTGATTCTTTTTTAGCCAGTAGACCTTCCGTGCCGATTTGGCATGCTTGTTAAAATTGTAGTAGAAAAAAGATATAGGGTTGGTCAGAAGCAAACCTGCGCTTTTAACAGCCTTCTCGTTCATTTCCAGAGGCACTTTATCCGGATCCTGCTGGGGGAGTCCCATTGCAGCCCCAAAGGATTGCTGCACAGGCATTCCAATAAACGCCTCACGGAAGTCATCATAGCTGGAACCCCACTCAAATATTTTGGCTTCAGGTAACTGGTATCTCCTCCTCTTTAACCTGATATGCCTGTTTGCATGGACATCCATTACAGAAACAAGGGTATCACGAAAAGCAATGTTCCGGATCAGCAGTGTATCGCTGGAAGTAACCAGCAGGTTAAAAATGCCAAGGCTATCAGTGACATCTCCCTTATGGGTATTGATATTAATCACATGGCTTGCTGAAATTGGTGCATAGGTCTCGTCGTAAACAATACCAGAAAGCTTGTAAATCTGATCAGTCGACTGGGCAAGTAGTCGTGACTGAAACAGAAACTGGGTGCAGATGATCAGAAATAAAATACGAAAGGACATACCATATAAAATTATCCAATAATTCCCGGAAAATGCACCATTTAACAAACCTTAACCAATGCAACTGTATTACTGTCTGCCATTGAACCAATTCAAAACAGATACGTTAACTGTAGGTAAACTTCGAAACATGACCAATATTGTATTTCTCGACCAGAAGACCATTGGGAAAGTAGATAACCTGAAGCTTCTCTCCAAATTGGGTAAACTTGAGACCTATGAATCAACTGAGCCTGAGCAGGTGGTAGAGCGCTGCACGGGCAAAGAGATTGTCATCGTGAACAAAGTAGAGTTGAGCGAAGCGGTAATGAAGCAGCTCCCCAAGCTGAAATTAATCTGTGTTGCTGCTACTGGTGTAAACAATGTGGATCTTAATTATACTGAAAATAATGGGATAGAGGTGAAGAATGTTGCCGGCTACTCCACCGATTCTGTAGCTCAACTTACCTTTACCATGCTTCTTTACCTGGTAAATAAACCTTACTACTACGATACTTACGTAAAAAGTGGTGCCTATTCGAGAAGTGATTCATTCACCCACCATAATGAACCTTTCTGGGAGTTAAAGGGAAAACGAATGGGAATCATTGGCCTGGGTACCATTGGGAGACAGGTGGCAAGAATTGCAGAGTCCTTTGGGATGGAGGTGGTTTTCTACTCCACTACCGGCAGGAACAATCACATCAGCTATAAAAGATTTGAACTGGAAGATCTGCTGAAAAGTTCTGATGTTGTATCCATACATGCGCCTCTAAATAATCAGACCCGTGATCTGATCACTTATGAAAAAATGAAGCTGATGCGGCCTTGTGCCATCCTGCTCAATCTGGGAAGAGGGGGGATCGTCAATGAAAAGGATCTTGCAAAGGCACTGAATGCAAATGTAATTGCAGCAGCAGGTATCGACGTGATGGAAAAAGAACCCATCAACGCCGACAACCCTTTGCTTAAACTATTTGATAAGGAGAAAATCCTGATCACTCCACATATGGCCTGGGCCTCTAAAGAGTCACGGGAACTCCTAGTGGAGAAGATAGCTCGCAATATCGAGGTCTATCTAAAGAGCAGGTAAGTCCTTACATTAGAGATTTTCCAGCTTTGATAAGCAGGTTCTTAGTGGCCATGACGCCTTCATCCTGACTCAGGTCCTTGCCTTCATATTCAATGCCAACATATCCTCTGAATCCTGAATCTTTCACAATCTTCAGAAGCCTGTAGAAATCTTTATCCACTTCATTGCCTTCTTCGTCAAAATTGTGCGATTTGGCACTGACTCCTTTTGCCAGGGGCATTAGCTCCTGCATTCCCAGGTAAAGGTCATATTTTTCTCCACCCGGTCGACGATCAATTACAAAATTACCGAAATCGGGGAGCACCCCGCAATTAATCATCCCGGTATTTCTGATCACTGAGGTAAGCCAGCTGGCTCGTGAAGAATAACCACCATGATTCTCAACGATTACATTGATCCCGTAATCTGCTGCAAACTGACTCAAGGTTCTCAGGCTCCTAGTAGCTGAGAAAGCCACCTCCTCAGCGGTCCCTCTTCCACCTGCATTCACCCTGATGGAGTGGCAACCCAGTATATGAGCATATTCCACCCACTTATAATGCTTCTCAACTGCCTCCTTCCTTTTTTCTTCATCCGTATCTCCCAGGTTTCCTTCGCCGTCGATCATAATCAACACATTCTTTACTCCAATATCCTGGGTACGTTTCAGAAGCTCTTTGATATATTCCGTATCGGCCTCTTTGAAAAACTGGTTTACATACTCAACCGCATGAATATCAAAGTTCTTCTGGGCATAGGCCGGGAAATCCAGGTTATCCAGTTCTTTTCCGAACAGCGCTTTGTTCAGCGACCACTGTGCCAGTGAAATATCAAAAAATAATTCACGCTCCGGGTGCTCTTGAATAATTGGATTATTTCCAGTGTCTTTTGCACTTACCACTTTGCCAGCAGAAATTGCAGCAGCCGCCAGAGCCGCACTCTTCATAAATGTTCTTCTATTTTGCATCTTTTGTAGTTTATAGTTCCTTGATTTTAATATTCCTGAACCAAACATTGTTTCCATGATCCTGTAGACCAATATAACCTTCTTCCTGTAAATTGGTCCAGTCAGGATTCAACCCAGGAAACTTGGATCTAGCAACCAGTGCATCCCACATCTGTGTTCCATATTCATACTCCACGACCACTACCCCGTTCTGGATATGCTTCACATGTTTGTCCTTCACGATTAGCTCAGCCTGGTTCCATTCACCTGCACCAGTGAAATTCTGAGGATCAGCAGGAATTAAGTCATACAATGATCCAGCCTGACGGTTTCCGTTCGTTCCCAGTTTGGCATCGGGATGTGCGGCATTATCCAGCACCTGCATCTCGGGAGCAGTCATGTAAATAGCCTTGTATATTGTATCTTCCGAACCCAGGTAGAGGATGCCTGAATTACCAGCTTCTTCAATCTTCCACTCCATCTTAAGGTGAAAATCTGAGTATTTTTTGTCAATCATAATATCTCCACCATCACCTTTTGCCTTAGGACTGAAATGGAGTGTTCCCTCTTCAACCAGCCACTTAGTAGGAGCATGGTCGTTCTGAAATCCCCTCCACCCATCGGTGGTCTTTCCATCGAAGAGCAGTACAAAGCCATCTGTCTTTTCCTCTTTGGTAAGTTCATTCTGGGCCTGCGAATTACAGCTGAAAGCAAGCAGCATTATTAGAGCCACTACATGCAATGAAATTTTCTTTGTCATCATATCGATTTTTGAAATTTATTATTAGAAGTAATAAGAAAGTTAAAATTGTGAAAACTATTCCGGATTAACAAGTTGATTCGTACTTGATAATTTTGTAAATTACTGCAAATTAAGTTGCTCAGACAATGAAAATCGGGCAAGACAACTTCGATCCTGACTATTTCATGTATGATCTGGTTCAAATGCAGGAACAACTCTTTTATTACGCCCTGCAGCTTACCGAGGACCGGGAGGATGCTCTTGACCTTGTACAGGAGACTAGTTTCAAGGCCCTGAAAAACCGCAACAGGCTACACAACAACGATCATATCAGGGCCTGGCTTTATACCATTCTGAAAAATACCTATATCAATTACCTGAGAAGCAGTCATTACCGGCAACTTACTCACGATACTGAAGAACTCAATAATTATGCTGCACATAATGGTGGGATGAACGGAGCACCCTATGATCAGCTTATGAAAAAAGAGCTGCATGAGATTATTGAGATGTTGCCTGGAGCTTATGAAAAACCCATAAAATTGTTCCTTTCTGGATATTCCTACAAGGAGATCGCCAAGCAGATGAATATCCCCATCGGAACAGTTAAAAGCAGGATACACCTGGGAAAGAAACAGATTCGCAGGGTCTATACCGCATGATCAGATCAGGTCGCAGGCATCAACCGGCATCCAGTGCTTCTCTTTCCCCTCCCATTTTACATTGCACCCTATGGGATTGGTTACTGGAACTGATACTGCTAAGCCTGCAATTACCTCCTCCAGAACTCTCTCAAGGTCGTTGATGGTGATTCTGTTAGAATCTCTGGGCTGATCCACTGCCCTTCCGGTATAAAGCAGCTTCCGTTCTCCGTTAAATAAATAAAAGTGCGGGGTTCGAAGTGCACCGTAGGCCAGTGCCACTTCCTGACTTTCATCATAGAGATAGAGCCAGGGAAATTGCTCTTCCTCCATACGGCTCACCATATGCGCAAAATCGTCTTCCGCATAAGTGCTGGCACTGTTCGAATTAATTCCTATAAACTTCACCCCCTCCGGAGCAAACCTCTTAGCTGTGGCTCGGGTTGCTTCATCGGATCCGATTACATATGGACAATGATTGCATGTAAAGAAAATCACCAGTAATTCCTCTTTGAAATCCGACAGGGCGTAGCTGTTTCCATCTGTGGCAGGAAGCTTAAAGTCGGGAGCAGTAGCTCCAATTTCCAGTGTAAATGACATATAGTATGGTTAATTGTTAATAAGCTCGCAGTGTAGAAACAAAAAAGCCTCCCCAAATGTTTAATGTAGGATGAGATATAGTATTGTATTTATACTTTTTTGCATTTTGAACTTCGCTCAGAGCTCTGCTCAGTCTGTTAAGGAAATTGACAGTGATGCGCTGAAAGCACTGACCTATACTATGAATGACACCACTTATGTGGTGAACTTCTGGGCAACCTGGTGTTCACCCTGTGTGAAAGAGATCGGGTTTTTTGAGGAGCTTCACAGACAAAGAGAATCTGAAAAAGTGAAGGTAATTCTGGTTAGCCTCGATTTTCCCAACCAAATTGACAAAAGAGTCATTCCTTTTCTGAAAGAAAAAGAAATAACAGTCGATGTACTCCTGATGACTGATCTTGACTATAATTCATGGATCGACCGCATAGATCCAAGCTGGTCAGGAGCCATTCCGGCCACACTTATCTACAACAGAGAAACCAGGGTTTTCCTTGAACAGGAATTAACCCGGGATGAGTTATTCAATCATGTTACACAAATCAAGCAATGATATGAAAAAGACAATTCTTACTTCGGTATTGGCACTCATGGCTTTTATGCTGGTGAATGCCGGACTCAAACCAGGCGATAATGCAGTTGAATTCTCCCTGAAAAATGTGGATGGAACAAGCGTTTCGCTCTCAGATTACGCCGATCAAAAAGGGGTAATAGTTGTGTTTACCTGCAACCCCTGCCCATTTTCCAAAGCGTATGAGCAGAGGATTATTACTCTTCATAAATCCTATGCAGATCAGGGATTTCCAGTTGTGGCCATTAATCCGAACGACGTAGAGATTTCACCTGATGACACCATGGACAAAATGAAGGCAAGGTCAGAAGAGCAAGATTATCCCTTTCCCTACCTGAAAGATGAATCGCAGGAGGTATACAAAGCATACGGAGCCTCCAAGACACCTCATATCTTTCTTTTGCAGAACAAAGGCGGGAAATTCAAGGTGGCCTACATCGGTGCCATTGATAACAATGCCATGGATGCAGCAGAGGTAACCAGCAAATACGTGGAAAAAGCCATCGCCGCCCTGCTATCCGGGTCAAATCCTGATCCTGCTACAACCAAAGCAATCGGGTGCCAAATTAAAACGAAAAGTTAGCAATGCTCTAACTTGTATGTTTAAGAAAAGGAAAGCTTAAGGTTTACCAGTTTTGTAGTCTGTTATTTCGCAGAAAGTTCAATCTTTGCAGGCCAAACCAAATATTGAACTACAATGTATCTCAGTTTCATGGAAATTCTGGCTTCCTTCATGGTACTCTTTGCCATTATTGACATTCTCGGGTCAATTCCTATCATTCTTGATGTAAAGGTAAAGACCGGTCACATTTACCCCGGAAAAACGACACTTGCGGCCTATGGCATCATGCTTCTTTTTCTGTTTATCGGGGAACCGCTACTTGGAATTTTCGGCGTGGATATCTCCTCCTTTGCAATTGCAGGATCGATCATTCTTCTGCTGATGGGACTTGAAATGATCATGGGAATTCAACTCTTCAAACACGAGTCGGAAGGAGGGGGTTCCATCGTTCCAATCGCCTTTCCACTAATCGCCGGTGCAGGTTCCATTACAACACTTCTCTCTCTTCGTGCTGAGTATCAAATTGTAAATATATTGATCGCGCTTTCATTAAATATGATAATTGTCTATCTTGTCCTCCGGCTCACAACCTTTTTTGAACGAATACTTGGACCAAATGGCCTGCATATTCTGAGAAAATTCTTCGGAATAATTCTATTGGCCATTTCCATTAAACTATTCTTATCAAATACAGGGATTGAGATACCTAAATAATTGGGAATGAGGGGATTTATTTGGATATTCGTGTTGCTGATTATGTCGGGATGTGGCAAAAATGACCAAACATGGATTTCGATCAAAAATGAAACGACCATTCCTCTTTTCGTACTTCCATACTCAGCTGATTTCACCAATGCCGATTTGATTCAACCAGGAGTTTCGGATGATTTTTACTCCATCAACTGTGACTGTCTCGACGGCTTTGCCTATTTCTCACACTATTACGATAGCCTGATTGTACTCATGCAGGATCATGACGGTGATCCTATCAAATTCTACAAAGATGGTACAACGGTGAATTATGATCCCAAGCTAAATCCTTTCATCAATCCAGATGTATGGCACATTCAGGATTTTGACAGAGCTGTATCAGGATCAGGTTTCAACACCTTAGAGGAGAAACATATCTATGAATACTACTTCTGCATAGAGGAAGAGTGTGTGAAATCCCTCAGTGTTGAAAATGTATCAGATCCTGACCTGTAAAGCATTGATCATCTGATCATTTGTAAGCCTAACAGGGTGATTCTTATGTGAAGTACAATCCACAACCTTTTGAATTCCCTCCTCTTTTAAGCCAAATTCTGATAGCATGGGTACTTCCAGTAGTGTAGTAATGTGAATCAGTTTTTCCTTAAAGGCATGCAAGTACTCCATATCCTGCTTGTATTTAAAGTCTGCAAAAACCTTGCTTACAATAATTAGCTTCTTTATGGCAGGATGCTCAGGTTGGTCTTGCAGGTTGTCAATGGTTGTTGCAAAAACAGGAGCCATTAATGAGCCACATGCCACACCATGCGGAATGTAATAAAATCCTCCCAACGGAGATGCAAATCCATGCACAAGACCCAATCCGGCATGTGCCAGGGTGATCCCTGAAAACATGGCAGCCAGAGCCATCCCTGAACGTGCTTCCAGATTCTGCTCACCCTCCAGAAATGCTCTTAGAAGGTACTTTTTAATCTGTTTCAACCCCTGCAGGGCCAGGGCATCGGTCATGGGGTTGGCCTTAGTAGACAGGTAGGATTCCAGTAACTGCGTGAAAGCATCCATCCCGGAAGCAGCCGTTAGTTTTGCAGGACAGGATAACATCATTTCCGGATCGATGATGGCCAGTTCGGGAATAAAGTTCTCGTGACGAAGGGATTTTTTAAAACCCTTCTCTCCTACTTCCGAAATTACAGCATTCTTGGTCATTTCACTACCTGTGCCCGAAGTGGTTGGCATGGCGATAAAAGGAATCTTATGACCGGGATGCTTCTTCTCTCCCACACCTTCCAGATAGTCACGAATACTTCCATCTACAGGAATCATGGCAGAGATAGCCTTACCAGCATCCATAACACTGCCACCCCCTACTGCTACAATCACCTGGATTCCTGAAGGCCTGTACTTCTTCACTATCTGATCGATAAGTGATGGCGAAGGCTCATGCGCGATGATTTCATGTTTCAGCTCCAGGTTTGCAGTTTTCAGAGCGGTGATGATCTCATCTCCATGCCCGGAGTTATGAACCGAGGATGATCCAGTGAGCAGTAATACTTTATTGCCCCTGGAACTAAGCTCAGCGGCCAGTTCGTTTCGTTTCCCCGGGCCAAAAATAATCTTGGGAAGCGAGGAAAACTGAAAAGAGTCGGTCATGGGAAGAATATTTGTGTAAATATAAAAAAACTACGCTGTTATCAATAGGGATGTCAAATCTGCCTGGATGAAAGGATTACTTACCTCATAATAATGGCTGTCTTATGATGCTATTGAGACAGCCTTTTTTAACTTTATCTTATAAAAGACAGAAAAATGATTGCTTTTGAAGAACTGCTTAGCTGGAAAGAAGCTGGATCTTTTCCGGATGATATCCCCCCACTCTTGCAGGCTTTGCTACTGGAATCGGCTGGTGACTGGGAAAATGCTCACAGGATTGCTCAGAATGAACCCTCCAACGACGGATCGTGGGTTCATGCCTACCTGCACAGGGTGGAAGGTGACCTGGGGAATGCATCCTACTGGTATCGTAGTGCCGGGCGGACCATGCCAGAGCTCTCTCAGGATGAAGAGTGGGAGTATATTGCAATGGCCCTGCTTGAAAAGAGTTAAGATTTATTTGAGGATTTCAGAAGGGCTTATTCAGGCGATTTTCCAAGGCAAATACCTGAATAGCATTCTCCCTGAAGATCTTCAGGATTATATCATTGGCCACTTCTTCTGTAAGAAGTCCACGTTCAATTCTTTTAGCCAGCACCTCGGATACTACCGATTTTCCAAACTCCAAAGAGCCGGTCGATTCTTCTATGTAGGCGCAATCTCCCCCCCAAAAGAACTTGTTATAAGGGACAGCATCCAACATTTCATCAAGGGCATGGACTGCCTCCTCTCGTGATATCTGAGGAAGCCAGACCAGATCCAGATATACGTTTGTAAACATTTTTCCAAAAGCAGCATATTCTCCAGTCCACGGATACCCCCCGTGAAACAGGACAAACTTTGCTCCAGGGTACTTCAAAAAAAGCGGATTGAGTTTCAAAGGTTTCCCATTGTCCAATTGATTCCCATTGCCAGCCAGATACCCAGTATGAATCTGTATTGGGAGTTCATATTCGATGGATTTCTGAATGACCCAGTGAAACAGGAAATCCTGTATCTTTTTCTCCTCCTTTTCTGATAAGCTGGATGAAGGTTTTTTAAATAGTTTCCTGGCCACCTCAATGGCGACATCCTCAAAATCAAGAGACCTGGTGTATGCCATAGAGTTTTTCACACACACAGCCCTGCTTTCCACATTCATCTTGAACAGGTGATCACAAAATCTTAAGTAATCATCCAGGGATTCGATCTGCTTTCCTTCATCGATAGCAAGTTGATAGATCTCTGGACCTTCCTCATCCCCATTGGGCTTGCTACTGGATTGCATTACAAGAAGATTAATATTGAAAACCAGTGCGTAATGCATTTCATCCACCCTAAGATTAAATGGATTCCAGTATTGATCGAGAAACATCAGTTCAAATCCTGCTGTATGAAATGCATCATCAAACCACTTGCGGTAATCTGCATAGTTAGCTTCCACCTTGGTGGATAGTCCTTGGATGTTTGATTCTGTAAAATATGGATCCCGAAAGTCATACAATTTTTGAAAACCGGCTATCAAATGGCTATAATAGCTGGTATTCCGAGTATAATCCAGGGCTCGTCCGTTGATCTCCCAGAACTCCTCCATGTCCATGCTATCCAGTTGCTCTGAACTGAACCAGGTACCTCCAGCGGATACCACATCAGCCATAAGGTAGGCTGACTGAATCAGATGAGACAAATTGTAGTTCAGTGAAGCATTCTCCTCGCTCCATCGCTGGTGTTCATGGGTATCTATAACTTTAATCTCATTGGCATAATTCATCAGATTTTCATACATCAATCCATGATCATCCGAACAGGAAGCGGTCAGGATGAGCAGAATAAAAGCAAAAATACTGAAGGTCGAATATAGTCTGTTTGAGGCTCGCATAGGATATCCTTATTTGGTGATAATGAACTTAATATACGAAGAAGATAGTATCCTATTTCGAGGTCCTCATGGCAGTAATGGTAAAATCGCCTTCAGAAAAGCTGATGGATCCTTTGAATTCATCTCCATCAAACGAACCTGAAACCTGGATTTCTTCTGTTTCCACGTAAATAGTAAAGCTCATTTCCTTTTTCTTGTAGACTACTTTCTCCGCAACTACTTTAGAATACTCGTTCAGTTGCAATGTTACCTTATATTCCTTACTATCCTCAGTAATAAACATGGTGCCGCTTTCATAACCTTCCCCGACACCGGGTACTGAATAATCCCAGCTACCAAGAGGTGAATATTTTCTTACAGGAGCATCAATTGTAAAGGATGATACCATGATTAAAACTATCACTGAAACAACTCCCCTCAAAACAGTATTGTAATTCATGGCTAAAATTTAGAAATCAGAAAAACATTCTTGTGTATTTCTCTATCTTGAAACGCCAAACTGATAATATAAAGTATCATGAACAGAAATTTTTCATTGCTCACTCTTATTCTTCTTACGTTTTTACCCCTGTGGGGACAAGAACAAAATTTTGTGGAAGCAAATTATGATAAGTCTGAATATCAGATTGAAATGAGGGATGGGATCAAACTTTTTACTATAGTATATACCCCGAAGGATCAAAGCGAAAAATACCCCATCCTGATGCAGCGAACCCCATACTCTATTGGCCCCTATGGAGAGCGGATGCGTGGCAGGCTATCGGCCAACGATAAGCTTGAAAAAGACATGTACATTTTTGTCTTCCAGGATGTACGGGGAAAGTTTATGTCTGAAGGAGAATTTGTGGACATGCGTCCTGTGCTGACCTCCTACACTGGAAAAAATGATGTGGATGAAACCACCGATACCTGGGATACTGTGGAGTGGTTAATCAACAACATTGATAACAACAATAGAAAAGTAGGTATGTACGGAGTAAGCTATCCTGGATTCTATACGGTTATGGGATCAATCAATGCCCACCCTGCCATGGTCTGCACCAGTCCCCAGGCCCCTATTTCAGACTGGTTTCTCTGGGACGACATGCATCACAACGGGGCTCTCACACTCCCGCTCAGTTTCAACTTTTTCCAGTCATTTGGAAAAGAACGACCAGAACCTACTACCCGCAGAGGATCGCGTCTTCAATACACTTCGGGTGATGCCTATCATTTTTTCCTGGAACTTGGGCCTATTAAAAATACCAATGACAACTACCTCCATGGAAGCATCGATTTCTGGAACCAGGTCATGAAACATCCCGATTATGATAGCTTCTGGCAGAGTAGAAGTACTTTGCCTCATCTCAGGGAGATCTCCCCGGCTGTACTAACAGTAGGCGGCTGGTACGACGGAGAAGATCTTTCCGGGGCCCTTCACACCTATAAAACCATTGAGAGAAATGATCCCGCAGCCACCAACCGGCTAGTAATGGGTCCCTGGACCCATGGGGGCTGGAGTTCTCCAGCTTACAACAATCCAAGCAGGATTCCATTCAAGGAAGCAGACAAATATTTTTTCCAGCATGAGATTGAGTACCCCTTCTTCTCATACTATCTGAAAGGAAAGGGAGAACTGGACCTCCCGGAAGCCTGGGTATATGAAACCGGCAGTGACCAGTGGAGAAGTTATGCTGCCTGGCCACCAGAAAATGTAAACGTGAAACCGCTTTGGCTGAACGAAAATGGGATGCTCTCCTGGAGCGCTCCTGAGCAGCAGACCGAAGCATTTGATGAATACATTAGTGATCCGGCCAAACCCGTTCCATATACCGCCCCTTTCCTGAGTGCACGATCATTCTACAATGGCCAATACCTTTCAGAGGACCAGCGCTTTGCTGCTACCCGTCCCGATGTACTGGTTTATAAAGGCGAAGTGCTTGAAGAAGAGCTAAGCCTGGCAGGCCCCATTGAGGTGGAGCTCTTTGTCTCCACCACAGGCTCCGACGCTGACTGGGTGGTCAAGGTGATTGATTTATTTCCTGATACTGCAGCTCAGCGTGGATTAAATCAGCGCGAAATCGAAGTTGGAGGCTACCAGATGCTGGTAAGGGGTGATATCTTTCGTGGAAAGTACCGAAATAGTTTCGAGCATCCGGAACCCTTTAAGCCGGGAGAGGTTACCCGGGTTAAGTTTACCCTACCTGATGTAAACCACACCTTTCTTGAAGGACACCGTATAATGATCCAGATTCAAAGTAGCTGGTTTCCACTCTTCGATCGTAATCCACAGACATTTACCAACATTTATGAATGTGATGAAGAGGCTTTTCAAAAAGCTAAGCACAAAATCTACCGATCATCAGAATATCCCACAAATCTGAAATTACCAGTTATTAACAGGTAAAATTAAGATTTTCTGGTAAAACAAAAAGCTTGTAAGTTGCTGGAAATCAAAGGGGGCCCTTTGTGGGGCCCCCAGGTAAATAAAGATTTTAAGCGCAAATCTTAAATAATCATTTACCAGTGTAATATTACGATACTTTTTTAATTTCGTTGCGTTTTTTTGCAGTTTATCGCTAAATATTTCCCATTCATCCACAGTTTTCGCCGATTCGTCACTGGAGCTAAACCGCCTGTATTCCTTTGTATACGCTAAATCCCGCTATATACAAGCAATTTGGGCGTTTCGTGGAGCAAAAATCTGATTTCATCAAAACTGTGATAACATCTGTTGCATATGTTTGTCATTAATGTACTGCCACACTAACTTTAATTGAACTGAAAACAAATTACTAGCGGACCGACATTGTCAAGTATTACTTAAAGGTGATGAAATATTGTTCAATGTCTATAGTGTTAATAATCAGTGTGTCGTTTATATGTTCTCTAAACGCCCAGACTGAAACAGGTAAAGACACGCTCGAATCGGCTACTCCCCAGCAGCATGGAATTGCCATAGATCCACTTGACCTGGAGATTGGAGAGATGATTTTTGATGAAACCATTACCAAGGTGGGCAGGGATTTTTACGATGAGTTTTTCACCAAATGGAGCAACCCTACCCAGATAAAGGACTTCTCCATTACCATCAAAGAGATGCCAATGCCAGGCATAGGTACGCAGATAACAGTATTGATGGACGAATTTGAAATACTGAAACAGTTTATAAGGCCAAACCAGGAGATGATTGAGATGTTGGCTGAGTATACGGTTGGGCTGGCTAACCAGTATTTAGTGAACTACCAGGAGATACAAGCACAATTGCAAAACGAAGATCAATCTGGTACAGGAATTTTTTGATGGATCGGTGATCCGTCTGTGAACATTATTAAGCGCAAACTTTAAATAGTCACAAGCATGAAGAAGCTTTTGATTTCCGCATTTTTTTTACTGGCCCTTTTTCAGGTCAACTCCTGGGCACAGGACTTTGTCTACCAGCCAATAAATCCGGCCTTTGGGGGAAATCCATATAACTATTCATGGTTGCTTGGGCAAGCCCAGACTCAGAATATGTATGAGGAAGAATCAGATTTCTTCGGACTTGATGGTGAAGAAGATCTATTGGCAAATTTCCAGGTAGAACTGAACCGACAGGTACTAAACTCGGTTACCAATGAATTTTACAAGAACCAGTTCGGTGAAGAAGGACTTACAGAAGGTTACTATAAATTCGGCTCCTATGAGATCGACGTCTCTATTATTTCAGATGGAATGCAGGTCCGGATAATCGATATTTTCACAGGAAGTGAAACAACAGTTATTATACCCTATTATTAGAGATGAAGACCGCCACCACATACCTTCTCTTCCTGATTGCTGTGCTGATGCAACATGCATGTACACCCATGATGAAACAGCCCATGAAAACCTCTGAAGCAAGGCTTGGGGCCAATTCCAAAGTTTATGAAGATATGCAGCTTTTACCTGAACC
>RCND010000979.1_pt1 | contig 16120 bp, 13 predicted proteins | sample 2041351 | NCBI WGS metagenome assembly RCND01 (sample SAMN09708230, study PRJNA481090) | Marine sediment metagenome, whole genome shotgun sequencing project. | biome: marine sediment; feature: ocean; material: sediment; isolation source: Sewage treatment plant 12B marine sediment (STP12B) ... | reverse complement strand
GAAATTTCCCCGGTGGGGACGCCTCCTGCCGTAATAATGGCCTCCTTAAAGGAACGGTGACCAGTAATTTCAAAGCGGAAGTTCTTCATAAGGTTCCGGATGCTTTTGCGCTCCTTCGATGAAACCTGGTGGCCCTCCTTTTCAGGATCAATTCCAACATGTTCTAAAAATACAGGTATCATCGACGACGGCAACCAGTCCCGGAAAATATTGGAGATCTGCTTCTTCCCACTGGTATCCAAATCCCGTAGCAGTCGTGCATCCAGTTTTTGCTCATCAAGGGCAGTTTTAAGATCAATGCTTAGCTCAACTTTACTCTTCTGATGCAGGGCATCCACAACAATCCTGCTTAGCGTCAAAATAATGGGGCCAGACAAACCAAAATGGGTAAAGATCATCTCCCCAAAATCTTCGTCTCTTTTTTTATCATCCACCCAGACAGTCGCCTGCACGTTTTTCAGAGTGAGACCCTGCAGCTTCTGGGCCACCCGTCCACTTGTTTCAAGCGGAACCAGGGCAGGTCTTACAGGTACAATTGAGTGTCCTACACTGCGTGCAAGTTCATATCCTTCCCCATTGGACCCTGTAGCAGGATAAGATTTTCCCCCGGTGGCCAGAATCACCTTTCCAGCTCTGAATTCTTGACCATTAGCCTGGACTCCCCTGATAGTATTTTCCTCAACAATCAGTTTTTCAACCCGCTGCCCACATTGGATCTCTACCTTCTGGTCATGGACCCACCTCAAAAGGGCCAATAATACATCTGCAGATTTGTTACTGGAGGGAAAATAGCGTCCACCCCGCTCAAGGGTGGTCTCCACACCATATTTATGAAGTAATTCGAGGATCTGGTGTGAGAAAAAATGCCCAAATGCACTGCGAAGAAAACGACCATTGGGATAGACATGCTTGATGAACTCACCCACATTTGAGTCATTAGTGATATTGCATCGTCCTTTTCCGGTAATTAACAGTTTCCTACCCTCCTGTCTCATCTTTTCCACCAGAAGCACCCGACCTCCTTCTAACGAAGCGCTACCCGCAGCAAGTAAGCCGGCAGGTCCTGCTCCAACAACAATGACATCAAATTCTTTCATCATTCTCACGAAAATATCTACAAATAACAATGTATGGAAAAAAAGGTATCATAGCTGCTTCATACAGGCCAATTTGAATTTGATATTCAGAAGGATTATATTGTTGCTATACTAAAACTCGCCTTGATGGCTGATAAACCAAAGAAACGTGCAAATTTCTTACATGAGTTGAAGCGCCGAAAAGTATTCCGGGTAATTGCAATATATGCCGGTGGAGCCTTTGTGATCATTGAGTTAATCAACAATGTTGTAGATCCACTCAGCCTGCCCGGGTGGCTTCCTACAGTGGTCATTCTGCTATTGATCGTTGGATTTCCGGTAACTGCAATTCTATCCTGGATCTTTGATCTCACTCCGGAAGGAGTAAAGAAAACTGAATCCCTGGAGGATGCAGACGAAGAGCAGGATCTTGCTAAAACCGGCAGAAGGAGACTCAGACCAAGTGATATCATTATCACTGTGTTGATAATTGCTGTGGGAATCCTGGTTTATCCGAAGATCTTTGGGAGTGACAAATTTGAAGATGCCAGGGATCCGGACGGGAAGGTAGCCATCGCGGTAATGCCATTTGAAAACCTGTCCGGCGATTCTCTTTACAATATATGGCAGGGTGGATTTCAGAATCTCTTAATAACCACACTTTCAAATTCTGAAGAGTTATCCGTCCGCAAGTATCATGCAGTTAATGATGTTCTCAATGATAAAAAAGATATAAACCTTTCTTCTCTTTCGCCCTCCTTTATACATGTTCTGGGACAAAAACTTGATTCCAAAACATTAGTTCTTGGTAATATTCTGAAGGCTGGAAATAAGATTCGTATCACAGCCCAGCTGGTGGATGCCGTAACAGAGGAGATTTATAAAACCTATCAGGTGGATGGTGAATCAGAAAATGATCTGTTTCAACTGGCAGATGAACTTTCAGAGAAGATCAAGAATTATATAGAAATAAAGAAAATCTCTGATGAATATGATTCCCCTGAGTTTCAGGGCAATTCCATGACCCATTCATCTGAAGCGTTTAAAAACTATATACGTGGATGGGATGCCTTTAAATACCAGGAACTGGAGTCGGCCGTTGCCTGGTTCACGAAAGCTATCCAAGAAGATTCAACCTTTATCAATGCCTATGTATTCATTACATATGCAAATCTTATGAATGGAAGTACTGGCGCGGCCAAGTATTGGGTCAACAGGGCTTATGAATATAGATCCGATCTGGCCATGGAAGAAAAGCTGGCGCTGGATCAGTTATATGCCTATTTCTATGAAACTCCCCATGATGAGATTAAATATCTTAAACAACTGATTGAGATTGATGAGATGAATCCAATGTACTGGCACCAGCTGGGATTCGCCTATTATAAATTATTCGAATATAAAGAAGCTGCTGAAAGCTGGGAGCAGATCTTTAGGATTCATGAAAAGTGGGGAACCGATTACTCGAACCCCTATGCATATTTTTTGATGGGAGATGCACTCCATAAGTTAGGTGAGCATGAAAGGGAGAAAGAAATACTGGCAATGGGGCACAGAGTGTATCCAAATGCCATCATGATTCAGCAGTACCAGGCTATTTGTGCATATTCACAAGGGAGGATACAGGAAGCTGAAGACATTTTGCTTGAGTATAAGTCCATTCGACAGAATATTCTTCATTGTACAGAAGCAATGGTTTCATCAGGAATTGGTGCCATTTACTCGCAATCAGACCAATTTGAAAAAGCCGAATCATATTATCGTGATGCGATAAAACAGGAACCGGATAACCTGTACTGGATTTATGAGTTTGCCTGGTTCCTCATTGACAAAGAGATAGATGTGGAGGAAGGGCTTGAACTGGCGGATGAAATAATAGCAGATAGCCCTGAGTACTGGCCTGCCATAGATGCTAAAGGTTGGGCTTTATATAAACTTGGCAGACATGAGGAGGCACTGAAGTTACTAAAGGACTCCTGGGAATTGAAATTTGCCTATAGCCATACAGGGTATTTGCATATTCAGGAAGTTGAAAAGGCTCTTGCCGGGCAGAAGAATGAGATGTAATAGATGAAAGAACATTGGGAACGTGTATACCAAAACTCCTCTGTAGACAGGCTTGGGTGGTATGAGTCCAGGTCTGAGCCCTCCTTAAAGTTGATTAAGTTTTGCAAATCCAGCAAAGATGCTGTCATTCTCAACGTGGGAACTGGGGCCACAACCCTTGTGGATGAATTAATAGAACTTGGCTACCAGAATCTCATCGCCAATGATATTAGCAGCGCGGCACTTGAGGAACTTCAACTCAGGTTGGGCTCTGAGAAGAGCTCACTGGTACGCTGGATCGTTGACGACTTAACAGAACCTGTTGAACTTCTGAAGCTGGGGGAAATTGATCTCTGGCACGACCGGGCAGTGTTGCATTTCTTCAATGAACCAAACGAACAGGACACCTACTTTAATCTTCTTCGAAAACTGGTGAAAGTGGAAGGCCATGTTATTATTGCCGCCTTCAACCTGCAAGGAGCCCCGAAATGCAGCGGACTTCCTGTATTCCGGTATGATGCAGCAATGCTACAGGAGAAATTGGGCAAAAAGTTCCAGTTGAAAGAGACCTTTGATTATACCTATACCCAGCCCTCTGGTGATATCCGGGAATACGTATATACAATGTTCCAAAGAAAATCGTAGCTATGGAATTTTTTAAGCTGGTAGAGGTCAGCACCACAGAAAAAGTTATCCAGGAAAAGTTGACTCTGAGGAACCTGGAAGAATTCTGTGAAAGCATATTTGCACTTGATGAAAATGCAGATGTATGCCTCACCGGGGGGATGTGGGGAGAATTCACCGTCCGAAGGGATCCCATCATGGGAGGGATCCGGTTTTCCATGCTCAATTGTCCGAACGCACTTGCGTGGACCATCACCACCGGATACCCACCTGCTAGGGAAAAAGTGGTCATTCATCTGACCATCAACCGGGAAAGAAAACAGGAGGAGTTTGTGGAAGAGATCCATCTATTCCTGGAAGATCTCGCGAATGGTATAGCATCCTACTTTTCATAGCCTTATGAAAGACTACCTGAGCGGCATTATCTCCATCCTGGTTGACTGTGCAGGTCCTGAGTGTGACCGCGTTTATTATGATTCTTCGCAGAATTAATCGGAAGAAACTCGAAACAGCTATTTAAACAAATTAAAAATAGAGAGAATAGGGTTTATTTATAGAAACAATAAAACTTGATGACCGTTTCCAAAGTAAACATTAGCACCATGAAAACTATATTCAGCAAGTGCACCCCTTTTCTTATTACCCTTATTACCCTCACGACCCTCTCCTGTACCAAATATGAAATTCCCGGGAATCAGGCCCCGGAAACGGACCCTATTAGCGATCCCGTCTCAGTTAGTACCTGCGACCCGGATACTGCATATTTCCAGAACACCATTCTTCCTCTTGTGGTTTCCTCCTGTGCAACAACGGGTTGCCATGATCAGGCTTCACACAGGGACGGGATTATTCTCACCGATTATGCTTCCATCATCAGGACCGGAGAGATCAAACCCGGGGATCCAAACGACAGTGAGTTCTTCGAGACACTTACTGACGACGGAGATGACCTGATGCCGCCCCCACCTTATGATCCGCTAAATTCCGAGCAGATTCAACTGATCAGAACATGGATAGAACAGGGAGCAGAAAACAATTCCTGTATCGATGGTTGTGATACAACTTCAGTCACTTTCTCCGGACAGGTCTGGCCCATGATGGAAGCTTACTGCACCGGTTGTCATAGCGCCAGTGCTGCTGGTGGAGGTATCGTTATTGCGAGTTATAGTGACATGGTTGCACTTGCTGAAAATGGCAGCCTGATGGGATCCATCAGGTGGGAAGCGGGCTATGCAAAAATGCCCACAAACCAGATGCTCTCCGATTGCAACATCAGCGTACTCCAGAAGTGGATTGACAATGGATTTCCCAAATAAAGAAAAGTAGCATCTGAGCTACTCCGTCTCCTTTTTCATATTCAATTCATTGGATTGTCCGGCCTGGGTGAGTATACCATTCATGGTGGTTTCATCAACCACTGTTCCAACGTATACCAACTGAAGGCTGGATATCTTGATAGTTAATTCTGGTTTTTTGAAAAGTGTAGAATCAACCGGATACCCGTAGGTATTTTGATCTGGACTATCCAGAGTGGAGGTATATCCATCGTCCGTGGAAGAGATGTTGAAATTAAGCCTGAGTTGTGCGGATTGTCCATTCTGATCAGTAACGCTAAGCACTCCTGACCATTTCCCTGTAATATCCTGAGCAGATAGGGTAATTAATGCCAACAGCAGAACGAAAATCGTTGTTATTCTTTTCATAATAATAAAATTGATACAAAGGCAAGATACATGAATAATGGAATTTATAAAAATCAGGTTGATACTGCCCGGACCTCTATCTCTGGCGGATCCTTCAGCAGTCGCTTCACAGCGCATTGATCGGCTGCTTTAAGCACTGCTTCCCTGTATTTATCCGGGAAATCGTCAGGCAAAATAATATCCAGGTCGATCCCAATCAGCTTACGGGTTTGTGGATCGTTCCGGTGTTTCTGTAGGATCCGGATCTTCGATGAATCGATGCCCCTCTTGTCGCAAAATACTTTCACATAAATTCCTGCACAGGTGGCAAGGGAGACAAGGAAATAATCAAATGGTGCCGGGGCACTGTCCTTTCCCCCTCCACGCTCCTTCTGATCTGTTTTCACCACATGCTTTCCCAAACGGGCATTCACTTTTGCCCCTTCTTCAAAATATACTTCAATATCCATATGCTTTCATTTCAATTTGCCTCGAGCTCAACACTGGCTGGCTCCAGACCTTTAGATTCTACCTCAACTGTAATGGTTCCCGGCTCCCCGGTCGAACGGACAATCACCAGGCCTTTTCCCCGAAATAGGCTGAATGTATCATCTGTGAAACTCCCCTGGTGCTCCGGGTTGGCATTTCCGGCAGCCTGCAACATGGCCGGACCGGATACTTTTAGGCTTAGTTCAGAATTGTCAGTAGGTACGACCATTCCTTTCTGGTCTGCGGACCGGACATTTATAAATGCCAGTGCATTCTCATCTGCTGAGATAACCACCTTCTCTGCATCCAGTTCCAATTGACTTGCGGATCCGGTGGTCTGCAATACCACCGATTCCTGCTCCTTGCCATCGCTCATACCGCTTGCTTTCAACTCACCGGGAACATAAGGAAATTCAAATTCTGCCGTGTACTTATCAGTGGAATCAATCTGCGCCGTTCCAATCACCTCACCATTCAGTTCCAGCTTCACTTCAGGATAGGAAGAATAGACCTTAACCTTGATCGGTACACCCTCATAGCCATCCCAGTTCCAGCTGTTCAATTCATCGTGCCAGCCCCAGTAACTTATCCACGTGCTCATCCCCTCCGGAACCGGTCTCACTGCCATAAGTTCTAGCTTGCTCTCTCCCCATAGCACATCGCGATAGAGTGATTGAGGCTTTTTATTACCCAGGATATCGATATCGCCACACCAGGAGACATACCAGGGCCATGGTTTCAGGAACGATATCTGCTGCCTGGATTGCTCATCGATGAAATCGTTATGACCGATCCCGGATTCTCCGATATAATCCATCCCTGTCCATACAAAATCGCCAAACACATAGGAATGTCGCTTTACCATTTCCCAGTTCTCCCAGGCAAACTTTGCAAAAGTTTCAGATCCATACATCATACGGTCCGGAAACTTCAAATGATCCGGTTCGTAATTCTGGAGCTCATAGTTATACCCCCCGATATCCAGCATGCTGAAAGCGCCTGCAGAATAGTCCCATTCTTTGCCAGGCTGGTCCCAAAACTTGCAGACAGCCTGTGTCACAGGTCGGGTATCATCCACCTCTTTGATGGCCTGGGCCAGTGTCTTCCCAATCTCGATTCCATCCGGATCGGCCCGTTCCTTTACCTCGTTCCCAAAACTCCACATGATCACACTGGGATGGTTCCGGTCGCGATAAACCATGGCCTGTACATCCCTGATGTGCCACTCCTTAAAATAATTGGAATAATCGTTAGGACGTTTTGCTTCTAACCATTGATCAAAAGAATCATCGATCACTACCACTCCCAGCTCATCACAGGCATTCAAAAACGATTCTGAAGGAGGATTGTGACTGGTACGAATGGCATTGTAGCCATACTCTTTCATTCGCTTTACCCTGCGAAATTCAGCATCGGAGAAAGCAGCTACACCAAGCAAGCCATTATCATGATGCATACAGGCTCCCTTCATGAGGAGTTCTTCTCCATTCAATAGGAATCCATCCTCCACACTATAGGCAATGGACCTGATTCCAAAGGTGGAATGATATGAATCCACTTCCTTCCCATCAGCATATAGTACAACTTCTGCTGTGTAGAGATTAGGTTCGTTGATTTTCCAGAGTGCTGGTTCCTCAATCGTTCCGGATACGGTGAGTGTTGCAAGGGAATTCGCTCCAACTTTTACAACAGGAGAATTAAGCTTTATCGGTTTAATCCCTGGTGAGCTTATCAAGATCTCTCCGCTCACCTCAACTTCCGATTCCTTCTTGTTGCTAAGCTCTATCTCAATATTAATGCTTGCCCGGTCGGCTGAGACCTCCGGGGTGGTCACAAATACACCCCATGGAACCACAGCCACAGGCTGAAGCTGAGATAAGGTCACCGGCCTGTATATTCCAGCCCCGGCAAACCACCGGGAGTTCTCCCCCTGGTTAATTGTTTTAACAGCAATCACATTAATCTCGCCAGGTTCAAGAAGGGCTGAACTGATATCAAATACAAAAGGGGTATAACCGTAGACATGCTCCCCAATAAGTTCGCCATTTACCCATAGCTCCATCTGCGCCTGTACCCCGTCAAAATTGAGTACGATCTGCTTACCCGCACTATTTTCCGGAGATATAAATTCCTTTCTGTACCAGGCTGTCCCATTCCGCAAATATCCCACATCTACTCCTCCTGGAAGATCCTTGAAAAACGGACCCTTATGCAGGGAATCCTGAAGTTCATAATCAATGATGCTCCAGTCGTGAGGAAGATGGACCGGAATCCACTCCGATTCATCCTCCCCGGCCTTGGTTGGATCGCTGATATCTCCCATGTGAAACTGCCAGTCTGCATTAAAGTCAGCATCACGCTTATTGCTGCTTCCTGCATCCCGATCGCAGGAGAAAATGCTGAGGGCAAGAGATAAAACAAAAATTCCCGGAATTGAAATTGGTTTTAAATTCATAGCATATGTTGTAAAAGGTTCTTATTCAGCAGCGCTATTCTTTGGGGCTTCCTGCTTTTGCTTCAGCCGGTCTTCCCTAAACTGTATCTCCTTCCGCATTCTTCTTATCTGCCCGATGAAATTAACGGACATAAGAATGTAAGTGACTCCAATCAGCAGCCAGGACCAGTTGAATTTGTAATGGGTAATAAAGAAAACAACAAAAGAGGCGATGCCTATGGCAGCGGAAACATAGATCAGGACATTAAAGACCTTCACCCTCTTGTTTAGCTGGTCTTTTTTTAGATGTTTAAATTCTGGTACAATCATCTAACAAATTTAACAATAGTGTCTTTCCCGGCAAACCACATTTGACTTATGGACTTTCATATTGTATATTGTATGCAACCAAGCCTGTTACCTTAATGACTAAGAAAGCAAGGAGACCCTTCCGGTTCTGGCAGGAATTGAAGCGTCGCGGTGTACCCAGGGTGATAGCCATGTATGCAGCCACTGCGTTTATCGTTATTGAAGCCAGTGATATCATTTTTCCAAGACTGGGGCTAGCTGATTGGACGGTTACGCTGATGATTATCCTGTTAATCGTAGGTTTCCCAGTGGCTTTTGTTCTCTCCTGGATATTTGATATCACCCCACAGGGAGTGGTAAAGACCGAACCCATTGCCAAGGGGAGCACCTCAGAACAAGAAGATCGGGACGGTCGTCGAAAACTAAGAGTAAGCGATATCGTCATTGGCATTCTGCTGATGGTCGTAATCGTTCTGATCTATCCAAAAATCTTCAACGAGGGGAAGTCGCGTATTCCAAGGGAGATAAAGGGCAAGATTTCCATTGCGGTTATGCCCTTTAAAAATATGACCGGCGATACTATCTATAGTCTCTGGCAGGAAGGCATGCAAAACCTATTAATTACCTCTCTATCCAATTCCAAGGAATTATCGGTAAGGCAATTTGAAACCATGAGCAGCGCCATTGCAAGTAACTCTGATGCTAACTATGCTTCATTTACACCTTCCATGATCAGTCAGCTGGCACAGAAACTTGAGGCAAATACTGTGATATCGGGCAATTTGCATAAATCGGGAAGCAAGATTCGGATGACGGCTAATATCATGAACGCCGAAACAGAGGAGGTCTACAGGTCATATGAACTGGATGGGCATACTGAAGATGATTTCTTCTCACTGGCGGACTCACTCTCTATGCAAATCAGGAATTTCCTGGAAATTCGAAATATTAAGAAGGATTATTATTTCGATTCAGGTGATATCTTCACCCAGTCGGCCGAGGCATATAAACTGTATATTCAGGGATTAAATTGCCATTCCCGGCTAGACTATTCCTGCGGAGCAGAATACTATAACAAGGCGATCCAGGCAGATTCCAACTTCGTATCTGCCATGTTAAAACTGGCTTTTTGCTATGGAGATATGAGGCAGTCTGAACTGTCAAAATTATGGGCATATAAGGCTTATAAACGAATCGATCAGGTGCCACTAGACATGCAGATTCTGGTTCATGCCGTAAAAGCATCTGCTGATAAAAACCCCTTTGAACAGTTGGAACAATGCAGGCTGTATCTAATGCAATATCCACACTCCACCTATATGCATTACATGGCGGGCTGGGTCTGTTTCAATTTGGAGTACTGGCAGCAGGCCATTGAGGAATTTGAATTAAGTCTTGAACTGCTGAAAAAACTTGATTCCCATCCCTGGTCGTGGACCTATATCCTGCTGGGCAGGGCCTATCAGTTTGAAGGATTATATAAAAAGGCTGAAAAGACATATGAAGCTGGAAGGGAACTCTGGCCCGAACAAAAAACCACTTTCGACTATTGGCAAGCTGTCTGTGTGGTCTCACAGGGCGACAGTGCCAGGGCTAAATATTACCTGAATGAAATCAGGAATCTAGCTGAAAAAAATGGATGGGCCGAAGCCAATCTGTACTTGTGGTATGCAGGTATATATAATTGGGCCGAATCCTTTGAAAAAGCGGAGGAATACTACCGGAAAGCCATGCTATTGCGTCCCGGGAATGAAAGGCTACTATATGAATTTTCCGAGTTTCTGATCTCACATGATATCAATGTGGACGAAGGAATGGAATTGATTGCTCCGCTGGTGGAAAAGTATCCCCAAAATGCATTGTACCTCTTTACCTACGGAGAGGGGCTATATAAAATGGGAAAGTACCAAGAGGCCAGGGAAGTGCTTCAAGATTCATGGGACCTGAAACCCTACTATGACGACAAGCACCTTACGCTGATCAGGAAGATTGATGATCTCCTTGACAAAGCTTAGGCATTATCCTGGAAGTGTGGCAATAATATCCCTCAGGAATAGTAAACCAAAGCGTGCCCAGTCCCGGGTGGATCCATAACTGTAGGAGGATGCCACAAAGAGCCCGCTGGCATCAGTCTCCACCACAGTATTCAACATTCCGATGCGATGGAACAGACGGGTATAGGCATATGCATGGTACTCATCCTCATCTCCAATTGCATTTCGCAGCAATCCGGAAAGCAGGTTGGCATCGCCCGAAGAATAATTCCAGTAAGATCCAGGTTCATGTTCCTGCTCAGGCTTATCCAGTACAATCACGGCCCCCAGGCCTTCCCTGAAAACCACCTTTCGCTTTCCCAGTCCGAATACCTTCGCGGTAACCGATTTCTCCTCATAATCTATCTCACATTTGGCCAGACTAATGGGGAAAAAGGAGAGATCCTCGGCCGCTACCCGTTCCGGGCTTTTGCCTGCCAGAAAGACGCTGGAGCACATGCCCTTGGCTGCAAAGGCAGTGATAATGGGAACCCTTGGCCATGCAAACCAGGTAACTACAATGATCAAGGCGATCAACAGGATCCAAAGAATTCGTTTTACAAGCTTTTTCATAAAAGGAGGATTTTAATGCGAAGCAGTAAAATTTATCATATAATCCGGAAAGCCAGATCGAGATGGCACAAAAAAAGAAGGCCATCCCCATAGAGACAGCCTCCAGTTCTTACATCAACAAATAAGCTATAGAGGATTTGATATTACGATGACATCAATACCATAATTGAGTGTAATGTGGACATTTCCTTTGTTACAGGTACCCACAGCAGTAAAGGTAATAGGCTCCTTGTCTCCCAATATATCGTTCATTGCACCAAATGAAGCTTCATCCACAGTCAGAGTTAACCCTTCATATATGGGCCAATCTGCGGTAAGCGTCCAGGTATATCCAGCATTCGAATTAGAAATCCCAAATTCAGAATCTGCACGAAGGATCACATCCGAGGAGTCTACGGAGATTACCTCAATGGTGATATTCTGGGTATTGAAGTCCTGAATCAAGTCGCCATATTCCGACAGGTCTGCATTTAGCACATCGACAGTCTTAGAATCATTAAATCCATGATCATCTGTAGATTTCAATGCAGCCTCATCGGTTACAAAAGAGAGGTCACCTTCGATTGTGGTTTCAATCTCAACATCGAAAAGACTATTTATCTTTTCGCATGAGCTTAAGCTCATAGTCAGCACTGCCAACACCAAAATTCTTAATGTATTTTTCATAGCTATCTGGTTTTAAATTTTTCAGTTTATATAAAAATAGGTCTTAAACCCTTATATGTCAAACGATCAGCACACTTCTTTATTGTAATTTTTACCAAAGAGCACTTTTACAGGACAGACATACACTGTGAGGGTGATCTAATTTAGCTTGATACAGAGGCCCTTTGACCAAAATTCAAATTTTTAACATGAAATCACTGCCTGCTCAGCACTCACTCACGCATCACTTTCAGAGCCTCCTTTTCTGTCCAGTTACAAAGGGTCTCTCTTTCTTCCTGAGTAAGCCTGGCATCCTTATGGATCAGCATATAACTTTGAAGTGGCATGCTTCCAGCATCCACCACATCACAAAAATCAGCAAATGTCCCAACTTTGTCGGCCTTATCCAGGAGATCGTATTCGCTGAAATTAAGTTCCGTTTTTCCCTTTTTGATATGTTTATAGAGATACAATGATACAGGAGAAATCCTATTGTACCACGGATAATTCGTCTGGTTTGAATGGCAGTCGTAACAGGCATCTCTGATCAGATCCGCCACAGGCTCCGGAGGTGCCAACAATTCGAGCATATCCAGTTCCGGGTCAATGGGAGCACTATTTAGCTCAGGCTGGAAAAACTGCAGAACAATCAAAACTGCAATCAATCCAATCCCCACTAGCTTTAATTTCCTGCCCATCAGTCAGCCTGCATCAGTTTATCGGCCTCCTCTTTGGTCCAGTCTGCCAATAATTTTTTCTGTGCTTCCGACAATTTACGATCAGGTTTCTTCTCCAAATACTTTCCAGGAGGCATCTTTCCTTCTTCCACCACCTTGCCTATATCTCCCAGCAAGCCTATTTGCTTGGTCAGTCTGTATTGATCCCATTGTTCAAAATCAAGAGCCTTAAGGGGTTTTTCTGAACCATTAGCTGCAGTATGACAATCATAACAGGACGTTTTCAGAATTGCACTGATCTCGTCTGGAAAAACACCCTCTGAAGAAGGTTCTGGATTAAAAGACTGGAAGCTTATGAAAAGAATCCCAATTACAAGTAGAAGAAAAAGTTGTTTTTTCATGGTATCACTTTTAGATGAGTACGTCTTGATTTAGTAAGAATAGTAAAAAAGGATATACGAAGCAAACACTAGCTGTTTTTGCGCAGTTTTCGTATCTGGTTCCAGTTAACAAATTTTCGCAGGAGATCGTAAATCAGGAATATATATAACACCAGGGCCGAGAGCCAGATGACCCCCAGGTTAAACCAGTATGTATCGATAGAGAAGGGCCCCACTTTTTTTTCCGGCGAGAAGAGCTGAGCCCTGCCAATCCTGGAGCGGGGTACCTGGTATACTGGTGTAGTATTACGGACCAGGTGACTGTCCCATTCCCGTATGAACTGGAACCGGCCTTGTGAAACAAGTAGTTCCTCCAGTCTTTTATTGGTATAGTTCTCCTTCATCTGCACATATGCATCCTCTCCTCCCCAGGCTTTAACCATGGTGGCAATTCGCCGTTCCCTTAGCTGGTCCGCTTCTCTTTTCATCCAGCTATAAACCTGGTTTACCCGTTTCAACGAGTCTGTTGCTGTCTTATAAACCGTCTCATTAAAACCGGAGCGAGTAAAGCCTTCCGGAGCTCCAAACGAAGCCACCATCCCCATTTTGCTTAGATCGTTTAACTCATTCTGGATCAGCTTCAAATCTGCTTCACAGGATTCAGGAACCTTGCCACTTGAGGATTTAAACCCGATGTCATTGAGTTTGTTTTGGATTTCCTGGATCCGGATGGCCTCGTATGACGCATTGGCTCTGTCCTGGTCAATTTCAAAAAACTCTCTGGTATACCTGTTTCCCTTGAACTGGTGGACGGCCACCGCCTCATAGGCCCAGCGTGAAGGCATTAATTCTCCAATTATTGGGACATATTCAGGATTGTTATACAAATTGTTCAGCCTGTCAAAAGGGATCATCACCCCACTGAATAATAGTTGGGGAACAACAATGAACGGGATCACGATATAGCCTGCAATCATCGAATTGAGTCCGGCCGAAATATTCAAGCCAATCACATTGGCCAGGCACGACACCGTGAAGAAAATGGCCCAGTAGTGAAAATACATCCCCCGAATTTCCAGAATCGAATTTCCAACCAGCACAAATGTTAATGTCTGTATTGCCGAGATAAGAAACAATACAAGGAGTTTTGAATTCAGGTAACTGACGCGACTAAGACGTAGGAAGGACTCCCTTTCCTGGATCTTGCGATCCAGAAAAATTTCCTTAACACTTACCAACAATCCCATGAACATGGAGACGATGACCCCGATAAACATATATACCGGAAGGTTCATGTTTTCCCGGAAAATATAACTGGCCGAAGGCGACAAATCATTTGTAGAACGGATGAACCAGGTACAGATCAATGCCAGCAAAGGTGCTTCGAGAAAGGTGATCAGCAGGTTCTGCCGGTTGGTCAACTTGCGGAGTATATTTCGTTTGAAAAAAATAGCAAATTGCTGAAAGGCGCCGGGAATATTAAAATCTCGCCTGGGCAGCACTTTCTTTTTGCTCTTAATCTTCTGCTTTGACTCTATCCTGTCTACGTAAATATCGTACCACTCCTCGGGCGACACCTTTCGTTCGCTGGTAACTTTGCCATACTCATCTATCTGCTTGGCCTCAACCATTTTCAAGATCTGCTCTGGCATCACATTCCCACAGGACACACAATGTCCAATATCAGCATTAACATAGTTGCTGAGCTCCTTGAAATAGGTGATGGCATCAATGGGATTTCCTTTGTAAATTACGTGTCCCTCTTTATCAAGCACCAAAAACCTGTCAAATAACTTATAGATATCCGAATAGGGCTGATGGATATTGACAATCACCAGCTTCCCTTTCAGCGCCTGCTCCTTCAGAAGTAACATCACCTTCTCCGATCCACTGGAAGAGAGTCCCGAGGTAGGCTCATCCACAAACAACACCGCCGGCTCCCTGATCAGTTCCAGGGCGATGTTGAGTCTCTTCCTTTGCCCGCCACTTATAAATTTCTTCAATGGATTCCCCACTTTCAGGTCTTTGATCTCCTCCAGATCAAGATCCAGAAGAACCTGGTTGACCCTACTCAGCAACTCGGCTTCAGAAAGATTGCTCAGACAAAGTTTTGCATTCAGATAGAGATTCGTAAATACGCTAAGCTCTTCGAGCAGTAGATCATCCTGGGGAACAAAACCAATGATTCCTTCAATCTCCGACTCCTCTTTATGAATATCGTAGCCATTGATCGTAATCTTACCTGCCTGTGGTTTCAGTTTTCCACACAGTATATTAAGCAGAGTTGACTTTCCAGCCCCGCTTCCTCCCATGATTCCGATCAGGTTGCCCGACTCTTTACTAAAGCTGAATTTCCTGATCCCCTTTGTACTGTTTTTGAATCGGTACTCAATATTCTTCGCCAGAAAAGATATTTTTGCGACCTCCTTAGCATGATGGAACTTCCTGGAAATATCACTATAATAGACCGGACTGATCAGGGACCCGGTAATCAGGGATCCTTGTTCCAATAGCTCGATCCGGTCCGGAATAATGGGTTGTCCGTTTAGAAACAAATTCAACTGCCCCAGATAGCGAAACACATAGGTATCTGTACTGGAATGGTGCAGAATGGCGATCCTCCCCTCCAGCTCCTTCTCCCTCAAATGCCTGATTCCTTCAACATAGGGCAATTTCATACTGTCAATGACCATGATTCGCTCTTTGTCAATGGCTTCACAGGCATTCAATACAAAATTCTTGGTATTATCATGCTCCCTTCTGGAAATATTGAATGAATCGGCAACCGTCCTGATAAAGGCAAGCTCCTTGGTGGTCATCACATCATCTTCGTTGATAAACTCCACCAGCCTGAGAAAAACGATGAACTTTTCTCTCTGTAAGAGGTCCCTGTTAATCTCCTCGGTAATACATTTTAGTTTTTCCGAGTCACTCAGTGTCTGCCTGTGATGCGTAATTCCACCACCGAACAGAATTGGATGGTGAATTTCCAGGTAATTATCGAATACAACCAGATACTTGTTAATCAGGTTGGTTTTCAGGTGTTGCCTGAGAAAAGTCTTTACAATGGACCTGGCTTTGAAAGAAACACCATCCTCTGATACATTGGCTATTATTGCAAATAGCTGTAACAGCGCATTTAATACGGCCTC
>RCND010000978.1_pt1 | contig 16123 bp, 17 predicted proteins | sample 2041351 | NCBI WGS metagenome assembly RCND01 (sample SAMN09708230, study PRJNA481090) | Marine sediment metagenome, whole genome shotgun sequencing project. | biome: marine sediment; feature: ocean; material: sediment; isolation source: Sewage treatment plant 12B marine sediment (STP12B) ... | reverse complement strand
CCTCAACCCGACTGTGACCGTCGATAATTCCGTTCGCATCGCCAATAAGTACCGGGACCAAGAAACCGTAGGCCTCGATAGAGCGAACCTGCTTTCCTACATGCTTTTTTGAAGTTTTACGCACCCGTTGCTTGCTCGGCTTAAGGTCAGAAATTGCGACGCTAGAAACCTCCAAATTCGGCAATAGATCATTGCGATTTGGTATGACTTTAGGCTGCGCGAAATGCGCGGATGAATCGACCATAACGGCCTCCCTTAAGAAGTTGAGTGAAAAGGAAACTATTGACACCTCCGACCCAGGCTCGGATGGTCTTACTGTTGCAAATCTACGGGCGCCTAATTCTTGGGAAAAATGCTCCGCAGTCAGAATCACAATAGCACAATTCCAACCTCATACAATGCTAAGACCTTGTTATGGTTGACAAACGCAAAAATAGGTCTTAGTTTTTTGTCAACATTAGATCCTATTATTGATGGACAAGAAGAGAAACGATTAGTAGAAAATTTAAACGATAAAGAGCTAAAACAACTAAATATATTACTGGAAAAAATTCGTGATTAATAGCAATTCCCTTTAATTAACCCTTAATTACTTATCTATTCAAATAGATAATCCCAGTAATTAACTAAACTTCCGTCTAAAGGCGGAAGTTTTATTTTACCCTGATTCGACGGTTAATGTTTTAAGGCAAAATGCCCTACAATATTGTTTCCATCCACCGTCACAGCTTTATACCAATAATCAGACGAATGTAATTGTTGGTCATTCAGTCTCCCATTCCAACCTATAGATAGAGGACTCAAAGTCTTAAGCAATTTACCATATCTGTCAAAAATATAAATGACTTCTAGTTGAAAATTGTCATTGCTACTAGGCTTGTATTGCCAATAATCATTGAAACCATCCTCGTTAGGTGTGAAGAATTTGGGAAACCCTTCGGGTTGAATGTAAACTTGTATATTCAATTGTGCAATTCCGCAACCGTTCTTATCCCTAACATAGGCTATCGAGGTGTCTTCCGAGGCGTTTGAAAAATAATTACTGTCTTGATAGGGCCCATTGATATCATCTAAGGCATATTCATAATCGCCACCGCCTTCAACAAATATTTCTATACTAACCCCAGTAGTATTATCTACAACGTTTGCCCCGAGAATATTGGCAACCTCAGAAGCCACAACGATAAACTCTGATGACGATGAACATTCAATGGAAAACTCAGGGTCGATTGTGTTATTATAAGCTTCGTATAGATACAATCCTTCTTCAGAAAGTTGAACATCGGCGGTTTCAGAGATCAGGACAAAATCACCATTGGGATCCTCTATATACCAACGATAACCATCTGCTGCATCTGGTGCATTAAGGGTAGTTGGCACATTATTTAAACAAAGTCCAATCTCACTTGGCAATGTTAATATTGGATTAAGGCTTGTCAATTCCCCCGTATTTACATCAAAATATGGCCCACAACCCAACACAGTGGAAAAAGAAGTTTGACCACATCCTATAGCATCACCAGCCGCATTAAAAGGGATGATTCTAATAAAGTAAACGCTATTGGGTTCAAAATTGATAACCAGTGTCGATGTAGCGGTAAATATGTCGCCATTGAGCACATCATTATCAAATGGTGAGCTACCGATATAAAGCCTATAACCCGCTGCTCCAGTGACTGCTTGCCATTCAATTAATGGTGAGAGTCCTACATTTATTTCGCCATCTGTTGGTGATATAATTGTCGTACAGGAAGGCAACACTGCCAATGGCCCAGTAGTAAAATTCTCTTCAACGCAACTACCCGCCATACCATTTTCGTTATAAGGAACGATTTCTACAAAAATCTGAGTGTCAAAGGGAAAATCCACTACTGGATTATAAATTAATGTATTGCCAACATCTAGATTATTAACAATGTCTCCCAAGCCCGCTGCCGTTCCTATAGTAATGATATAACCAGTTGCTCCAGTGACATAATCCCACATAATGTTTGTGGCAACATTAATATCAATGTCACCATTTAGAGGACTATTAAGCAGTGTGCAATTAGGTGCTATCGTAATATCCTCGGTTATAAAGGACTGACTTGAGCAAACAATATCTGGTTGGTCAAAAAAGAAAAGTGTAATAGTTACGTAAATAATCGTATTGTCCGGCATTCCTACCGGTGGTGTATAGGATGTTACAGTACCTACCGTTTGCTGATTTATTACCTCAACGCCTCCTGGTGTCGTGCCTAATGAGATAATATATCCCGTAACACCTGTTACCGGCTCCCAAGAAATGGACGCATCTACCGCCACACTCGTTTCCCCATCTAGAGGTGCCAACAAATCCGGACATTCCTGACTGAAAGTCAATGAATTACATATAAATAGCACAAAAATGAAAGTCCAAATTTTCACTGAAAGACAATTTTTAGGTCAAGATAGTATAAAAAGGAATCATGGTCAATATTTAACGTTTAAGGGATATATTCTAGGGTAACGATTTTTATTGAAAAAAAATTTGCTCAATACTCATCTATTCCTATCTTTGAAACAGCAATGAAAACACAATTAAATAATACATGGTGGTGGTGCCCTCGAAACGGAAATTTCGTGAACTAACCCTATAGTATTTTTATACATAATATCTAGGCTTGTCATTCACGACAAGCCTTTTTTTATATCATTTATGAAAACATTTAATTTACAGACATACTACAAGAAAATATTGGCAGACACCATTACTCCCGTAAGTGTCTATTTAAAGATCAGGGATAAATACCCTAACAGTATTTTATTGGAAAGTAGCGATTACCATGCCAATGACAACAGTTTCTCCTATATCTGCTGCAACCCAATTGCATCGATCAAACTTGAAAATGACACCATGAATCAAGTCTTCCCGGACGGAAGTCAAATGAATCAAGACATAAATAAAAACACTAGCGTGCCTGAAATCTTAAACGATTTTACCAAGTGTTTTGAAGTGTCATCCCCCGAAAAATTCAAGTTCATAAATAATGGCATATTCGGTTATATGGCCTATGATGCGGTTCGTTATTTTGAAGATGTTGAGATTTCAAGAAAAGATGATTCAGTTCGAATTCCAGACATTTATTATGCGGTATATCAAAATATCATTGCCATCAATCATTTTAAGAATGAGGCTTACATTTTCGCACATTGCTACGAAGACAGCGAAAATAATATTGAAGATATCCTTCAACTCATCAACATCAAGAATTTTGCAGCCTATGGCTTCGAAAAGAGTGGCAATACCTCGTCTAATCTAACAGATGAGGAGTATAAAAAACAAGTTAACATCGCCAAAAAACACTGTGGGCGTGGAGATGTATTCCAACTAGTGCTTTCAAAACGATTCTCACAGGAATTCAAGGGCGACGAATTCAATGTTTATAGAGCATTGCGAAGTGTGAATCCTTCACCTTACTTGTTTTACTTTGATTACGGAAACTTCAAGATATTTGGCAGCTCGCCAGAAGCACATTTAGTGGTAAAGAATGATAAAACCGAAATTCACCCAATAGCCGGTACTTTCAAACGTACTGGAAATGACGAACAAGATGCTGAACTTGCCAAACTATTGGCTGTAGACGACAAAGAAAATAGTGAACATGTCATGCTGGTGGACCTTGCAAGAAATGATCTGAGCAGGCATGGTAGCAATGTGACTGTAGAAACCTACAGAGAAGTACAATTCTTTTCTCACGTTATTCATTTGGTGAGTAAGGTCACTGGTAAAAAACATAAAAACACTTCTACTATGCAGGTCGTCGCAGACACGTTCCCTGCTGGAACCCTGAGTGGTGCACCAAAACATAAAGCTATGCAACTCATTGAAAAATACGAGAAAACAAGCAGAGGTTTTTATGGAGGTGCCATAGGGTTTATGGATTTCGAGGGTAATTTCAATCACGCTATCATGATACGGACCTTCCTTAGTAAAGACCATGAATTGCATTGGCAAGCTGGTGCGGGATTGGTTTCGAAATCTGATCCCGAGAACGAATTACAGGAAGTCTACAACAAATTAGGAGCTTTGAACAAGGCCATAGAATTGGCTGAAAACATTTGATTATGAAAAAAGTACTGGTCATCGATAATTACGATAGCTTTACATACAATTTGGTGCATTATCTTGAGGATCTTGATTGTGATGTCACTGTAAAAAGAAATGACAAACTCACTTTGGATGAGGTGCAACCATTCGAAAAGATAGTCTTGTCTCCTGGCCCAGGTATTCCCGACGAAGCAGGTTTATTGAAAGACATTATAAAAAAATACGCTTCGACAAAAAGTATTCTAGGCGTTTGCCTAGGACAACAAGCCATTGGTGAAGTTTTTGGAGGATCCTTAATTAATCTGGATGAGGTCTTTCATGGCGTTGCAACCAATGTGACGACGTGTGTTAGTGATGAATCATTATTTAATGGCTTAGGGGAATCCTTCCTTGTTGGTCGTTACCATTCTTGGGTTGTAGACAATGATTTACCTGATGTATTAGAAGCAACATCGTTCGATGAGAACGGACAGATCATGTCTTTAAGACATAAAGAATACGACGTAAAAGGAGTGCAATATCATCCGGAGTCGGTCCTCACACCAAACGGGAAACAAATTTTGAAGAACTGGCTGAACAGTTAAGACGGTCATTCCTTCCCGAGTATTCGAGACGGAATCCATTATAAATCGAAGTATAAACAAATAGATTCCGCATCAAGTGCGGAATGACAAATATGAAAGATCTACTAAATAGACTCATAAACCACGAAGTCATTTCCAAGGAAGAGGCGAAACAGGTATTGGTAAATATTTCTGAAGGGGAGTATAACCAAAGTCAAATAGCATCTTTTCTCACGGTGTATATGATGCGTAGTATCACTTTGGAAGAGCTTGAAGGATTTCGTGATGCCTTACTCGAACTTTGTATTCCTGTAGAATTATCAGCGTATAATCCTATTGATCTATGTGGGACTGGAGGTGATGGCAAGGATACTTTTAATATATCGACACTTTCCTCATTCGTGACTGCAGGAGCTGGCGTACACGTTGCCAAACACGGGAATTACGGCGTGTCCTCGTCCTGCGGATCGAGTAACGTCATGGAGTATTTAGGTATTAAATTTACGAACGATAGCGAATTTCTAGAAAGATCCATAGACAAGGCAGGTATATGTGTATTGCATGCGCCACTATTCCATCCAGCCATGAAAAATGTAGCCCCTATAAGAAGAGAACTAGGCGTCAAGACTTTTTTCAATATGCTCGGCCCAATGGTGAATCCCGCATTTCCGAAGAACCAATTGGTTGGTGTCTTTAATCTGGAATTGCAACGATTGTATGGTTATCTATATCAAAAGACTGATAAAAACTATACCATTCTTCATGCGCTTGATGGTTATGATGAAATATCACTTACAGGAGATACAAAAGCCATCAGAAACGCATCGGAAAGCATTCTGTCACCTATCGATTTTGGCGTTGCAACTTTAACACAACAGGATATTTATGGAGGCAATTCAGTGGAAGACGCAGCGAAGATATTTGTCGATGTCATTAGTGGCAAAGGCACTGAAGCACAAAACAATGTGGTTTGTGCCAATGCTGGTATGGCTATAGCAACAGCTAAAAATCTGGAACCAATACAAGGGTTCGAACTGGCCAAAGAATCACTGCTTTCAGGCAAAGGTCTTAAGGCATTACAAACATTACAAGAATTGAGTAAATGACCATATTAGATAAAATAGTCAAGGACAAACGGAAAGAAATTGGTCTTCGCAAACAACTCATTGCGATATCGCATTTAGAGCGATCTGTTCTGTTTGATCGTGACACTGTTTCTATGGCTAATAATTTACGAAACAGTTCGTCTGGAATAATTGCTGAACACAAGCGACGCTCCCCTTCAAAGTCAGTTATTAATAATGATCTTAATGTCTTTGATGTCGCTAAAGGCTATGAAGATGCTGGGGTAAGTGGTATGTCTGTTCTCACCGATGGAAAATATTTTGGTGGCTCGCTTGACGATTTGCTGACCGCTAGGGCCAGTTGTCATTTACCATTACTTCGTAAGGAATTTATTATTGACGAATATCAAATATTGGAAGCAAAAGCTTATGGCGCAGATGTGATATTATTGATTGCGGCAATTTTGACACGAGAAGAGATCAAACTATTCTCCGAATTGGCCAAATCCTTAAATTTGGATGTCTTATTAGAAGTCCACAATGAAGAAGAATTACATAAAGCTATTATGCCAAGCTTGGATATGCTAGGAGTCAATAATCGCAACTTAAAAACATTTGAAATCAGCTTGGAAACAAGTAAAACTTTAAGCGGCCTGATACCAAATGATTTCGTTAAGGTATCAGAAAGTGGTATCAGTTCGGTTAATGCCATTAAAGAATTACAACCCTATGGTTACAAGGGTTTTCTTATTGGAGAGAATTTCATGAAAACGGATGACCCAGGTTCAAGTGCCAAGAAATTTATAGAAACGCTAAACAAACAAAGTCACTTCGAGTGATTTTTGAGGAACGAAAAAATTGTATTGAGAAAATGAAACTAAAAGTCTGTGGCATGAAATACCAGGATAACATCTTAGATGTTTCAGCATTGCAACCAGACTATCTTGGGTTCATCTTTTATGAAAAATCCTCACGCTTTTTTGATGGTGATATTCCTGAATTGCCAGATTCGATAAAGAAAGTGGGTGTTTTTGTTGATGCTTCGATTCAATTCGTATTGGACAAAATAGAAAAGTACGATCTTCAAGCCGTTCAGTTACATGGGCAAGAAACACCAGAGTTTTGCAGGGAATTGAAGTGTCATTACGAGGAGCGAAGCGACGTGGTAATCTCATCAAAAGATAAAGATTGCCACATCACGCCAAAAAGCGTGATTCGCAATGACATTTCAATTAAAATCATCAAAGTATTTTCAATCAAAGACAGCTTCGACTTTTCAGTTCTCGAAGATTATGAAGCCGTTTGTGATTACTATCTATTTGACACAAAAGGGAAATTACCAGGCGGCAACGGATATATGTTCGATTGGGATTTATTAAACGGATACCCATCTAATAAGCCCTTTTTATTAAGTGGCGGCATTGGATTACGAGAAACTGAAAACTTAAAAAAGTTCTTGAAAAGTAATGCTTCTAAGTTCTGTTATGCTATAGATGTGAATAGTAGATTTGAAATTGAACCAGGATTGAAGAATATAGAGTTATTAACGGAATTTAAAAAAAATGTCATTACGAGGAGTCCCGATGCTTCGGGGCGACGTGGTAATCTCTTTATTTGAAGCAGATTGCCACAACTTTTTTCAAAAGTTTCGCAATGACAATAATATTAAAATATGGAAAATTACCACATAAACGAAAAAGGCTATTACGGAGAATTTGGAGGTTCTTACATTCCAGAAATGCTCTATCCAAATGTAGAGGAACTGCGGCAGAACTATTTGAAAATCATGGCAGAACCTGACTTCCAAAAAGAATTCAACCAACTACTTAAAGATTATGTTGGGCGCCCATCCCCGCTTTATTTTGCGAAGCGATTGTCCAAAAAGTACAACACTAAGGTATACTTAAAGCGAGAAGACCTCAACCATACAGGAGCGCATAAGATCAACAATACTATTGGGCAAATTCTCATGGCCCAACGCTTGGGTAAAACACGGATCATTGCTGAAACTGGAGCAGGTCAGCATGGTGTAGCGACAGCAACGGTTTGCGCCCTTATGGGTATGGAATGTATTGTGTATATGGGAGAGATCGATATCGCGAGACAGGCACCAAATGTAGCGCGGATGAAAATGTTAGGAGCCAAAGTGGTTCCTGCATTATCTGGCAGCCGCACCTTAAAAGACGCCACGAATGAAGCGATTCGTGATTGGATCAATAATCCTGTAAACACGCATTACATAATAGGTTCGGCTATTGGGCCGCATCCGTATCCGGATATGGTCACCAAGTTTCAATCGATAATTTCAGAAGAAATAAAATGGCAATTACAAGAAAAAGAAGGTCGTGAACATCCAGATTATGTCGTCGCTTGTATTGGTGGAGGGAGTAATGCCGCCGGAACCTATTATCATTTTCTGGAAAATGAAGACGTTGGCATCATCGCTGTGGAAGCCGCAGGAAAAGGGATTCACTCTGGCGAAAGTGCGGCAACATCGGTACTTGGTAAAGAAGGTATCATTCATGGATGTAAAACCCTTTTAATGCAGACCACAGATGGACAAATAACCGAGCCCTACTCTATTTCTGCAGGATTGGATTATCCGGGCGTTGGTCCGTTGCACTCGCATTTATATACTTCTGGACGTGGTGAATTCTATTCGGCAACAGATGATGAAGCCATGACCGCTGGTCTTGAATTAGCCCAGCTGGAAGGCATTATTCCGGCTATTGAAACCAGTCATGCATTGGCTATTTTTGAACACAGAACATTCGATCCAGATGACATTGTAGTCATTAGTTTATCTGGTCGTGGCGATAAGGATCTAGACACCTATATCAATCATTTTAAGCTATAAATGAAATACACAGTACTCATTATATTCCTATTGATTTGTTTTTCCGGTAAACAGGAAAAGGGGGGACACCCTCGTATTTTGGTTGATGTGACGAATGATGTCGTCGTGCCTAAACACTATATCGTTTCTAAAACAGATGAGAGCATAATAATCGATGGAATTGCTAATGAGTCATCTTGGAAGAAGGCCGAATATACCGATAAATTCATCGATATCGAAGGTGTAAAACAGCCACGATTCGACACCCAGGTCAAGATGTTGTGGGATGATACGAACCTATATGTGTATGCCGAAATGGAAGAACCACATATCTGGGGTTATCTGAAACAACGAGATACGGTTATCTTTTATAATAACGATTTTGAAGTGTTTGTAGACCCTTTTAATTCTGGAAGTAGTTACGGTGAAATTGAGATCAACGCTTTGAATACGGTCTGGGACCTTTTCTTGGATAAACCATATCGGGTTGGCGGAAATGCCGATTTTAATTGGAATCTTGATGATCTGAAAACGGCGATTAAAATTAAAGGAACGCTCAATGACCCTTCCGATATTGATTCACTATGGACTGTTGAGATGGCTATCCCACTACATCCATTTGTTTCAATGAAACAGAATGCGAAAAACTACCCAAAAGACGGTGAGCAATGGCGTATTAATTTCTCAAGGGTAGAATGGGATCATGACCTTGTGAATGGAAAATACTATCGGAAAAAAATAGATGATAACTATCTAAAGGAATACAATTGGGTTTGGAGCAACCAGAAAGTCATCAATATGCATGAACCTGAAAAGTGGGGATTCCTTCAATTTACCGAGAGCAATTCAACGGATGGCATTGCCTTCCTTGAAGATGATGATCTTATGATCAAACAGACCGCATTCGCCCTTTTCAGGAAAACGAGATATGGGGGTCTAAACTATTTATTAGAAAACGCGACTGGATTCAATCAACCTTTGGAAGTGACCTATTCAAAAGATAAAAGTGTGATGGCTGAATTCCATAAAACCAATATCGGATTTGAATACACCCTTGAAAGCCCTTTCACTAAAACAACCTATAGTATTAACCAAGACGGAATACTAAAAGCACTATGAAAAGAATACTTACAATTTTCTTCGCTATCCTCCTATTTTCTTGCAATGAGGTCAAGAAAGAAACCCTTGACAATCAAACTGAAACAAAGAAATCCTTCACTTTTGCGACTTGGACCAATCAAGACGGTGAATTTGATACCACGAAATGGGAAACAAAGCTTGCTGCTTATGATTCCCTTGGAATTTCTGAAATACTTATTGGTGCCTCGCCAGAATTCCTAACACAATTGATTCCGTTAGCTAATCAAAAGAACATCAAGGTCCATGCTTGGATGTGGACCCTAAATCGTCCGGGAGATACCATTGCAAATCAACATCCAGAATGGTATGCTGTTAATCGTGCTGGCAAGAACTCCCTTGAATACAGGGCATATGTAGATTATTATCAGTGGCTGAGTCCGTTTCATCCTGAAGCCCGCGAGCATGTAAAGAATAATGTGCGAAAGCTCATTAAAGTAGAAGGATTAGCCTCTATACATTTGGATTATGTACGATATGTGGATGTTATTCTAGGGGCTGATCTGCAACCAAAATATGGATTGGTCCAGGACCATGAAATGCCCGAATACGATTATGGTTATCATCCAATAGCACGCGAAGGTTTTAAAAAGATCTTTGGCAAAGACCCTCAGGATTTCGAACACCCAGAATTAAGTACAGAATGGCGACAATATAGATTGAATGCGGTGACGTCACTCGTTAATGAATTAGTAGACATTGCCCATGAAAACGACCATAAAATGACAGCCGCTGTGTTTCCTTTTCCTGAAATGTCGCGTCAGATGGTGCGCCAAGCATGGAACGATTGGAACCTTGATGCCGCCTACCCAATGCTATACCAGAACTTCTATAGAGAGAACATCAATTGGATAGGTTTCGCCACGGAGCAAGGCGTGAATGATGTGGATTTTCCTATTTATTCTGGACTGTACAGTCCAGCTTTAAAAGACCCCAAAGATCTTGAAAAAGCCATTCGACTGGCAAAAGAGAACGGTGCCAGTGGCCTGTCGATTTTCACAGCAGATAATCTTGATGACGCTCAGAAAGCCGTTTTTATAAAACTGAACAAAGAATTCAACAATGAATAGAATAAACCAGAAACTAAAAGAAGATAAAAAGCTTCTTTCCATATACTTTACAGCAGGGTATCCTGAACTTCATGATACGGTTTCCATCATTCAAGACCTTGAGAAGAGCGGTGTCGACATGGTTGAAATAGGGTTGCCTTTTAGCGATCCGCTTGCGGATGGCCCGACCATACAGGCAAGTTCCACTCAGGCATTAAAAAATGGCATGACCACTGAAGTCCTTTTCGCTCAGCTGAAGGCCATCAGACAAACAGTCGATATCCCACTGATCATTATGGGATATTTTAACCCTGTACTGCAATATGGGGTTGAAGCATTTTGCAAGAAGTGTCAAGAAGTTGGCATCGATGGGCTCATTTTACCAGATTTGCCAGTAGATATTTATGATGAGCATTACAAATCCATTTTTGAGGCATATGGTCTCATAAATGTATTTTTAATTACGCCACAAACCAGCGATGAGCGTATTCGTTATATTGATTCCGTTTCCAAAGGATTCATCTATATGGTCAGCAGTGCGAGTGTGACTGGAAGCCAATCTGGATTTGGCGATGCCCAAACCAACTACTTCAAACGGATAGCGGATATGCATCTTCAAAACCCGCAAATCGTCGGTTTTGGAATCAGCGACAATGAAACTTTTACGCAAGCCACTCAATATGCAAAAGGTGCTATTATTGGCTCTGCCTTCATCAAACATTTAACTAACAAAGAGATCAAATCAATAGATACCTTTATAAAAAACATAAGATGAAGATACTGAACGACTGGAAAATCATCATACTGCTTTGCCTAACTCTAGGTTTAGCACCATTTTTCCCTGAACCTCATTTCTGGGGAAAACTTAAATGGATCGCTGGTGGTGCCAATGGCATGCAGCTTATGGATTGGTTCGATACATTGATGCACGGATTTCCGTTTGTGTTATTGCTACGATTGGTCATTATAAAAATAAATTCAAAAAATGGCGTTTAATATTGTACTTATCGAACCTGAGATTCCCAATAATACCGGGAATATTGGCCGGCTAGCTTTGGCATCAGACTGTAATCTGCATTTGGTAAAACCCCTTGGGTTCGAAATTGATGACACTAGATTAAAACGTGCAGGATTGGATTATTGGCAGCATCTTTCTGTCCATACGTATGAATCCATAGACGCATTCTTTGAAACCCATAAGGACAAGACCATGGCATTTTTCTCAAGCCATGCCGAAAAAACGCATTGGTCTTTGGAATTTGAAGAGGACATGTTCTTGATCTTCGGAAAAGAATCCGTGGGATTACCTAGTGCTATTACCGAAAAACATAGAGAAAAACTATATAAAATACCACTCTATAGTGATCATGTAAGAAGCCTCAACTTGGCAAATGCAGTCGGTATTGTGGTTTATGAAGGCCTGAAACATTTTCAGTAAATTTTCGTAGCTTTCAATTTCATAAAATAATCAATCGCGAATGCTTCATTTTCCCATATCTAGAACTACTGTAATCCTGTTATTAAGTATATTTTCTATCAGTTTCAATCCTATGACAAGTCAAGACCTAGGCGAGTATAAGGCAGACAAGATCGTCTATAAAGGCGATACACTTCCCTATCGTCTATTACTTCCTGAAAATTATAACCCGAATGTCAAGTACCCGTTAATACTATTTTTGCATGGGTCAGGAGAACGCGGTAACGATAACGCTTTGCAATTGACTCATGGCGCAAAGCTTTTTTTAAAGGCATCTATACGCACGGATTATCCTGCCGTCGTGGTATTTCCACAATGTGCAGCTGATGCCTCCTGGAGTAATTATGAGCACTCAACGGTAGATGGTAAATCAAATATCAAATTCTCTGCAACTGTCGATAAGATCACCCATCAAGAATTATTGAAACGCCTCGTTAAAAAACTTAAAAAAGATTTCAATTTGGATACCAATCGCCTCTATGTGGGAGGCCTCTCTATGGGTGGCATGGGAACCTTTGATGTGATAAAGGCCAATCCTAAGATGTTTGCAGCGGCTTTTGCCATTTGTGGTGGTGCAAACCCCGAAATAGCGAAGCGTATTAGTAACCCTAGCTGGTGGATCTTTCATGGCGAAGTTGATGCGGTTGTCCCCGTTATATCCTCACAACAAATATATGATGCCTTGAAAGCCGAAGGGGCCGATGTAAAATTGACCATATATCCCGGCGTCAATCACGACAGTTGGACCAATGCCTTTGCAGAACCAGATCTACTAAAATGGCTGTTTTCTAAATCATTATAAAAACTTTTTACTCATGATGAAAAAATCACTCTTCGTTTTCAGCTTGCTGATTGCTTTTAGTGGCATTGCTCAGGACCTATCGAAATCTGGGTGGCACATAGAAGCTCAGGACATCGATCCTAACAATTATTATGGTGTCACCGTTGCTAACGGCATGGTAGGCTTGGTATCATCTCCCGAACCCATGAAAGTGAAAGATGTGGTTTTGAATGGCGTTTACGATTATTACCAACGAGGTCGTGTGAGCAATATCCTTAAGACCTTCAGCCATATGAATATGCATTTGGAGGTAGATGGCAGACGTATAAGTAGACAAAACATTACTGATTACGCTCAGACTTTGGATATGAAAGGTGGTAAACTCACTACGACTTTTAACGTCGGGAGTAGCGTTAGTGTTAAACAAGAATTAATGTCGCTTCGTAATCTGCCATTTACAGCGATGAGTATTATCGAGATCACTGCAAAAAAGAATGTTTCCATCGTTCCTATAAATTATATCACCGCGCCTGATCACTTGTCTGATGTGCGCAATCTGTATTCAGAGATCGATAGACCACATGTCCTGATTCCGTTGATGACTTCGGTGGCTTTTAGCCCTGGCAAGAAAAAAGTCGCCACATCCACCTCGTTTATTTTCCCTGAAAAACATGACCATGAGCCAGACATCATTCATGAAGATTGGGATTATAACATGCATTTAATGAAATTCAAGAAAGAGTTAAAAGCTGGTGAGACCTACCGATTTGCAGTTGTTGGCTCGACTATTTCATCTGTGCATAATGCGGATCCTCATAACGAAGCCGAACGACTGACCATTTTCGCGAAACTAGAAGGCATGGAGCGCCTAGAAAGTGCACATAAAAGAGCATGGGATACCCTATGGGAAAGTGATATCATTATCGAAGGTGATGTAGAATCGCAACGCGCGGTACATTCAGCGATGTACCATTTGTATTCCTTTGCGAGAAAAGGCACGGCCTATTCGTTATCGCCGATGGGATTATCTGGACTAGGTTATAACGGACATATTTTCTGGGACACCGAATTATGGATGTTCCCACCTTTATTGGCGCTCCAACCGGAGATAGCCAAATCGCTTTTAGAATATCGTTTTGAGCGATTGGATGCCGCCAAGCAAAATGCTTTTGCTCATGGCTATGATGGCGCTATGTTCCCGTGGGAATCTGCCGAGGATGGCTCTGAGGATACTCCTGTTTGGGCCTTGACTGGACCTTTTCAGCAACATATCACAGCGACCGTTGGTTGGGCTTTTTGGAAGTATTACGAAGTCACCAAAGATAAAGAGTGGCTAGAAACACGTGGCTATCCGGTACTTAAAGAAGTGGCCGATTTCTGGTCGAGTCGCGTAGAAAGAAAAGGAACAGGCCGCTACGAAATAAATAATGTGATCGGTGCCAATGAGTGGGAAGAGAATATAAATAATAATGCCTTTACCAACGGTATGGTGAAGACGGTCCTGGAGTTCTCCTCGAAAGCAGCCGAAGCTTTGGGGCGCACTGCCAACCCGGATTGGCGACATGTGGCAGAGAATATCCCCATCTTGAAATTTCCTGATGGCACGACCAAAGAAAACGAGACCTATGATGGGGTCGTGATCAAACAAGCTGATGTGAATCTATTGGCCTATCCGTTGAAAATTGTTACCAAAAGAGAAGACATTCTCAAGGACCTAAAATATTACGAACCGCGCTTGGCGCCAGATGGCCCGGCTATGGGTGGTGCTATTTTATCTGCCTTGTACGCGCGCTTGGGAGATGTGCAAAAATCGTTTGATATGTTCGTAAAGAGTTACAAACCCAATGAAATGCCTCCGTTTGGCGTGGTTGCAGAAACAGCTGGTGGCACCAACCCTTATTTTGCTACGGGTGCTGGGGGTATGCTGCAATCGGTATTGTTTGGTATTGGCGGCTTGGACATCACCGAAAATGGAATCATCCAACTGGATACTAAATTGCCAAAGCAATGGAAATCCCTGAAAATGATAGGTATTGGTATTGATGAAAAGACGTTTACTAGGAATTAATTTATACAAATTAATCGCTTATATTTAATTTATAGAGTCGACCTAAAGGTTTGTTTATCCCTTAATATTATTCCTTATAAACCAACCTTTTGTTGAGTTAAAAGGAGTTAGCCTTCATTATGACCAACAACTAACCAAATGATAAAATTCTTTCGAAAAATTCGACAAAGATTACTAACTGAAAATAAATTCAGTAAGTATATACTTTATGCAATGGGCGAGATATTACTTGTCATGATAGGCATTCTATTAGCATTGCAAGTTAATAACTGGAATGAGTATAGGAAAGCCCGACAACTAGAACAAACTTATCTGAAAAGATTACAGACGGATTTAATGACGGACACAGCCTATTTGAAACAGCGGATTTTGAACTCTGAAAGTGTGAAGCAAAGCAACTACTCCTATGTACACGCTGCACATAAAAACAATAATTTGGACAAGAATCTGAGGGATTATCTTTCACTTCCAATATTTAATGCGCAAGACTTGACGTTACAAAACACCACCTATCTAGAACTAGTTAACACTGCCAAAATAGATCTGATTAGTAATGAAAATCTTAAAATCAAGGTAATAAATCTTTATCGAACTTATGAGGTGGTAGACAAACAAATGGAAGAAATCAATGCCTTCACAACCGACTTATGGCGGGAGTGGAATAAAAAGGTAGTAAATATCAAATATCGCAATTATTTGGCTGATTTATTTGACGAATCTCATATGTTCTACCCCAAGGAGAGAGAGTGGTTCAATAATCCCGAATCCTTTGAATTTCGTTTAACTGAAAATACTGTTGGGTGGTACTATGCCAAGCATAAGGGATTCATAGATGATTTTAATGCATTACTTAATGACATTGAAGATGTCTTGTCCAGCCTCGAAATTGAATTGGATTCGAAATAGATGTAGAATTAAACAAAGCACAACAACATGTATAATTCATTTTTCCGAATCACGAAGCACTTAATTAATCAACCCAACAATATTTTTCCTAAATTGAAACCTTAGATCGGCTTCCTTCGCTATTTTGCAAAAGCAAAACTGTCTCGCGCAGAAAGCCTCGATCAAACCAAAAC
>RCND010000974.1_pt1 | contig 16161 bp, 17 predicted proteins | sample 2041351 | NCBI WGS metagenome assembly RCND01 (sample SAMN09708230, study PRJNA481090) | Marine sediment metagenome, whole genome shotgun sequencing project. | biome: marine sediment; feature: ocean; material: sediment; isolation source: Sewage treatment plant 12B marine sediment (STP12B) ... | reverse complement strand
GTAACATTGAGTATTGAAATAGAGACTCATTAACTTAAAGGAGAAGTGATGAATTATAAGTTAAACAAGCTTTCAACACTTTTTCTAGGTTCCGTAATAGCTGCTTCAACAGCTTTTGCTTCAGGAACTTTAGAAAAAGTGATGAAAGACAGAGGGTTAACAGAAACAGATGTTATCCGTGCGGCAAAAACATATCTGCCTTCTGGGGGAAGAGATGAGTTTTTAGTATTTTCGTCTGGTGGACAGAGTGGACAGGTACTGGTTTATGGTGTACCGTCTATGAAAATTTTGAAATACATCGGTGTATTTACACCTGAACCTTGGCAAGGGTATGGTTTTGATGAAGATTCAAAAGCAGTACTGAGACAGGGTAACATTAGAGGAAAAGAGATCAACTGGGGTGATACACACCACCCGGCACTTTCTGAAGTTGATGGTAAGTATGATGGTAAATGGTTAGCTATTAACGATAAAGCGAATCCAAGGGTTGCGATCATTGATCTGGCAGACTTTGAAACAAAACAGATCGTTGTGAATCCGATCTTTAAATCAGACCATGGTGGAGCATTCTTTACACAGAACTCTGAATATATCATCGAAGCATGTCAATATGCAGCACCTTATGATAATAACTATCACCCGATAGAAGAGTACAAAGAAACATACCGTGGTGGTGCTACGATGTGGAAATTTGATCCAAAAATCGGTCGTATAGATGCAAATGCGTCATTTACGATTGAAATGCCCCCTTATATGCAAGATTTATCTGATGCGGGTAAAGGTGTTTCTCACGGTTGGGGTTTCACGAATTCATTTAACTCAGAGATGTATACAGGTGGAATCGAAGTAGGTATGCCGCCAAATGAAGCAGGTATGAGTAGAAATGATACAGACTTTTTACATGTATATAACTGGGAAAAGTTGGCAGAAGTTGCTAAAGATGACAAAAATGTAAAAATCGTTAATGGTCATAGAGTTATACCTATGGAAGTAGCTGTTGCAAATAATGCACTTTTTCTTATTCCTGAGCCAAAATCACCGCATGGTGTAGATGTATCTCCAGATGGTGAGTACATTACGGTTTGTGGTAAGCTGGATACACATGCTTCAGTCTTTAAATGGAGTAAAATTAAAAAGCTTATAGATGATAAAAAGTATGTAGGGAAAGACCCTTACGGTATACCTATTCTTGATATGAAAGAGTCTTTACACGGTCAAGTAGAGTTGGGACTTGGGCCATTACATAACCAGTACTCTAACATAGATGGTGAAATTTATACATCAATGTATGTTGATTCTCAAGTTGTAAAATGGAACTATAAAACACTGAAAGTACTTGATAAAGAGAATGTTCACTATAACATCGGTCACCTTTGTGGTATGGAGGGTAAATCAGCTGATCCTCAAGGTAAATATATTATTGCCTTGAATAAATTGGCGATTGACAGATTTCAAAATGTGGGTCCTTTGCACCCGCAAAATCACCAGTTAATTGATATTTCCGGTAAAACGATGGATCTTCTTTATGATATGCCAATACCACTGGGTGAACCTCACCAAGCTGTGGCAATTCGTGCAGAGAAGTTACACCCGCATGTAAGATATCCAATGGGTACAAACTCTAAAACTGGTAAGATCCATGTAGGTAAAACACTTGCAGGACAAGAGAAGATCGTAAGAGACGGAAACAAAGTAACTGTCTATGGAACTATGGTACGTTCTCACATCAACCCTGAGCGAATCACTGTGAATAAAGGTGATGTAGTAACGATGCACCTTACGAATCTTGAACGTGCACAAGATGAGACACACGGATTTACAGTAGATAACTATGATGTACATATGTCACTTGAACCAGGAGAAACTGCTACGATTAAATTTACAGCAGATCTTGAAGGTGTATTCCCTTACTACTGTACAGAGTTCTGTTCAGCACTTCACTTGGAGATGATGGGTTACCTTATGGTTAAAGATCCGAACAAGAAGTATGTGTCTGCACAAAAACTTAAAATGGCAACGATGACTCCTGGAGAGTTAAAAGCTGAATATGACAAAACAGTGGCGGTAAATACTGCTACACAAGCGGTTATAAACTCTGTTGTGAAGTTTTTGAAAGATAACAAGTTTGCTGATCATAAAGTCGTTGCAGATCTTGTTGATGATGCCTTTGCACAAGCAGGTCAGATCCCAGCACAGAAAAAACTTTCTGACGAAGCAGTGGCAGCCGGTGATATGGAGAAAGCCATTCTATTTGAAAATATGATCTGGCAGCTTATGGTTAAAACAGCGGATGTTGGTATCAGAGCAAAAGACACACTGGTAAGTAAAATTGCCACCAAACAGTCTAACGCAGCAGCAGCAGGTAAAAGAGCCTTTGATGAAGGTGGATGTTCCGGTTGTCACGTTGTAGGTAAAGTATCTTCCGGTCCAGACCTTACAGGTGTACTTCAACGTCATGTCGATGGTGAAAAATGGGTTGCTAACTTTATTAAGAACCCTGAGCATAAATTTGATGATGATTATGTTAAAGGTATGATTGACTATTTCAATCTTAAAATGCCTAACCAACATATGACTGATCAAGAGATTTCGGATATTATCGAATACTTCAAATGGATTGACGAAAACGCAAATCTATTTTAGAAAATACTATCAAAGGGGGCTCTTCTCCCCCTTTTATGACTTAATTTAAGACTTAAGTCATGATTTTTACTTCTTTCTTGATTAAGCTCAATCTTTCTCCCTTCCTCTTTAGCTATTATTTATGATATAGATTAATTTATTGAAGGAGAAACTATGCATTCCAGTTTTATAAAATCAAGGGTTTTTACTGCTTTGGCATTGATTATATTGACACTTGGTTTTACCTTTCCTATGATGACCTTTCATGGGACGATGAATCAGATACATGAGGGGAAAGTGGATGAGGTATCACCACTTTCTATAAAAGTTTGGAATTTTTATAATCAAGGCAGATATAAAAGTATCGCTACTAGTAAATCTGCACACAATAACTTAGAGCTGATGATCAAAGAGTCTGCAGAGATCGGTGTGGCATCTTTGCCTATTTGGGCTGTTTCTCTTGAAGCACCTAACTATCCAAAAGAGGCCTTTCCTCAAGGGATTCCTGTCTTTTTCCATTTTGACGGCTTCTCCGGTGAAGTACATGAGATGAATACCATTAACCACTATGTAGGGATGGATCCCATGTATGTAGGGGGGCACCTTGAACGTGAGATCGGTATTTATGCCTTGCTCTTTCTTTCTTTGATCATGATCTATTTTATGGCATACAATACCAAAATATTTTCTTTGGGTATGCTGATCCCTATCTCTTTACCACTGCTCTTTTTAGCTGACTATTCGTATTGGCTTTACTGGTTTGGACATAATCTTCATGACTGGGGTGCCTTCAAGATCAAGCCATTTATGCCAACCGTATTTGGGGATGGAAAGATAGCACAGTTTACAACACACTCTTATCCGTCAATAGGTTTTTATCTGTTATTGGCGATCAGTATTTTTAGTCTTCTTGCATATTTTGCAAAACAGAAGGCATTGAAAGCAACAAGTAATTAGATGTTGACAGAATGCTGGAAGTGGAGACTTCAGTCCCACATTTAGTTAAGTTGCATAGTGTTAGTGGGACTAAAGTCATCACTTCCAAAAAAAGGATTAAAGTTTGATTAGAATATCAGTTATTTTTTTCTTATCATTGTTCACTTTTTTATATGCGAATGTACTTCAAGATGCCATAGATAAAGCACCCGAAGGTTCTATATTAAAATTACCTGCAGGTGTGTATAAAGGTTCTATTACCATCAACAAACCACTCACAATTATGGGAAAAGAAGAGGGTGTGATCATAGATGGAGAAGGTAAGGGAACCGTCATCACTATCAAAAGTTCTTACGTCACACTCAAAAACCTTAGAATTACCAACAGTGGAAACATGCACCATACACTTGATGCAGCCATCTCAATAGTAGATGTAAAGCAGTGTGAGATCAGCCAATGTAAAATAGATGACTGTCTCTTTGGTATCGACATGCAGATGGTGAAGAACTCCATTGTATCACATAACACTATTACCTCAAAAGATTTAGAGTTAGGGCTTAGAGGGGATGGGTTACGCCTTTGGTACAGTAATGACAATCTTATAAAGAAAAATTCGCTTATCAAGTCCCGTGACATGGTAGTTTGGTACTCTCATGGTAATGAGATCGTAGAAAATTACGGGGAGCATTGCCGTTACTCTTTGCACTTTATGTATGCAGGAAAGAACCTGGTAAAAGACAATCACTACAAGTTTAATTCTGTGGGGATCTTTTTTATGTACTCTAAAGATACGGTTGCCATTGGCAATGTGATCAAAAGTTCATTGGGTGCTACGGGTATGGGTATTGGACTCAAAGATGTTTCAAACTTTACACTTAAAAATAACACAGTGCTTTACAATGCACAGGGAATTTACATAGACAGATCTCCTTTTGAACCGGATACCAATAACTGGATACTGGGTAATAATATTTTGTATAATTCAGAAGGAGTGCATTTTCATTCACTCTCTGAAAATAATATCGTGAAAGACAATGTCATCAAAGGAAATATTGAAGATATCGTCAATGACAGTAGAGGATCTAAAACCTATAAGAATGAAATAGTAGGGAATTACTGGGACAACTATGAAGGATTTGATAAAAACAATGACAACATAGGGGATACTCCGCATAAAGTCTATCAGTATGCGGATCAGCTTTGGGTTTACAACCCTGATGTGAAGTTCTTCTACGGTTCACCCGTAATTTCACTTCTAAATTTCTTGGCAAAACTAGCACCATTTTCTAAGCCGCTTTTTTTGCTTGAAGATAAAGAACCAAAAGTAAGGTTGACACATGGCAAAAGTTAAAACAGACAGAAGAGAGTTTGTAAAATATTCAACATTAGGCATATTTGGTGCAGTGTTGGCAGGAAGTGTTCTTTTTTCTCCACAAGCAGTCCAGGCAGAAAATAGACTTAGACCTCCCGGTGCAGTGGAAGAAGATACGTTTTTAGCACTTTGTATCAAGTGTGGTCAGTGTTTACAGGTTTGTCCTTATCACTCTATAAAGTTAGCAGATATGGGTAAAGGTCATGGGCTTGGTACACCGTATATAGATGCAATGGATCGTGGATGTTATGCCTGTTCTGCTGTACCTTGTGTGTTGGCTTGTCCTACTGGAGCGCTTGACCATCATTGTGAAAAGCCGGAAGATATCCATATGGGTATTGCGGTATTAGAATTCCCAGATAGATGTTTAGCTATGTCTAATAAAGTCGTGCCTAAAGGATATAACAGGTTTATGCATGCCTACACAGATGCCCAAAGAAATGTTACCAGTCTTGAACGTGAATTACTAGACAAACTCGAAGGATATGAGGGGAAACAGTGTACCTTGTGTGCAGATATTTGTCCTATACCTAACCCACTTTCTGCGATTGCCATGGTACCGGACAAACAGGGTGGAAACAGACCAGAGATCTATGATGGATGTATAGGCTGTGGTGCCTGTCAAGAAGTCTGTCCGACGCATACTGCGTCCATAGTGATCAAGCCAAGAGTCACCTATAATGAACAATACAAAAATAAAAGTTTAGGAGTATAAGATGAAAAAAATGTCAATATTATCAACCTTAGTTTCTAGCTTAGTGTTAGTCTCTTTTGTAACAGGGTGTGGGGAAAAGCCTAAAGATGAAAAGCCTCAAGAGGAACAGACAAACGTTGAAAACAAAGCAGTGGTTGCTGAAACCGCACCTCAAATTGAGGTCGTGGCAAATGAAAATGCAAAAGAGATTAAAGTTAAAGTAAAAGCAACAGATAAGGCACAAAGTAAATCGTACTATTATGACTACAACATCAAAAGTGAGTACGACGAAAATGCTAAACCTGCCAATGAAGATGCCGGGATAAGAGCAAAACCTCGAACAAGTATTGATGCCAATGTCAATGTACGTAGTCCTTATGAAAAAGTGCAAATATCTATGATGGTGAAGAAATTAAGTAAAAAGTTTATTGTGAAATGTTCAGCCTGTCATAATGATTATGCCAACGGGATCATTGGGCCTTCGTTGCTTGGTAAAACATCTCAGGAGATCTTTGATGCCATTGCTGCATTTAAGAGTGGTGAGAAAGTTAATGTCTTAATGACTGATCTTGTTAGCATGATGGATGAAGATGAGATCAAGACATTGGCAGATGAAATTTACGAGTTCAATGAAAAAATAAAAGAGGCAAGGAAATAGGTATGAAAAATGTAATAGTTGGGTTGTTTACTGTTGGTATTGTCGGCTTAATGGTATTTACGTTTATGGGTGGTGGTGCCTATCATGGTGGGGAACACGGAAAAGTCATAGAAGATTTCGGTGATTCACTTACAGCTAAAAAAACAGTGGCTATTGAAGAGAAAGACGATAGAAAAAAAGAAAATGATAAACTCAATGCGCTAAGAGATAAAGCAGGAAATGCCGGAGCTTTCTCTGTGAGTAATGAGTATAAAAGAAAATGTGCTTCATGTCATGGAGTAAATGGTTCAGGTTTCCAAAACGGTAAAAAAATGATGGGGCCTAAGATCTTTGGACAGAGTGCAGAAAAACTCTATAAAGATCTGGTTGAGTTTAAATCAGGCAGAAAAGAAAATGTTGTCATGAAAGGGCTTTTACTCCCTATGAGTGAAGAAGATCTAAAACGATTTGCAGATGAGATAGGTGGATTCCCAGCTAAAGCACAAGCTGCTCAAGAATAGATAGCAAGAGGAGGGCAAAGATGGATAAATACAATAACCGAGAGACCATAAAAAAAACTACTTTCTGGTCTACTTTTTTTGATGTGAACAAAGAGGGTAAAAGAAAGTTTAGCTACCGTATGAAAAGATGGATATTGGTGATTTCTATTCACGTACTCTTTTTCCTATCCTTTGCCATAGACATCCAGGTACTTGAAGGGACACTCAATGGTTCAAGGTTTTTAGGCTTTCACCTCATTGACCCTTTTACTACCATGCAAATGTATCTTTCTTCCTATAACTTACCTATAAACGTACTCATTGGTACGGTAACTATTGTATTGTTTTATCTGTTAGTCGGAGGAAGAAGTTACTGTGCATGGGTATGTCCTTATGGAATTCTCTCTGAGATAGGTGAAAAATGGCACAACACGCTTGTGGCAAAAAAGATCATAAAAAGTAGAAAATTTGACCATAGGGTTCGTTATCTTTTCTGGGCTATTTTTCTTACACTCTCTTTTACCAGCGGATACTTGGTTTTTGAAACATTTAATGTGATAGGGATATTGAGTCGTATGGTAGCGTACGGATGGAGTTTGGCATTGATCTGGGTTGTTGTTGTTTTTGCACTGGAAGTTTTCTTCTCACGTCGTGCATGGTGTACTTACATCTGTCCTATCGGTACTACTTATGGCATATTGGGAAAAGCTTCTGCGCTAAGAGTAGAGTGGAATGATAACTGTGACCACTGTATGGTCTGTCATGATGTCTGTTTTGAAAATCAGGTTTTAGAGATAGTAAAAGCCAAGTATGATAAACAAAGAGAAGAAAAAGGCATTATCCAGGAGTATATTACGGGAGCTGACTGTACGCTTTGTGGACGATGTATAGATGTCTGTCATACCGATGCCTTGAAGTTTGACTTTAGACTGAAAGGACTCGTGTGATAAAAGTTAGAGACTTAAGCAAAAAGTTTGGCTCACACCTTTCGCTTGATAATGTGAATATTGAGTTCAATCTTAATGACTCAGTAGCGCTCATGGGAGCCAATGGAGCAGGTAAGACAACACTCATACGTGCTATATTGGGGTATTATCATCCAAACAGTGGTGGGGTTTTGGTCAATGGTTTAGACCCTATTAAAGAGCGTACCGAAGTACTGAAACATGTGAGTTTTGTACCACAGCTTCCACCACCTATCAAACTTTCTGTGAGTGAACTGATCTTTTATATCTGTAAGAGTTCAGGTGTTGATGAAAACCGTATTTATCATTATGCCAATGAGATGAAGTTTGATATTAAGTCAAATCTGGGTAAATCGTTTTTTAAACTCTCTGGAGGTATGAAACAGAAACTTCTCATTGCTATCTCTTTTGCCAAAGAGAGTGAGATCGTCATCTATGATGAACCTACAGCAAACCTTGACCCCAAGGCAAGAGAAGATTTTTATACACTCATACAAGAGAGTAAAAATGAGAAACTGGCATTGTTTGTTACCCACCGTATAGAAGAGGTAGAAGCCATAGTCAACCGTCAAGTTTATATGGATCTAGGAAAGGTAGTCTCTGATGAACGGATTTAAAACACTTTTTTTAGCCACAGGATTACTCTTAGGTTTTACTGCCTGTGAAAAAAAAGATCCGACAGAGATGCATGGTGTACATTGGGACAGAGATATGTGTGAACGATGTAAAATGGTTGTAAGTGACAGATATCATGCCACACAGGTTATTAACACTGCTACAGGTAGATCCTATATGTATGACGATATTGGTTGTACCGTGTTGTGGTTTGAAGATGAAAAGATAGAATGGGCAGATAAAGCAAAGATCTGGGTGACAGATATTTCGACAGGGAAATGGATAGATGCACGTATCGCCCTTTATGATACGAATAATATCACTTCAATGGCCTTTGGTTTTGCTGCACATGAGAACAATAGTACAGTGAAGGTTGGGGAAGAGATCATAGATTTTGAAGAGATGTCAAAACGGGTCTTTGAAATAGAAGCAAATCAAAATAGGAGAGCATATTGAAGAACTTATTACTCATAGCCTATCTCGACCTTAAAGAGTCTATACGCGCCAATTGGTTTATTGTTTACTCCCTGGTCTTTGGTGGGTTGATCGCACTCTTTTTTATTGCGGGGATCACTGAGTCTCAGGTGATGGGATTTTCAGGGTTAAGCAGGTTGCTACTTATGTATATTCAAGTCACTATTGTCATCTTGCCTATCTTTATACTTATTACCACAGTACGTTCCATATCTGGTGATAGAGACAGTCATATTCTGGAGTATATGCTCTCTTTTCCTATCTCCCTTAAACAGTATTACTGGGGTAAGGTATTTGGGCGTTTTATTACGGTGTTCTTACCGGTCTTTATGGCGATGGTTTTTGCCATACTCTATGGCATCTTTAAGGGTGCAGATGTACCATGGAGTATATTCTTTCTCTACACAGGGTTGCTTTTTGCAATGAGCTCTGCATTTTTAGGGATAGCTTTTTTCATTTCATCTATCGTCAAATCTTCTGAAATGGCATTGGGGATCTCTTTTTTCATATGGATATTTTTACTGGCGTTTATAGACATTGCGCTTATCTCTCTTATGATGCAGCAGCGCATTAACACAGAGCTTATCATAGGTATTGCCATGATAAATCCTATGGAGGTCTTCAGAGTATCTGCCATCTCACTTTTTGACCCGGAACTTACCGTGATGGGACCAGTAGCATTTTATATACTAGACATGATGAGTCAAAAAATGTTTGTGTTTATCTCCATACTATATCCGGTGTTGCTAGGGGTACTTTTCGCCTTTTTAGGCTTTAAAATATTTGCAAAAAAAGATCTAGTATGATGAGAAAGGACTTAGTATGATGAAATTATTGACAGGCTTGCTTTTTATGACTTCGCTATTGCTCTGCGAGACAGCGGAAGTTAAACCATTTAATGCGCAGCCATTTTACAGCATGAATTACGATAAAAATACCACAGGACTGGTAAGACATCTTAAGGTCTATAAAGCACCTAAATGGGTGGCAAAGATCACAGTGAGAAGTGGGAAAACAGTCTTTTTCTCCAGTCCGAAATCCATGTTTGAGTTTTACCATAGACCGGGGAAATGGTTTGATGTAGGGGTTAAGAGTGAGAGAGACTTTTCTGAGATCGTGGTAACGGATTATGAAACCTTAAAGCTTATCAATGCTGAGACTGCTTTCTTTGTCTATGGAAGTAGAGCCACTTCTCCTTCTGGCGATGACTTGGTACCTTTGGCAACAAAAGAAGCAGCAGAAAAGTTTTCAAAAGCCTACAGCGGAAAAAGAATTTTAAAGTTTGATGAAGTACCCGATGCGCTCATTAGACTTTTAAATGGAAGGATTTAAGATGCAGAAACCAACACCGATAGATGAAGAGATAGTATTGGACCCCAAACGTTACATTGTAAGTGAAACGGATGAAAAAGGGAAGATCACTTTTTGTAATGATTATTTTATAGAAGTGAGTGGTTATACAAAAGAAGAACTTATTGGGAAACCTCATAGTATTGTGCGTCACCCTGATATGCCTAAAGTGGTATTTAAACTTTTATGGGAAACCATTTCTCAGGGAAAAAATATCAATGCCGTGGTTAAAAATCTTGCAAAAGACGGACGATACTATTGGATATTTACCGAGTTTGAATCCAGAAGAGATACCGATACAGGTGAAATTATTGGTTACCATGCGGCGAGAAAAAGTATTTCAAAACATGTGATCGAGATCATTTCAGCGTTGTATGCAACATTGTCAGAGATAGAAAAAAATGAAGGGGTAGACGCTTCACAAGCGTATCTCATCTCATTCCTGAAAGAGAAAGGAAATGATATAGATTTTTCTAACATTATGGAAGAGATCCATAGGTTTTATTAAAATGCTATGCTGATAATGTCGTATCGGTAAACTATAAATTTAAATTGGAGATGAAAAAATGATAAAAAAAATATTACTTACAAGTTTGGTAACATTGGGGCTGACAGTGACTTCTGTGTCAGCGTATGACCTTAAAGTAAATATGCAGCTTCTTGGTGCAGAGATGGCAGTGTTGCAGCACGGTTTTATGAACAGTGATATGGAAGGTGTCAGAGCTGCGATTGAAAAACTTGGAAAACACTCAGAAGAATTGTTGGGAAATAAAGAGAAGTTTAGAGAGATGTTGCCAAAAAATAAAAAACACAAAGCAAATGAAGCAGTTATGAGTGCAGAGATCATTGCACATAATGTACAAATTATCCGTGATCAGATTGAAAATAAAATGAATAAATCAGGTATGACTCGTAGAGAAGAATCTCAAAGAGCTTTTACTTATATTGAACATGCCTGTTTCCGTTGTCACAATATCGTACGGGATGTAGAATAAATCAAATATTTTCATTTCTTTCCCTGCATCAAGACTTACATAATATAATCAGTAAGTCTTGATGCAATATATAGAAATTAGCTGAAGCATATGCATTCAAGAATCACATATCTATAGGCTTTTCTTTAAAGTCATGAGGTCATTCTATATGGGCAGATAATAAGCCGTGGCAATGAGCGAGAGCACAGTTAAGAGCCAAATACTGGGGATAAGTCTATAGCGTAACCTTACATTTTTTAACCCCATAAAGTAGTCAATCACCACTTGTCCTTTTATGAAGGTACTGACAAGCAAAAGAGCAACAACAGAGCTATTGATAGTATTGAAATATCCTAATAAAAATGTAAGAAGAGTGAGTAATGCTAGAATGAACCAATCTATTTCAAATATGTTTTTCATTGTCATCCTTTACCGTATGATGTAAATAAGTGGGAACAGTACGATCCACAAGAGATCAACCAAATGCCAGTAAGAGGCACCTGTCTCTATGCCGCTGTAGTCATTAGGAGTGTACCCGACTGTTTTTGTTTTTTGATAAATATTCCATAAGATGATCAGACCTAACATCACATGCATAAAATGAAACATGGTTAAAAGCAAGTAGAACATGAAAAATGTATTGGTACTTAGGTGAATGCCCATACCAAAGATATGAGAAAATTCAAACACTTTGATGATTAAAAACAAGAAGCCTAAAAATATAGCAGACAAGAGCCATTTAGAAGCAATAGTGTTAGCACTTGTCACTGTTTGATCTGTCATGTTCTTGATGCTCTGTACGGCTTTTACAATGAAATAACTGCTGGTGATCAAGAGTAGGGTATTGATGAACCCTGAGGTTTGATTGAGCACGAGCTGTGAAGCGTTAAATAGTTCTACATCCGCACGTCTTGAAAAAGCATACCCTATAAACAACAGTGCAAAAGTTATAAGCTCCACATAAATAATGATCCAAATAGCAAAATCCCCAGGAGGGTGTGCTTCTTTTAGGGAGAGTTGTTTAGGCATCTGTCTTCTTTGTAAAGTACAGAGCAACCAGTTTCTCCAAGACTTCCAAGACTTCCTCTTCATCACTTAAAGACTGCACGATGGTATGGATACAGGCTTCATAGGCATCAAAACCTTTGACCATGAGTTTTGCAGAGTAGACCAAAAGTCTTGTGGAAACAGCTTCTTGTATGTCTGTGTCACTGAGGTTTCGTATATCCCCGGCGATAGAGACCAGTTTCTCAGCTGTTTCTTCATCTACGCCACTCTCTTTGATGATGATGTTTTTTTCGGTCTCAGCTTGAGGATAATTGAACTCTAAAGAGATGAAACGCTGCTTTGTACTGGGTTTCATGCCTTTTAAAACATTTTGATACCCTGGGTTATACGAGACTACTAACATAAAGTCAGGATGGGCTTCTATCAGCTCTCCTGTTCTGTCTATGGGTAATACACGACGATAGTCAGCTAAAGAGTGCAGTACAACAGTGGTGTCTTTTCTGGCTTCTATGATCTCATCAAGGTAACAGATCCCGCCTTCTCTTACTGCTTTGGTTAAAGGGCCATCCTGCCAGTAGGTCCCATTTTCATCGATGAGGTGACGACCTACCAAGTCCGCAGCAGAAAGGTCATCATGACAGACTACAGTATAGACTTCTCTGTTCAATCTTTCTCCCATATACTCTATAAATCGTGTTTTCCCACAGCCTGTAGGACCTTTTATGAGTACAGGCAGGTTCATCCCCGCAGATGCTTCAAATAACTCGACTTCATTTCCCTGGGCTAAATAGTATATATCTGACATTTATTTCCTTTATTGCTTTATTATTTCGTTAAGTTTATATAGACTTCAGGTATTACTTTTGGTAACTTTTGACCATCTCTTACCACCGCAAAGCCATTTCTTCCAAAGAGATACGAGAGATACTCTTTGGCATCCAGATCAACGGTGATACAAAAAGGGGTGATACCCTTTTTTTTAACTTCTTCTATGGCTTTTTTAGTATCTTCAATGCCGTATCTTCCATCATATCTGTCCTCATCATTTGGTTTACCGTCACTGATGATAAGTAGAAGTTTATTGGCACTTTGCTGTTTGTCCAAGATCTTTGCAGACTCCCGTATAGCAGCGCCGAGACGCGTATAGTACTGAGGCTGCATACTGTCTATACGACCACGAATAAGGTCAGAATATTTGTCATTAAAGTTCTTAATGATATTAAAATAAACTTTTTTATTTTGCAAAGATGAGAAAGAGTAGATGGCAAATTTATCATTGAGTTTTTCCAAGGCTTCTGAAAAGACCATAAGTCCATCTTTAATGACATCTATAATACGTACTTCCTGGGTGATACCCCCTTCTGTAGAAAGGGAAACATCTGCTAGAATAAGTGTTGCCATATCTCTTGTTTTTTTCTCATAGGTGGTATAAAAGTTTTGATGATGCATCGATTTGTTGAGATGTCCTTTATAGTCTATCCATGTATCCATATTTATTTCATCACCGTAGGGGAGCTTATCATTTTTGATCCTGTCGAGCTCAAGAAGGTCCAACTCACCTTGAATTTTTTTTACCATTTTTTTAAGTCTCTTTGGTAATTCTATAGGAGTGACATTGAGTGTGACCTGTGGTTTGATGCGGACATAGTTGATGAGGTAGTTATTTTTCCTATAGTCCCATTCATCGATGAGATGGCCTTTTCCCAAAGGGTAGATCTCCGTCATATCCGGTTGCATATCTAGATCCATTTTAATCCTCGAAGAGAGGTTTGCCTGTTTTTTTCCTATGGTGATCTCATCCAGATCTTCTGCATGATAGAGTGCATCTTCATCAAAGCTGTCATCTTCCATTCTATCGACATTGACTTGCTCAAAAATACTCATGAGTGATTCAGGTAAAAAAGCCAAAAAACCATCAGTCTCTTTGTCATCATCCATTTGATTACTCTGTTTTTTCATCTCCAATGTATCGGTTTTATCTTTATCTTGTTCTCTTTGAATTTCCTCATCATCATCTGTGTGACTGCTTTTAGAGTTTGAGATGATGGGAGGGTATATCCATAAAGGGTTTGGGTAATCATTGATTAAATCTTCATTGTTCTTTTCTTCAAAAGAGTTAATAAATGATAACTGTTCAAACTGCTCACTTAGGTACTGCGAAGCACTATTATAGAAGTGTTCAAAACCACTGTATTTAGAGGTTAGATCTGTTACAGCTTGGATATTTTGTTCTTTTAGATTGTGACTGTTTATGTTAACTTTAGTGACCATGGCTACAAGCCAATAGTAAAGCATTTCGTTTTGTTCTTTTGTTGGAAAGTATGCAAATGATGCAGGTAGATAGATCGACTTCTCATCTTGCCAGGTTAGGTAAAACTCTTTACCTAAAAATGATACTTTTTGAAGTAGTGTACGAGAAGTATCGACAAATCGTTTGTCTGTGACATGTAGATCTTTACCTTGTTCACCACCTAGAAGATGGTGAAAAATGGTGAGTGATTTTGAAATATTGGCAAAGTAAACACGCTCCTCTTCATGAAACTTGTTTACTTTTTTGTTGAGATATTTATCCCAAGCTTTACCAATACTCTCTTCAAACTCAAGCCAATAATGAATCATTCTTTTACTTTAAGCGGGTTGCTCTTGCTCTTCTTTCACAAAGAAAGAAGCAAAGTAAACAAGGAGTCCAAGGAAAACCAAGACACCAAATCCGGCACGTACAGTGTACACACCAGCAATAGACGCTTGTGATTCCATAAACCCAACAAGGTTAGTACCCACTCTTTGGTCAAGTATCTGCATGATACCTGCTGCTGTTAGAGAAAGTGTAAGCCCTAACATACCGATGTTCATCATCCAAAAAGATTTAAGCTCTACACCTTGTGCTTTTTTAGAGTTTCCATGTGGACGCCCTCTTAAGATAGGCATTGCGTATGAGATGATCGTGAAAATGACCATGATATAAGCACCATAAAAAGACAAGTGACCATGAGCAGCTGTGAGCTGTGTACCATGGGTAAACATGTTTACAGGAGCCAGTGTGTGCATGAAGCCCCAAACACCAGCACCCAGGAATGACATAACGGCTGTTCCCTTAGCCCAAGTAAGCGCCATTTCATTGTCATGTTGTATCTTTCTCTGTTTTGCCATAGAGAAAGCAAAGAGGATCATAAGGAAGAACGGTAAAGGTTCAACGGCAGAAGCGATAGACCCTATCCATAACCAGTACTCAGGTGCACCAATGTAGAAGAAGTGGTGTCCTGTACCTAGGATACCAGATACCATCGTCATCGCAATGATGAGGTAAAGCCATTTATCAATATGCTCTCTGTCTACACCGGTTACTTTGATCAGTACAAAGGCCAAGATAGCACCCAAGATAAGTTCCCAAGTAGCTTCAACCCATAGGTGAACAGTAAACCACCATAGAAATTTATCTAAGATAAGGTTTTCAGGCACGTAAAAAGCGAGAAGGAAAAAGACAGCCATAAACCACAACCCTGTAAGTAACACGAGAGTAACAACTGTTTTTCTTCCCAAGATCACAGTCATAGTGACGTTGACAATATAAGAGACCACGACTAACACAATACCAAGTTTAGTAGGTAAGGGTTGTTCTAGAAATTCCCGACCCATGGTTGGTAAAAGGTTGTTAAAGGTAAGCTCTGTGAGTTCTGCATAGGGAACAAAAAGATACCCCAATATAGTTGCTACACCTGCTGCTGCAAACACCCAAAAAGTGATGATAGCCAACTTAGGACTCCAAAGTTCTCTTTCTGATTCTTCAGGTATGAGGTAGTAAGAAGCACCCATAAATCCAAATAAGATAAGTACTATGAGTAAGTTCGTGTGTACCATTCTAAGTACGTTAAACGGAATGAGTGGAAATAAAAAGTCTCCAAACAAATACTGTATGGCCATAAGTAGACCAAATAAAATTTCTCCTGCTAGAAGAATCAATGCAAAAATAAAATATGGTTTTGCGACCATTTGTGATGTGTATTTCATACTATC
>RCND010000972.1_pt1 | contig 16180 bp, 16 predicted proteins | sample 2041351 | NCBI WGS metagenome assembly RCND01 (sample SAMN09708230, study PRJNA481090) | Marine sediment metagenome, whole genome shotgun sequencing project. | biome: marine sediment; feature: ocean; material: sediment; isolation source: Sewage treatment plant 12B marine sediment (STP12B) ... | reverse complement strand
GGTTTTTCCTTCGATTGTTCCGAAGCCAATCTTGAACGGGTTAAAAATTGGAGTAAGCTCTTCGAGCCTTACTTGATCCACTTGTTCGAAAAAGGCTACAGTGGTGCTGATATCGGTCCCCTGAAAAATGAAAATATGGTGCTCGTAGGTCTTCTGCCCGATTCGCAGCGCTATTTCGTACACCACCATGCTGAGAACGATACCTTTGAACATGTCAATAAACGCGAGCTCGAACTCGGTGCAGCCAGTATGGCCAGCCTAGTCTATCTTTTTGATAAATATGGTATTGTTTCCTCCAAGAAGTAAAAAGATATTTTTTTTGTTTACCGGAACTCGAAATCCAAAACCCCAGCAACTATAAAAAATTTGTACCTTTGCCGCTCATTAAAAAAGCGAAAAATGCAAGAAGGAATCTACGCAAAATTCAACACTTCAAAAGGAGAGATATTAATAAAACTTACACATGACAAAACTCCCGGCACAGTGGGTAATTTTGTTGCTTTGGCAGAGGGAAATCAAGAAAATAAGGTCAAGGCAAAAGGAGAACCTTATTATGACGGATTGAAATTTCACAGGGTAATTCCAGATTTTATGGTACAAGGCGGATGTCCACAGGGTACCGGTACCGGAGATGCTGGGTATAAATTCGATGACGAGTTTCATCCTGATTTGAACCATTCAGAACCAGGTGTACTTTCGATGGCCAACTCGGGCCCGGGCACTAATGGAAGCCAATTCTTCATTACCCATGTACCAACACCTTGGTTAGATAATAAGCATACAGTTTTTGGGCAGCTAGAAAGTGGTCAGGAAGTGGTCGATAGTATTGCCCAAGGCGATAAGGTTGAGAGCTTGGAAATTGTTCGTGAAGGTGATAAAGCCCAAAATTGGGATGCTGTTGAAGCGTTCAATACATTTAAAAGCTCAAAAGAAATAAATGTCGTCGAACAAAAAGCAAAACAAGCGGCAGAATTGGATAAAATAGCTGCAGGTTTTGATGAAACCGATAGTGGCCTTCGCTACAAAATGATTCAAAAAGGTGGCGGGGCAAAAGCACAAAAAGGAAATACAGTTTCTGTGCACTATGAGGGCTCATTGTTGAACGGACAGGTATTCGATTCGTCGTACAAGCGCAACCAACCGATTGATTTTCAATTGGGTGTAGGACAAGTAATACCTGGATGGGATGAGGGTATTGGTTTGTTAGAAGTAGGAGATAAGGCCCGTTTCGTTATTCCTTCCAATTTAGCTTATGGAACTTCTGGGGCAGGTGGGGTAATTCCGCCAAATGCTACACTTTTATTTGATGTAGAGTTGATGGATGTAAAATAGAAATTTGTGTTTAACGAAGAATATAATATCATGTTCTAATATGAAAAGCCTTGACTTAAAACGTCAGGGCTTTTATACAAGAGGTTACTAAAGAGCATTTGGACAATATGGAAAAAGAGGTTACGATTGTTCTTAAAACTTGATAGTGTATTTTTTGTTGATTTGGCCCTTTTAAAAACAATGAATTCTCACCTCAAGGCTATTACTCGTTCCAATACTATTTTAAAAACTTCATTTTCCTTTATGGCGATTATTGAAGTAGATTTATTCTTTTGTCTATTTCCTTCGAAATCGTTTCTTTATGGTTTAAACGTAATCTTTTTCCCATTTTCAAACACTTTTTTTTGATAAACAGCTTTGGAACCACTCCTGTAAAGTGGTATAGTTATAGCCGTCGAGGCTTTGGCCATACTCTTTTTCCACACCGGTACCTATCTATCTTAAGTTTGAAAATAACATAGTCTGCTTCAAACCCAGATGAATTTGTAAACGAAAATCCCGTTTCATAGGTAACATGGGCTTACCCAGATGTCAAAATGTGTACTTGATCTTCCTTTAAACAACTGGCCAGAATAGGGAGAAAAACGATGCAGATTAGATAAGCAATGTTCCCCTTCATGACTCTATTTATTAAGGAATGTCTTTAATCTCTTGATTTGGGAAGGTGCTGCACATTTAATACCTTTTGAATCAATGCCTTTTTTATGCTCCTATTGTACCCATTTCTTTGTTTGACCGAGGTTGGTCAATTAGAATTTCTTATCGCATATAAAATCGTTAGCTATAAAAGTCAGGTATCTAATATTGGCCAATTTAATACCATAATACGAAAAAATTATGGGCAAGTGACCTCCATTGCTTTTCGCGATAACCCAAGGCGCGTTGACTAAAGAAGATGCTAGAAGTGGGTCTTTTTTCATAATTTATGCTACGAGCAAATATCAGTGGAAATCAAAAAACATTGTGAATACCGTGATTGTCTCAAAGGCATAATTTCAATAGGGAATGACGACGAAAGAGAAATTTTTCGCTGAAAATGATAGGCCGAGTCGGCCATCTTCGAATTACACTCCAAAAAATGGAGTTAATGCGAATCTTTTGCCTTGTCAGTGCTTAATAACAGTAACACAATATTGACGATCAGCAAAATAAAGAGAATACCAAAAAAAGTAAGCATATTTCAAAATTTGATGGCTGGGGAAGCACAATTTTTCTACAAAACCTTCTAAATACTAAATAGTTACGATAAAACTTATATAAAGGTATGAAAAATATGACTAATTCGGTGCAAATAAAGAAAAAGCACAAAAAAACACCGAAATTTAGAAATCGGTGCTTTTTGATATATGGTATCTAATTACTTACTTTTTTTTTCGGGAACATTCAGTTTTTTACTCATTTCCATGGAAATTGCCGAGCGGTCGAATTTTAGCTTCCCCGCCATAGTCTCCACGATACAGGATAAATCTTTATCGTTAAGATCCATAATCTTGCCATGCAGTCCACTTTTGGTTATTACCCGATCACCGCGTTTCAATTCGGCGGAGAATTTTTTTTCATCTTTCTGGCGTTTCATTTGTGGGCGTATCATAAAAAAATATGCAACCACAAAAATCAAAATCATCGGAAGAAACTGTCCTATATCACCCATACTATCTATTTGAACCTACATGAAAGCAGGCATAATTAAAATTATTTAGATGTTGGCCCCAACGGAGCGGCACCTTTAGGATTTACAAAAGCTTTTATGCGCAATAGCTCGGAACCTTTTTCGGTATTTGCGTTAACAGTAATGGTCTTGGTAACCTGATTTTGGCCCGACCCATTAAATTTGACTACCAATTCGCCCGTATCGCCAGGTGCAATAGCACCCTTCGGAGGATCTGGCACAGTACAACCACAAGAACTCGTTGCATTGGTTATAATCAAAGGTGCATTACCAGTATTTGTAAATTTGAAGGCGGTCTCTTGGGGAGTGCCTTGTTCGATAGTTCCGAAATCATGTTCGGCCTTCTCAAAAGACATCACTGGAATTTGTTTCCCTGCCTCGTCACGCTGGGCAGCTTCGGCAACATTGTCCGATTTTATTTTACTCGATGCATTTTCCTTGCATGAAACAAATGCTAAAACGGAAAATAAGCTTAAAGTCAAAAGTGCTTTTTTCATCTGTCAGATATTTATTTATTTTTAATTATTATGTATTATTTTAATTTGAACGCAAAATTAATGAAATATATTATATCAATCCCCTTCCCATTTTGTTAAGTTTTCCTTCGGCCTTATATTCCTTGACCAACTTATCTAAGATACCGTTGATAAAAATACTGCTCTTCGGAGTAGAATACTCCTTAGCAATTTCCAGAAATTCGTTAATCGTTACCTTCTCGGGTATGGATGAAAAATTTAGAAGCTCACATATCGCCATTTTCAAAAGTATTGCATCGATATCTGCAATGCGGTCTTTATCCCAATTTGGAGTTTTTCCTTCAATTTCCTTGACCCATAGGGCATCATTGAGCAAAGTTTTCGTTAACAGTTGCTGGGCGAAATCCATATCGGTATCGTCCTTTAACAAACGAGGAAGAAAAAAATTTGGTGGATGATTTTCCTTAGCCTTTCTGAACAATTTTAAAATGAAGGTATTTACAATAGGTATATCGTCTATCCAAGTAAGTTTGTCATCTTCAAAATATTCGTATATTTTTTCGTTGGGTGCGATGACTTCCTTAAATAGCGTTATTAAAAAATCTTTGTCCTCATTATAGCTACCAGAAGTTTTGGTCATATAATTGGTGTAGGCCGAGCTGGTCACGGTATCCTTATATATGATTTTTACATACTCGTCGTCAAGATACCAGTTTTTTAATTTTCGCTTTTTCAACTCCGCTTTCAAGGCATCGTTTTCCGCGATTTGTAACAGTAGTTTATTTTTTATGAATTTTTCTTGATCAGGATAAGCATCCGATTCCGTTGCCAAATACTTTTTCGAAGAAAGTTTCAACTGTTCAGTGGCCCTTTGATGTAACTCTATCATAAGGCTCAACATCAATAAGTAAAGAGCGTACATGCTTTCTATACTAAAACGCAGAAATTTTTCCTGTTTCTCTAAAGAATCGTCTTTCGATTGAGTCAGGGCGTAAATACATTGCATCACCTTAACCCTGATGTGCCTTCGCGTTAGCATGTTAAAGAACTTTTTGAATAGTATTCGATTCGACTTTCACGCGGTAAAAATAGTAATAAAGCGGTAATGACCGCTACCTTAAAGCATGAAAGACCGTTTTACTAAGTAACGTAAGACGGAAGACATACGCAAATCACTGTTTTTAAGGTTATTGTACATTTAGAAATATTCTCTTTTTTCTTTCATCGACATTATAAATTCTATAACATTCAATTTTGGCCCAAACCCCTATCTTTGATCAGCACTAAAGTAATACTTAGCTTTAGCCAAACATCTGCATGAAGGAACTCAGACACATCAACAAATACTTCAAAAAATATTGGATAAAAATACTGGTAGGTGTTTTTATTACCATAGTTGCCCGTGTGCTACAATTGGTAATGCCATCGTACGTAAATAAATCGATTACCGTTGTCGAAAATTTTATGGATGCCGAAATCGCCGAGTCGGTGGCAAAAAGTATGCTCTTACAGTATATATTAATTATAGTTGGGGCGGCCTTGCTTTCAGGTTTTTTTACTTTTCTTATGCGGCAAACCATTATTAATGTTTCACGATATATCGAGTACGACCTAAAGAATGAGGTATTTGATCATTATCAGCTACTGAGCCTTAACTTTTACAAGAAGAATAGAACCGGTGATTTGATGAACCGCATCAGCGAAGATATCGGACAAGTGCGCATGTATGCGGGTCCTGCGTTAATGTACGGCATCAATACTGTAACCCTTTTTGCATGTATTATTCCTATTATGTTCATTACGGCTCCGAAGCTTGCGGCCTATGCCTTGATTCCCTTGCCAATTTTATCCGTATTGATATATTATATCAGTAAGATTATCCACGAACGTAGTACAATTGTCCAACAATATCTCTCAACCCTTTCTACGTTTACTCAAGAAGTCTTTTCCGGTGTTTCTGTAATAAAGGCATATGCCCTAGAACCGCAAACCAACAACGAACTTGGGGTTTTGGCCATAGAGGGAAAAGACAAAAGTATGAATCTCGCCAAGGTCAATGCCTGGTTTTTCCCCTTGATGGTACTTCTTATAGGCATCAGTAATATTTTCGTTATTTACGTGGGGGGAAAACAATATATAGACGGAGAAATCGAATCTGTGGGCGTTATTGCAGAATTTATTCTTTACGTGAATATGCTTACGTGGCCCGTAGCGATTATTGGTTGGTTGACATCTATTGTACAGCGGGCGGAAGCCTCTCAAAAACGTATCAATGAATTTCTGAAAGAAACACCCGATATCAAAAACACTGTGTATGAAAGTACACCTATTGGAGGAAAAATAGAGTTTAAGAACGTTACGTTTACCTACGAGGATACTGAAATAACGGCACTAAATAATATCTCGTTTACCATTAACAAAGGCGAAACTGTAGCTATACTAGGTAAAACAGGTTCTGGAAAATCGACCATTTTAGATTTGGTGGCCCGACTTTATGATGTGACTTCCGGTGAAATATATATCGATGACGTGCCTATAAAAAAATTGAATATCAATGACTTAAGGCAATCTATAGGGGCCGTTCCGCAGGATGCTTTCTTATTTTCCGATTCTATAAAGAACAATATTAAATTCGGAAAAGAAAATGCGACGGAGGAGGAAGTTGTGCTTGCTGCGAAAAATGCTGTTGTAGATGAAAATATTGCTGGATTTTCCAAAGGATATGAAACAATTCTAGGAGAGCGGGGAATCACCCTTAGTGGAGGTCAAAAACAGCGGGTTTCCATAGCAAGGGCCCTACTAAAAAATCCGAATATTTATCTTTTTGATGACTGTCTATCGGCCGTTGATACCGAAACCGAAGAAGAGATTTTGAACAACCTTAAAAAAGCCTCGCAATACAGAACCACTTTGATTGTAAGTCACCGTGTTTCTTCAGCCAAAAATGCAGATAAGGTTCTCGTTCTCAAAGATGGCAAACTTTTGCAAGAGGGTACCCACGACGAATTGAATACTGTCGAAGGATACTACAAAGAACTGTATATAACTCAGCTCTCGGAGAAAGAAAATTAGAAAATTGTTGGCGTATTCGCATTTTTTTTACATTTTTGATAGAACAACAACTATTAACTATACACTACAAAGATGAGCGAAAAAGGTGCAATGGACCAGGAAGAAATTCATTCCAAGGTCCTACGGGCAGGACGAAGAACCTATTTTTTTGATGTAAGAAGCACGAAGGCGGGTGATTATTATTTAACGATAACGGAAAGTAAAAAATTTACCCACGACGATGGTTCTTTCCATTATAAAAAGCACAAAATATATCTCTACAAAGAAGATTTTGAGGCGTTTAGGGAAAACGTTGAAGAAATGATGGATTTCATTATCGATGAAAAAGGTGCCGAGGTCATTTCAGAAAGGCATCAGAAAGATTTCAAAAAAGAAGAGGAACCTAGCGAGAACGGAGAAGCAAAATCTACGGATAGTTTTACCGATGTAAGCTTTGACGATATTTGAAAAATAAGTATATAATATTATAATAGAGCGGCCCTTTTAGGGCCGTTTTCTATTTATTGGGTTTTCAGCATTACGATATATCGTAATACTGGATAGCGCCTTGACTCGTTTATGGGGATTGGTTACATTTATGACTAAATCCGCGAAGAATGAGAAACCTTCTATCCGTATTGGCCTTTCTTTTATTTCAAAATGCATTTGCCCAAGAAAAAATAAGCCTCGATTACTACCTTCCCCAAAACATTTCTTACAACAAAGACATACCCACGCCAAAACAAGTTATAGGCCATGAAGTTGGCGAATGGCACGTGACCCACGACAAGTTACTATTTTATATGGAGGCCTTAGCAAAGGCAACCGATCGCATAACTATAGAAAATCGAGGTAAAACTTTTGAGGATCGACCCATAATATTGCTTACAGTTACCTCTCCAAAAAATCATGAAAACCTTGAGCAAATCCAAAAAAATCATATAGCCATAACAGAAAGCAGTGGCGGTTCAATAAACGTGGAAAATATGCCTATAGTGGTCTATCAAGGTTTTTCCATTCATGGTAACGAACCTAGTGGTGCCAATGCTGGTCTGGCATATGCCTATTATCTTGCAGCCGCTCAGGGCCCCAAAATCGATGAGCTATTGGACAACATGGTTATTTTGATGGATCCGTCTTTTAATCCCGATGGACTTCAACGGTTTGCCTATTGGGCGAATACTAACAAAAGCAGTAATCTGAACTCCGATAACAACGAAAGGGAGTATCACGAGGTCTGGCCCGGCGGACGTACCAACCACTACTGGTTCGATATGAACCGCGACTGGCTACCCGTACAATTGCCCGAAAGCCGTGCTCGTATCGAATCGTTTCATAAATGGATGCCCAACATTCTCACAGACCATCATGAAATGGGCACTGATGCTACCTTTTTCTTCCAGCCCGGTGTACCTGCGCGCGTACATCCTTTAACGCCGAAAATGAATCAGACCCTAACGGCAGAAATTGGTACGTATCACGCCAAAGCTTTGGATAAAATCGGGTCACTGTACTATTCCGAAGAACAGTACGACGACTATTATTATGGTAAGGGCTCAACTTTTCCGGATATTAACGGAAGTATTGGCATTCTTTTCGAGCAGGCCAGCTCACGAGGTCATGTTCAAGAATCTGATAATGGGCTACTTACCTTTCCCTTTACGATACGAAATCAATTCACTACCGCGCTTTCTACCATTGAGGCGGCAAAAGAACTCCGCGTTAAAATCTTAGCATACCAACAGCAATTTTATGTGGACGTCGGTCTCGAATCGGCTATAGGCCGATCAAGAGCCATAGTTTTCGGCGATAATAAAGATGCCGCCCGAACCTGGCATTTGGCCGAAATATTGCACCGGCATAAAATCAAGTTCCATGAACTTTCAAGGGATGCCAATTTCAATGGTAAAACTTACAAAAAAGGCTATAGCTACATCGTACCTATGAGTCAAAAGAACAGCCGTTTGATTAAAGCGATGTTCGAAAAACGCACGACTTTTACCGATAGTGTATTCTATGATATTTCTGCTTGGACTTTTCCCCTCGCCTTTAATATGGATTATGCAGAATTACGCTCTTTGGGAAATGTCGGTAAGGAGGTCATGGAATTTATACCCCCAGAGGGAAATCTTGATGTTAAAAGTGATTACGCCTACCTTTTTGAATGGAACGAATACTATACCCCAAAGGCCCTTAACAGCATACTCAATAAGGGCATACGGGCGAAGGTAGCCAAATCTCCTTTTAATTTGGAAGGTAACAAATACGGTAGCGGCACGATCATGGTTCCGGTTCAGAATCAAGAACTCGATGCATCTGAACTCCATGAGTTTTTACAGAAAATAGCCATCGAAAGTAAATTACAGATTACCGCAGTGAAAACGGGGCTTACAAAAGGCATCGATTTGGGAAGCAACGACTTTGAAACCTTAAGTAAACAAAAAGTAGGCATTTTAGTGGGCAATGGGGTAAGGTCTTACGATGCGGGTGAAATTTGGCACTTGCTCGATACGCGATACGAAATGAAATTGACCAAAATCGATATTGACTATTTTGATTCGGTCGATTTGGGCAACTACAGTGATTTAATCGTTCCAAGTATTGATAGTAAAGCTCTTTCGAAAAAACAGATTGATAAATTAAAGGATTGGGTCAAAGCAGGTGGCACTTTGATCGGTTACCGTGAATCGGTCGAACTTTTTAACAAAAAGGGATTGATAAAACTCGAACTCAAAAAAGATACTCTGATGGCCAGCAATATTTCTTTCGCCCAAAAAGAAAATTTTGAAGATGCCCAAAAAACCAGTGGAGCAATATTTGAGACCAGACTTGACCTATCGCATCCCATAAATTATGGATACCAATATAACAGATTGCCCATGTTCAGGAATACCAATATTTATATCGAACCTGACAAAAACAGTTATAACAATCCCATTCAGTATACCAACAATCCTTTGATGAGTGGTTATATTTCAGAAGAAAATCTGAAAATGCTAAAGAACAGCGTACCATTTCAGGTACAGAAAATGGGTAAAGGTCGTGTCATTGTTTTTACTGACAATACTAATTTCAGGGCTTTTTGGTATGGCACGAATAAATTATTGATGAACGCCATCTTTTTTGGAGGGATGATGTAGCCTTGAAAAAGTTCAAGCCCAAGTGTCCTTTGAAATTTCAATAAGAAACGCTGATAAACTCATCAGGGCTATAAGAGAGAGAAAATCTTCGGACTTGTCATTTCGAGGCAAGAGGAATCTAGCGGATACTTATAGGAATACGAATTGGTAGTCTTTTGTTGTTGACTGATTAAATATATCATCTTTAAGGTACTTCACTATATTCCGGATGACAAAACAACGTTGTTTTCATAATTAAAAACGAAACTTAATTAAACTTAACGTATGTACAATTAAAGAGAAATAATCCGAAGACTACCGCCAGAGCTGTCAATATATGCCAAACTAAAGCTAGTATTACTAATAGAATAAGATAATAAACAGGGTAAATTAGCATAGCAAAACCGAAACGCATGGTACCCATAAATTCGGGTTCCGCGACCTTTGGTTTTAACCAAGCCCGCCAAAGTAGCACTACAGGAAAATTAAGGATGACGAATATGCTTTTAAGAAGCATAGAAAATGTGTTCGCCGATGGTTTAGGGTTTCTAAACCTATCATCGATTTTCAAGTTTTTTAAGATTTCGTTGGTTCTAAAGGGGTTGAGATAATCGACTCCAAGATTATTCAGCTGCCCAACAATATTATCATAGTTTTCTTCGTGTTCTATATGGGTGGTTAGGGTCTTCAACTTATCGGAAACCGCTTTTTTTAAATTGTTTACCGAACCTTGTAAATCATCAGGGTCATGCATCGTATTTACGACAATAGGCTCGCCATAAATGAGTGAAACTTTATCGGGAAAATCCTTAGTATTTTTATAATTAAGGCCAACGGGTACGATATGAATAGCTAGATCAGGAGTTTGTTCAAGTGCATTAAAAATAATACGCGTAAACCCCTTGCTTAAGGGCCGAACCCGTCTTTTGATATTGTGATTGGCCTCGGGAAACATTATGATTGCATGGTTGTTTCTGAACAGTTCTGCACATTGGTTAAACACCGCCTCATTGTTTTTCAAAGCTTCACGCCCATCACGGATGCGGTAAATTGGTATCATACGTAAATACGCAAAGAATTTTTTAAGTACTGGTTTTCTGAAGACATCAGACCTCGTGAGAAAAAAGGGCTTTCGATTACAATCGACTCCAATGAGTAACACATCCAACAAAGCAGCTTGGTGGTTGGCCAGAAAAAGAACGGGGGCATCTTTGGGTACGTTCTCTAATCCGGAAATTTTAATCTTACCGTAATATAGATACAGCCCTTGCTTTATCCAATTTTTCAATAACTGATATCCTATATCTTTCAAGCCAGTTTTTCGGTTTTAATCGGTTTAGGCCCCCAAAAAGCGGCCAATAAGAGCCCTGATACCAGATGCCATATTCCCCAGAAAGCGGCACATAAGGCCATTCCGCCAAGGCCATCAAAGAAAGAAAAAATCAATAGCAATCCCAATCCTGAATTTTGAATACCAGTCTCGATGGTAATAGAACGCACATTCTCTTTCGATAACCCCATTAGAGTCGCCAACGAAAACCCAGTAAAAAAGGCCAAGAGATTATGAAGCATTACTATCCAAAGTACATAAAAAACGTAATCCATAAAAATAACCCGATTGTTATAAAGGGCCAAGAATATCAGTAGAATAAAGAACAACAAAGAGACGGTTTTAAGGATTCGCCCCATTTTTTTAGCCAAATCGGGATTTAGATAGTTCACCCAAATGCCTAATAATAAAGGCAGACCCAACAGCAGCGAAACGAGTTTGATCATTTGCCAAGGTGAAAGGGTTACTTCTTTCAAGATAATCGCCGTAGGTTGATATAGTCCGCCCCAAAATTGTAAGTTTAACGGAGTCATCACTACGGCTAATAGCGTAGTCACTGCGGTAAGACTGATCGATAAAGCGGTATTGCCCTTCGCCAAATGCGTTATGAAATTCGATACGTTACCTCCGGGACATGCCGCGACCATGAACATACCCATGGCTATGCTAGGTATCGGATCGATAGCCCATACCAAAGCAAATGTCAAAGCAGGCAAGGCAACAAATTGGCTGAATATACCCGTAAAAACTGGTTTGGGTCTTTCGAAAAGGCGTTTGAAATCTGCTATTGAGATTTCCAGTGCGATACCGAACATGACTAGTGCCAGCACTCCGTTCAATATCCATTGAGCTTGAGCGTCAAAATTGAGGTTTATGTTATCTATGAGGTTTTCCGTCAATCGATTACGAAATTTTGAGTCCGTTTACGACGGCAGTTTCTGGTTGCAAGAGCACCACATCTCTACCATCGGCCGCCCCCAATATAAGACATTCGCTCATAAAATTAGCAATTTGTTTTTTGGGGAAATTGACTACTGCAACGACCTGTTTGCCCAAAAGCTCTTCTTTGCTATACCTGCCCGTAATCTGGGCCGATGATTTTTTGATGCCTACTTTATTTCCAAAATCTACATGAATTTGATAGGCAGGGTTGCGTGCTTCCGGAAAATCGTCAACCTTTAATATCGTACCTACACGTATATCGACCTTTGCAAAGTCAGGCCAAGAAATCGTATCTGACATAAGAATTTTACTTTACTGTAATGGTTATCTAAGAATGAAGGTAAAAATAGCTTGTGATATACCAAAGGTTCACCGAAATACTTTTTTAACTTTAGACTCTAATATCATAAAAAATGGCAAGAACACTTAGCAATATGTTACCCCTTGGCACAACGGCCCCAGAATTCAGTTTAATGGATACCATTACTGAAAAAACGGTCAACCTTCAGACCTTAAAAGGGAAAAAAGGCACGGTCATTATGTTTATCTGTAACCATTGCCCGTTCGTAAAGCATGTAAATCCGGCAATTTCAAAGTTAGCGAAAGCCTATCAACCGAAAGATGTCGCCTTTCTAGCAATTTCGAGCAATGACGTAGAAAACTATCCGCAAGATGCGCCCCATCTGATGAAACTCACCGCCAAAGAAGAAGACTACACCTTTCCTTATTTATTTGACGAGAGCCAAGAAGTTGCTATTGCCTACGACGCGGCATGCACCCCTGATTTCTATCTTTTTGATAACGATTTAAAACTGGTCTATCGCGGCCAGCTTGACGACTCTCGCCCCGGTAACGGAATACCGCCAACGGCTAGAGATTTGCGCAACGCGATTAATGCGTTGCTTGAAGGCGAGAAGATCGACCAACACCAAAAGCCTAGTATCGGCTGTAATATCAAGTGGGCTGATAATCGGTAGTAATTATATATGGATTATAATAAGGTGAAAATCCTTCCTTTGACCGAACAACTTTTTAAAGGTTATATTGAAGTTGGTACCATCGCTTATAATCAGCACTACCAACACCTTTGGAAAAACAAGAACGGTACACCGTATATTAAGAGCAGTTTTACGTTGCTCGTTTTAAAGCGGGAAATGCAAGATGCCAATACCGAACTGTTTCTGATTAAAAACGAAAATACTTCGATCGGTATTTTGAAGCTAGACCTAGATGCTAGCTTGAATTCTTATAGTAAAAAGAAAGCTTTGCTTCTCGACAAAATATATCTCCTAAAAGAACATTCTGGAAAGGGCGTCGGAAAAAAAATTCTTGATTTTGCGGAAACCAGAGCGAGACTACTCAACAAGAAAATTCTTTGGCTCGACACGATGAAAAGTGGCCCTGCCCTAAAGTTTTATTTGAAAAACGGTTTTGAAATCTACGGCGAAACGAAGCTACGGTTCTCTGAAACTCTTGAAGCGGAAAGACCGATGTACATTCTGGTGAAGAAAATATAGGAAAACTTCGAAGTACTACTACCGAACGCGCATTTTTTAAATCCATCCCTTTCTTTTCAACAGATTTTCAATGTGGGCGAAATGATGGCTGCTATGCCAGGCATATCGGCCAATATTTTCGTCGAGTCTAGTTTCAATAGTACCATCTGGGTGAAGAAATTTTCGTTTCAGATTGTCCTTGGGTAACCCCCTGAGCAGATAAACCAATTTAGCATGAACGGCACTGAGATGGGCCAAAGAAAGTTCTATTGGTGCAGTTTTGGTATCAAAGAGCTCTGCCCAGGCTTTTTCATCATAGGCCTTTATTACAGGAAGGTCTTCAGTCAGGCCCCATTTAAAACGAATATAACTATTGTGATGGCTGTCTGCAATATGGTGTACGGTCTGTCGCACTGTCCAGCCTCCCGGTCGGTATGGAGTTTCTAATTGTTCTTCGGTCAAATTATTGACCAATGCTTCTAATTTGGTAGGTAGTGCTTCGAGTATTCGTATCCATTCTGAAATATGGGTGTCGTCAATCATTTCGGGATTTTGATACTTTCCGATGGGATATTTTAACTGTTCCAGTTCTGAATTTTCCATGCACTAAATTTAAGAGATTGTTTTGAAATAGGTCAATTGTTTTTTATGTCTCTTTTGCGGATTACATCGTTAAAGTTTTAAACCGTAGCCCTACTATGCTTTACACAGACAGTTAGGGGTTGCCTCGTCTTGTATCAAAAATATCTCAAAAAATTTCAATCACATATTTCAAAATAATCCCCAAGAAACTTTAATACATTTTTAACCATAAACCTATGGGGTTCTTTGTTCAATCTACTAATTTTATAAGATTTGAATTTTTAACCTAAAAAAACATACTAAATGGCAACAATACGATTGGGCGACAAAGCCCCGGATTTTACAGCGGACAGTTCAATGGGAAGCATAAACCTGTACGATTATCTTGGTGATGGTTGGGGCATTCTGTTTTCTCACCCTGCTGATTTCACTCCTGTCTGTACCACAGAACTGGGAACTGCATCTAAATTTAAAGGTGAGTTCGACAAGCGTAACGTAAAAATGTTGGCCTTGAGCGTAGACAGTGCGGCTTCTCATGCGGAATGGATAAAAGACATCAACGAGGTGCAGAATACCACGGTCAACTTTCCGATAATTGCTGACGAAGATAAAAAAGTATCCGACTTGTACGATATGATACATCCGAACGCCGATAACAACCTAACAGTAAGATCGGTATTCATTATCGCACCCGATAAAACAGTCAAGCTGATTTTGACCTACCCCGCCTCAACAGGCCGTAACTTTTACGAACTCTTGCGCGTAGTCGATTCTTTGCAACTTACCGCATACCATAAAGTGGCGACCCCTGCCAATTGGGAGCACGGCCAAGATGTTGTCGTGAGCCCCGCAATTTCCACTGCGGATGCCAAAGAAATGTTTGCAAAGGGCGTTGAAGAGGTCAAACCTTATTTGCGTATGACACCCGACCCTACAGCTTAATAACTTAATTGAATCAAAACCAAGAGCCTCCTGATACTTTCAGGAGGCTCTTGGTTTTAATGATGGTTCTTTAATGGTCATTTTCGAAATAAACATTTCTTTTTTTAAATTACCGTTACTATTACTGGAAGCGCGATTTGGAAAAACCTTGATAAATATTAACAAATCGTCTACCTTGCAGGTTCCCGGCACTTTTCATGCGATATTCTAAAAACCTACCAATAAAACCATACTTATACTTATGAAATCATTTACCATTAACGAAATCAATACGCTTTTAGAAGGCGAACTCGTGGGCCATACCACACAACAGATAAGTGGTCCCGAAGAGTTGCAAAAAGCACAGTCACATCACATCACCTTCATCGGAAGCAAAAAATACAGCGATCTCTGGACGACCTCGGTGGCCAGTGCCGCCATAATAAATGAGGACCTTATCTTAGAACCCGGCGAAAACCGGGCTTTTATTAAAGTCAAAAACGCTGATTTATCCATGGCCAAATTGTTGGAAATATTTACTCCCGCAAGTCCGTGTTTCGATATCGATATACATCCTACGGCAGTAATTCATAAGACTGCAAAAATTGGTAAAAACTGTAAAATAGGGGCGAACAGTTATGTAGGTAGTGGCGTTATTTTGGGGGATGGTGCAATACTGTATCCAAATGCAACCATTATGGACGATTCGACCATTGGCGAAGGCACTATCATCTGGTCAGGTACCGTTGTTCGAGAGCGCTGCGAAATAGGTGATTACTGTATTTTACACAGTAATGTAAGTATTGGGGCAGACGGCTTTGGCTATCGACCCAAAGACAACGGCCAGGGGCTTGTTAAAATTCCGCAAATAGGCACCGTTGTAATCGGTAACGAAGTCGAAATTGGTGCCAACTCATGCGTAGACAGGGGCAAGTTCAGTGCTACTATCATAGGCGACGGTTGTAAAATTGACAATCAAGTACAGATTGCACATAATTGCATCATGGGACGATCGTGTATTATGGCCGGTCATAGTGGCTTGGCTGGCTCGGTAACTCTTGGCGATGGAGTCATTATCGGCGGCAGCGCTTCTATAAAAGACCATACCACCATTCACTCCGGTGCGGTGGTAGGTGCAGGATCCGGGGTATTGGCCGATATTCCTGCAGGAAAGACTGTATTGGGCTACCCTGCACAAGATTCTAGAGATATGTTAAAACAGTGGGTCATGATGCGCAAATTGGCAAAGAAGTAATTTCCAA
>RCND010000971.1_pt1 | contig 16182 bp, 11 predicted proteins | sample 2041351 | NCBI WGS metagenome assembly RCND01 (sample SAMN09708230, study PRJNA481090) | Marine sediment metagenome, whole genome shotgun sequencing project. | biome: marine sediment; feature: ocean; material: sediment; isolation source: Sewage treatment plant 12B marine sediment (STP12B) ... | reverse complement strand
TCCATAATGTCTGTATGGATATCGATCATGGCCTGGATAAAACGGTCCAGTTCAGCTTTGGATTCACTCTCGGTGGGTTCCATCATCAGGGTGCCATGCACCGGGAAGGACAGCGTAGGAGCGTGGAATCCATAGTCCATCAGGCGCTTAGCAATATCGGCCTCAGTGATATCAGCCAGCGTTTTAAATTTTCTGCAATCCAGGATCATCTCATGGGCCACCTTTCCTTCTGTTCCGGTATAGAGAATGTCATAGTAATCTTTCAGGGAAGCTGCCACATAGTTGGCATTAAGGATGGCTATTCGAGTCGATTGGGTGAGTCCTTCTGTACCAAGCATTCTGATGTATGCATGGGAGATGGCCAGAACTCCTGCGCTTCCGTATGGGGCTCCGGATACACTACTGATACCTTTCATTCCTCCGGTTTCTACCAGTGGATGGGTTGGAAGGTATTCCACCAGGTGATTGGCCACACCTATAGGGCCAACGCCTGGTCCGCCACCACCATGCGGGATGGCAAAGGTTTTGTGCAGGTTCAGGTGGCAGACATCTGCTCCGATATGAGCCGGATTGGTGAGACCGACCTGGGCATTCATATTGGCACCGTCCATATAGACCTGTCCACCGCAATCATGCACGATCCCGATAATTTCCCGGATGTTGTCCTCATAGACCCCGTGGGTGGAGGGGTAGGTGATCATAATGCTTGAGAGCACCTCTTTGTGTTCTTCAGCCAATTCTTTTAAGTGTCCGGCATCGATGTTTCCGTGATCATCGCATTTCACCACTTTCACCTCCAGACCAGCCATCACGGCACTGGCAGGATTTGTTCCATGAGCGGATGCCGGGATCAGGGCTACATTTCGCCCTGTATCGCCTCTGTCCTTATGATAAGCCTGGATCACCATCAGTCCGGTATATTCCCCTGCAGCCCCGGAATTGGGTTGAAATGAGACGGTTTCAAAACCGGTGATTTCTTTTAATGCCTGCTCCAGTTCATGAATCAGTTGATGAAATCCTTCTGTTTGATCTATGGGAACGAAGGGATGCAGAGATGCAAATTCGGGCCAGCTTATCGGCATCAGCTGGGATGCAGCATTGAGTTTCATGGTGCATGATCCCAGGGAGATCATGGACTGGGTCAGGGAGATATCTTTCCGTTCGAGCATCGTGATATAACGCATCATGTCTGTTTCGGAGTGATATCGATGAAAAGCTTCCTGAGGTAGAATGGGGGATTTCCTGGCGCTTTCCTGTTTAAAGGCAATGCTTGGTTCAAGGGTTTCCTGGAAATGGATTGCTTTTTTTACTGCTATGGAAAAGACCTCGAGGATCTCATTCAGCCGCTCTTCCAATGTGGTTTCATCTGTTGATAATTGAACGGAAGTATCGTCGGGATAGTAAAAATTGATAAGCTTTTCTTCGGCAATCTTCCTGAACTCAACCATCTTCAGACTGCCAGGAAGTTCTACTCTGAGCGTATCAAAGAAATCCTCATGAGTTAGCTTATAACCCAGTGATTTAAGTTGTGAAGCAAGGTAGGCGGCACCGGTGTGAATGTTGGAGGCAATCCGTTTTAATCCCTCAGGACCGTGATAGACTACATACATTCCGGCCATGCTGGCCAACAGAGCCTGGGCTGTACAGATGTTGGAGGTGGCTCGTTCCCGCTTGATATGTTGTTCCCTGGTTTGAAGGGCCATGCGGAGAGCCGGTTTCTCATTCACATCAATGGAGATCCCAATAATACGGCCTGGCATATGTCTTTTGAAATCTGCTTTGCAGGCAAAATACGCAGCATGGGGACCGCCATAGAACATGGGGATTCCGAAACGCTGTGTGGAACCTAATACCACATCAGCACCCCATTCGCCTGGAGGAGTCAGTAGCACCAGGCTCATTATATCAGCAGCCACAGCCACAGCCACTTCCTTTTCATGAGCCAGCTGTGTAAATCCGGCATAGTCCCTGATTTCTCCATCGGCAGCAGGATACTGGACCAGGGCTCCGAAGTAGGGCCCCTCCAGTTTGGTTTCCTGGTAAGATCCAAATACCAACTCAATGCCCAGAGGTTCAGCCCTGGTCATTAAGACAGCTCTTGTCTGGGGAAAGATAGTGTCATCCACAAAGAACTTGTTCCTGCCTTCCTTTGCTACGGCCCTGGACCGGGCATTGAAAAACATGATCATGGCTTCGGCTGCAGCAGTGGCTTCATCCAGTAAGGACGCATTGGCCATTTCCATTCCGCTTAGTTCCATCACCATAGTCTGAAAATTCAGCAGTGCTTCAAGCCTGCCCTGCGAAATTTCTGCCTGGTAGGGAGTGTAAGAAGTATACCAATTGGGATTTTCCAGGATATTGCGCTGGATAACCGGAGGCAGAATGGTATTATAATAACCCAGGCCAATATAGGTTCTGAACATGAGGTTCTTGCCCGCTATTTCCCTCATTCTTTCCAGGTAGCTCTGTTCATCAAGTGCTTCGGGCAGCTTCATGGAGTGACTCATCCGTATGGAGGCGGGAACGGTAAGGCTAATAAGTTCTTCCAGAGATTTAACTCCAAGGGATTCCAACATTTCTTCAATTTCTGGCTGCCGGGGTCCCAGGTGGCGCTGACTAAACTGATCAAATTTCATGAAATGAGCTATATTTAATAAAGTAGGATACGCGTATTGAAGCGCAAATATAAAGAATCCTTCGCTTAAAAATGTTGAAGGAAATCATGTTCTTAAGCCATGCTAAGGAAGGGATTACTGGAAGCCTCAGCTCCAATACTTGTTGGATCTCCATGCCCGGGATAAACAATGGTTTCCAGGGGAAGGCTTAACAATCTCTTCTGTATAGAACTAATAAGAGTATCGTAGTTGCCTCCGGGCAGATCGGTGCGACCAATGCTTCCCTGGAACAGGGCATCCCCCGTCACAACAAATCCCCCTTCTGGTGAGTAGAAGGACAGGCTGCCGGGTGAATGGCCGGGAACCAGGATGGCTGTGAGAGACTCCTTTCCAACCCGGATGGTATCATGATCATTTAGCGGTTCATCTATTCCGGAAATGGGCTCAACGATGAGCCCGAACATATCGCCCATCAGGGGAGCATTGTTAAGCAGTTTCGATTCATTAGAGTGAGCACGCAGCGGACATTTGTATTTATCCTGAATATGCCGGACTCCAAGAACATGATCCACGTGGCAATGGGTGTTTACCTGAGCTGCAATGCTTAATCCATTTTTGGAAATGTAGTGGTCAAAGGCAAGTATCTCATCTGGTGAATAGAAAGCCGGGTCGATGACCAGGCAGTTTCCTTTTTCGTCTCTGACCAGATAGGTGTTAACCTGGAAGGAGTTGAATACAAGTGACTCTATGGATAGCATACTATTTATTTTTTCCTCTTAGCAGGGGAACAAAGGAGAAATGTCCGTGCTCACTGTGCTGGAAATCTTCCTTACTCTCTCTGATCACCTGGATCATTTTCTGGCCTTCCGGACCTCCTTCAGGTACGACCAGGATTCCTCCAATGGCCAACTGGTTTAATAGAAGCTGCGGGATTTCAGGAGCCGCAGCAGTAACAAGGATTCTGTCAAAGGGTTGATAGGAAGGTAATCCTTCGTATCCATCACCGTAAAAGAAGCTGGGTTTATAGTTCAGTGGACCCAGGTTTTTCTGGGCATCAAGAAAGAGCTGACGCTGCCTTTCAATAGTATAAACCCGTGCGCCAAGTTCCAGTAAAACAGCTGTCTGATATCCCGAGCCAGTTCCAATTTCCAGGACCTTATGGTGCTTTTCCACCTTCAGCAACTCGGTTTGAAATGCAACTGTATAGGGCTGAGATATGGTTTGTCCCGATGCAATGGGAAAGGCCTTGTCGTTATAGGAAAAGTTGATAAAACTGCTGTCCATAAATAGATGCCGAGGTACCCGTCCCAAAGCCTCCAGTACATCTTCATTGCTGATCCCCTTCAGTCTGATGGAGTCTATCAGTTTCTTTCTCAATCCTTTATGCCTAAAGCTATCTTGTTGTTCCATGTTGAGGGACAAATATAGCTGATATTCTTCAACATAATTTGAGTTTTTCTTGACAGTTGATGCAATTATCCGGGTGATATTTAGTTATTAATCACAGAGGTCGACCGATTGAATGAAAAATAACAAGAAACAGAGATTCCTGTACATCCTATTTGACTTCATAGCTACCGTGGTGGCCTGGATTCTCTTTTATCTTTTTCGAAAGATTTATATAGAACCACAGGTTTTTGGAACCGCAGTTCCCATTACTCTTGGCCCCAGATTCTGGGGAGGTGTCATCGTTCTTCCATTTGCCTGGATCTTACTTTATTACTTTACAGGTTTTTATAAGAGTATGTTTCACCGCTCCCGGCTAGATGATTTCACACGTACTCTGCTCAGTTCACTTCTGGGAGTAGTTATTATCTTCTTTTTGCTGATACTGGACGACACCATTTTAAATTATACCAATTACTACAGTTTGTTCTTTGCACTTTTCCTGCTGCATTTTACCATCACCCTGATTCCCAGAATGATCATTACCAGCCGGATGGTTAACAAGGTTCATAAACGGGAAATCAGTTTTAGAACGGTCATGATTGGCAGTAATGAGAACGCTGTGGATGTCTATCTGGATATTCTTGATCAGAAAAAGTCGAGCGGACATGAGATTCTTGGTTTTATTAACGTGAACAAGAAGGAGCACTACCAGTTGCAGGACCAAATAGCCCATCTTGGAGGGCATGAAAACATGGAGCCCATCTTGAGGAAGCTTCAGGTGGAAGAAGTAATTATTGCCCTTGAACCCTTCGAACATGACAAAATAGGGGATATTGTGAGCAGGCTCTCCTTGCTGGATATCAGAATTAGTGTCATTCCGAGTATGACGGATATCCTGACGGGGAAGGTAAAAAGTACGACCATTTTTGGAACTCCCTTGCTGGAGGTAAGTCATGATCTGATGCCTGCCTGGCAGGTAAATGTGAAGCAGTTGATGGATAAATTTATTGCCATCCTGGCATTGATCATTCTGACGCCTTTGAATCTGTTCCTGATCATTGGAGTGAAGCTCTCTTCAAGGGGGCCCATTTTTTATAAGCAGGATAGGGTAGGAAGGTTTGGCAAGGAATTTAAGATTTTCAAATTCCGATCCATGTACCACAATGCAGAAGAGAATGGACCGGAACTCTCTTCAAAACATGATCCCAGGGTGACACGTTTCGGGCAGCTAATGCGCAAACACAGACTTGATGAAATTCCCAATTTCATTAATGTACTTAAAGGTGATATGGCTCTGGTTGGCCCACGACCCGAAAGGGAGTATTTCATTAATAAGATAACACTTGAGGCACCTCATTATATTCACCTGCACAAGGTGAAGCCCGGAATTACTTCATGGGGTCAGGTCAAGTACGGATATGCCGAGAATGTGGAGGAGATGATTAAGAGACTCAGGTTCGATATCCTCTACATTGAGAATATGTCTTTGTTTGTGGATATGAAGATCCTCTTTTATACCGTGATTACAATTGTAAAAGGAAGGGGAGTATAGATACCCTTCGATACCCCTACTCCCCAAACTATTTTTACTCTTAGTGAGTTAAATCAAATACTTAATCGAGACCCCTTCCTTTCAGCAGTGCATCGATGGTAGGCTCAGCCCCCCGGAAATTAACATACATTTCCATTTCATCCAGGGAACCACCTTTCTCCAGAATGTTTTCCCGGAACGAATTGGCTGTTGCCTGGTCGAACAGACTGGTCTCCACGAAAGCATTAAAGGCATCTTTGTCCAAAACCTCCGACCACATGTAGCTATAGTATCCTGCAGAATATCCACCGGAAAAAATGTGCTGGAAATAGTTGGATTTATACCTTGGAATGATCTCATCTATTAAGCCGATCCGCTTCATGGATGCTTCTTCAAATTCGTTGGCATTGATTCCGGATGCATCTTTCAGGGTGTGGAAGTCCATGTCAAGAATCGCTGCAGCTGTATATTCAACTGTTACAAATCCCTGGTTAAACTTGCTGGCAGCTTCCAGTTTTGCAATGAGCTCATCAGGAATCACCTCACCACTCTGGTAGTGTTTGGCATAGGTTTTAAGAACATCGGGATGGGCACACCAATTCTCCATAATCTGCGACGGAAGTTCAACGAAATCAGTGGCAACCGAGGTGCCGGAAACGGTCAGGTACTCACATTTAGTGAGCATGGAGTGGAGTGCATGTCCAAATTCATGAAAGAGGGTAAGGGTTTCATCAAAGCTAAGCAGGGCTGGCTTGTCGCCTGTAGGCCTGGTAAAGTTCATGACAATCAGGTGTACGGGTGTAACCTGTTCACCATTCTGGATATGAGCTCTTCTGATGCTTGTACTCCAGGCACCACCTCTTTTTCCGGGCCTGGGATGGAAGTCCATATAGATAATACCCAGGTGCGATCCGTCACTCTCTTTTACTTCATAGGGCATCACCTCCTCATGGTAAACGGGCAGGTCCTTGCGCAGCTCAAAGGTGAGACCGTAGAGCTTGTTAACCACATCGAAGAGACCGGCTTTAGCGGTTTCCAGACTGAAATAGCTTCTCACTTCCTCCTCATTCAGAGCATATTTTTCTTTTCTGATTTTCTCGGCATAATACCACCAGTCCCAGGAAGCCAGCTGAAAATTGCCTCCATCCCGGTCGATCATCTTCTGCATCATGGCAGCCTCTTCTTTAGCTTTGACCAGGGCTGGTTCCCAGACCTGCATCAAAAGATCATAGACATTGTCTGCTTTTTTAGCCATCCTTTCTTCAAGCACGTAGGCTGCATGGGTTTCATAACCCAGCAAATTGGCACGTTCGATCCGGAGTTCCAGGATCTCTGTAATGAGCTTATTATTGTCATATTCGTTCCCGTTGTTACTGCGCATAAACATGGCGCTGTAAATCTCTTCTCTCAGCTCTCTGTTTTCGGAATACTGGAGGAAGGGGATCCAGCTGGGCTTCTGAAGGGTGAATACCCATTTTCCATCCTGACCCGCAGCCTTTGCAGCATCAGAGGCTGCTGAGCGAACCGATTCGGGCAATCCTGCCAGCTCAGCGTCATTGTCTATTACCAGCTGATAATCATTGGTTTCTTTTAAGAGGTTGTCGCCAAATTGCATGGTCAGCATGGAGAGTTTCTTATCGATCTCTTTGATTCTTTCTTTTGCCTCTCCCTCCAGGTTGGCGCCTCCCCTGACAAAACCAAGGTAGGTCTTTTTCAGGACCATGGTCTGTTCACTCGATAGATCAAGAGATTCCAAATTCGCATATAGGGTTTTTACTTTTTCAAACAATCCAGGATTGAGGCTGATACTGCTGTTGTGTGCAGTCAGCTCTGGCATGATCACCCTGGCAATGGAGTCCATTTCATCATTGGTCTCGGCCGAGCGGAGTCTGAAAAATACACCGTTTACTTTGCTGAGCATTTCCCCGCTTATATCCAGTGCTTCAATGGTGTTTTCAAAAGTGGCTGCATCGCTGTTATTTACAATGGCGTCGATCTCAGCCTGCTGAAGTTTCATTCCCTCCTCAAAAGCTGGAATGTAATGTTCGTTCTCAATAAGATTGAAAGGAGGTACCCCGAAAGGGGTAGTATATTCTGTCAGGAATGGATTCATAGATTCTGTTTTTTCTGTGTTGCAGGCGGACAGGAAGACCGATCCCACAAGCATTGCTACTACAATTTTTTTCAATATGTCAGTTTTAAGGGTGAATTATGGCGCAAGATAAGACTAATCAGGGGTATAAAAAAGAAGGACTGCCATATCAAGTAGCAGTCCTTCGGCAGAAACCATAGCTGCCGGAAGTTATCAGTAACTTTTGTCACATAAGGGGGAGTAATCGATCCGTCCCCGGGAGAGGCTTATAAGCCCTTTATTCTCCATCTGTTTTAATAGTCTGGAGATGACCTCTCTGGAGCTGTTCATAGCCATGGCCACATCCTGATGCGATCCTTCAAAAATCATTGAACCGGAAGAGTGGTATCTGTCGGTAAAGAATTTTTCCAGGCGTTGGTCCATTTTCAAAAAGGCGATGCTGTCCAGGGCATTGAGCAACTCATCAAATCGTAACTGCATGGAGTGCATCACATATTCCTTCCAGGTCTGGTACTTGGTCATCCAGTCGTCGAGTAGTTCTACTGGTACAAGAATTGCAGTGGTCTCTTCTTCAGTAATGGCCTTTACCCTGCTACGGGTACGGTCCATGCAACAGATCAGAGATACGGTACAAACCTCACCGGGTCTCAGGTAATAGAGCAACAATTCATTGCCTGCTTCATCGGTTCGACTCACCTTTATCAATCCGGAGAGTACGATGGGAAAGGACCTGATATACTGATCTTCCCGGATCAGCTCCTCCCGGGCTTCGAATTCTCTGAATGTGCCTGCTTCACTGATGGCGGACCTGAGTCCCGATTCAAAGAATGGAAAGCGTTTTTTTACGATCTCCTCTACCATGTTCTATTTTTTGCGAAGGTAGGAAGAATGCGCAAATTAGCGCTGACTGTCTGAACCTATCCTTATATATAGGGTCTCTTTTTTCTGATGGCCCCTGTACCTTTCTCTTCAGTTGTTTTTTGCTTTCTCTTCACTGTTCTTCCGTAAAGCATAAGCAGTATCCCGGCAAGAAAAGGGGAGTAGATAAGCAGAGCGGGAAGATTTATTAATATGATACGCCTGCTATATGCAATGGAAAGGATCAATCCAATCACTGCCAGAATCAAGCCGACCCGGTACCATTGCTTTGCCAGGTCCCGCTCTCCCTGCTCAACTGTTTCACCAAGGACCCGTTCATCTACTTGCCGGATCGAGGTCTTTATCTCGTCAGGACTCATACCAGATATAGCTAACTCTTCACGGATTTCCGAGTAGCTTTTCCCATTCATTTTCTCCCGGACCAGCTCTTTGATCCTGCTTTCAGGTAATATACTCATAGAATCTTACTCCTTTGCCACTCCTTTTAAATATGTATCCAGGAACTCCAATATCTGGCTGTAGCCTTTGATTTGGTTCTCCTTCTTTACAAAACCATGTCCTTCATCATCGAAAATCACATACTCTACCGGAACCCCGTTCTCCTTCACAGCGGCCACGATTTCATCCGACTCCACCTGCAGGACGCGCGGATCGTTGGCTCCCTGAAGTACCATCAAGGGTTTGGTGACATTGTGAGCATGGAACAGGGGGCTTATCTCGTAGAGTCGAACAGAATCTTCTGTAAAGGGATCACCCAGTTCGTCGTAAAGTGCTTTCCTGGAGGCTTCCCAGTAGGGGGGGATGGATTTCAGGGTACGGAGCCAGTTGGTCACCCCGAAGAGATTGACCCCAAGGGCAAACTCTTCAGGCTGAAAAGTAAGGGCAGCCATGGTCATGTATCCTCCGTAGGAACCTCCCATGATTCCAACCTTGTCCATGTCAATATAGCCCAGTCCGGCCAGGAATTTTTTGGCCTTAATACAATCCATCAGATCATCTTCTCCATGACGTTGATTATCCAGGTTGTAAAAGGTTTTGCCGTAGCCGGAGCTGCCACGGTTGTTCACTGCAAGGATGGCATAACCATGGTTTACAAAGTATTGGATCAGACTGCTGAAGCCCAGACGGCTCTGTCCCCCGGGTCCGCCATGAATCCAAAGTAAGGCAGGGACCTGATTTTTTTCTGTAGCCTCCAGTGGTTTGTAAAGGATGGCCGGGATCTCCAGTCCGTCGTAGGAGGGATAGCGGATCACCTCTCCGGCCACCAGGTCAGCTTCGCTAATCTCCTGGTTGAGGGAGTGGGTCAAACGGGTAAAGTCCTTCTTCCCAAATTCGTGCATATATAGATCGCCTGGTGAGGTCGGACTCCCGGCGGCCAAACGAATCAGTTTCTCCGAACGGGAAATGGACACTCCTGAAATATCCCTGTTTCCAAAATCGGGCATGGCGACTGCGTCCCCTGTGGCTGTATCAAATACTTTGACCACGTTTTTTGCATCCTCGTTGATCCCAATCACCTGGAATTTTTCATTGTATGAGAAATAGGCATAGGATACATCCCACTGGGTCTCATAAACAAGTGCTTTCTCCCCGGTCTCCATGTGGTAGGAGGAGAGATAGGTGAATTCACGGCCCTCATTAGAAATATAGTACAAGTATTGATCATCCAGTGAGAAGTCGGCCGGAGAGTAGGTGGCATCTCCTTCATGTTCCGAAATATGTTTGATATCGCCGGTAGTGAGGTCCATCAGATACATCTCGTTGTTGGATGTGGTGAGCTGTCGGGTCAGGGCCATGTATCTTCCGCTATTGGAGATGCCGGCTGGGCTCAGGTTCTCTTTATTTTCATAGATCATCAGGGGCTCAAACTTCTCCAGATCCATTTGATACATATCGAAAAAGCGGGGATCCCTTTTGTTGGAGACCAGGTACAGATACTTGAAGTCGCGGCTCCAGCCTCCGAATTGGGAGGTGGACCCTTCCCATGGGGTCAGGTCTGTGACTGTGCCGTCAGGCTCCTGCATGTACAGGTGACTGTTCTCATCACCACCCTGGTCGGCAGAGAAGAGAAAACGGTCATCCTCGGGAAAATAGGAGTTGCCAAAGAAAGACTCCTCTTCCGAAAAGCTTAGTTGTTGTTTTCCTGAACCATCTGTATTCAGGGCATAGACATTGTAAATACCGGTCTCGTTGCTGGTCACAAGCAGCCTTGTTTCATCGGCAGAAAAGCTTCCTCCAAAGATAGAGAGGTTGTCAAAAAACTGATCAATGGTGTAGCGGGTAGGCTCAACTGTTTGCTGAGTACAGGCCACCATTATGGCAAGTAAAATCAGACCAAAAATCTTTTTCATGGATTGTAGTTTTTATGAGGGCTTAAAGTTAGTATAGTCCATATAGAAAGTCAACAGCTTTCACTTTCAATATTCAAATATTTCCTGGCTGCTGTGATCCAGCTTTTGGATCGATTCCATAAGTGATGCTTCCGGTTCAATGGTATTGTGCACTCCCCAGAACAGCGGGTCAAACTGGAATGGTTCATCTGCCAGTACAATGTTGCGACTTACACGATCGGAATGATTGATACGAAGACGCTGGTTCGGAATGAGGTCCGTAATGGCCATCTCAATGGAGATTTTATACCTGGAACTTATCCATTTTCTTCGTTTTCTGACCTTCATCTCCAGTACTGCACGTACCTGACTTACATAATACTTTTTATTGAACGACCTGTAGTCCACATGATATTTCGCCAGCACCGGGCGGATGTGAATATTGGGAGAACGACTAACCAGGAAGACCCCGGGCTCCTTCTGAATCAGGTCCGGATTGAATTCAAAATCAGCTGCAAGAAGGGCCAGGCTTTTCTGGTCGAGATACAGCTGCCCTTTAAATAAGAGATCAGGGATCTCCTTTTTTTGCTGAAAACTGATGACATAGACCAGGTGGTCGCCATACGTCATCATATCAGTGAAATCAAGGTTGTATCGGTCCGTAAAATCATCTTCAAGAAAATCAGGCCGGTTTTTAATTGCATCAAGATTCAGGGAAGTGGGGATGCCGGATCGCAGTTTGATAAGTATGGTGTCTTCGGCACTTACATCGAAGATTTTTCTTTGCTTCACGATACTGACATGGTCACTGCTAGTCAAAGAAGCATAAGGCGCTTTAGCCACGTCAAGCACGGCCTCTGAGTAAACCATGCAGTGATCGTTTCGCTTAACCGATTCCCTGTAGAATGCGGTCATGGTGGAATGGTCATCCAGGTAGTTCTCAGGAATCCTTCTGATGGCCTCATGAAGGAGTTGGACCGGATCGGAATACCTGATAATGACCTCCTGAAGAGGAATCAAGTCCTTTTCCAGGCGGATTTCCAGCTCCTTTTCCATGGGATAAATTACAGGGTATACAAGGCTCTTATATCCCATATAGGAGATGACCAGCATGGGATCGGGAATATCTATGGGTAATTTGAAGGAGAACTCCCCTTGTTGATTGGAGATGGAGCCCTGGCTGGTTCCCAGAAGTGCTATGGTGGCATATGAAAGCGCTTTGCCCGAGCGTTTGTCCACAACACGTCCCCGGAAAAGGCTCCGGTCGATTGTAATGCTGATGGGGCTGGGGGCAAGGGTATTTTTCCTATAAATGACTATATTCTTTTCGATGGTCTTGTAATCAATTTGCGGATCACTAAGCAGGGAATCGAGTGCAAGGTTCAGATGCAGATCAGTGACCATGAACTGAACCTTTTGTTTCCCATTGATAATGGCAGCATCGAAGGTGAAGTGGTAGCCGGTTTGTAATGTAATTTCATCCAGCACCTGGTTAATAGTATTGTTCCTGGATGAAATCGTAACCCGGACTGAAGGCAGGGTTTCCTGGCCAGGCAGGGGTAAGGAGAGGACCAGGGATAGAATCAAAAGGAAAAGTGTCTGGCATAGCTGTCCGGACAAATATCCTCTTGATGAATTTCTCATGTGTCTACTCTATTTGGTGAATAAATAGCCTTTTTTTCTGCTGCTGACACTCATTTCAAAAGCTGTGCCGATGGTCTCCAGAATGGCATCGATGGATTGTCCGCTATAGGAGGTGGTGATTCTCATATCCGATAAGTCAAGCTCATCCGTATGGATTTCCACATGATATGACTCTTCCAATTCCTGGAGCACCTCAATCAGCGCTGAATTTACAAATTTAAAATCTTTTGTTTTCCAGGAGATATAATTAGGATCTTCCTGATCCGAACTGGAAAGACTCCTGTTTCTTAAATGTCCGAACTCTTCGGGCTCCAGCTGAATAAACTGCTCAGTGTTTTCCAGCGAAACCCTGACCTTACCAGTGAGCACATAGACTTCCATATCTGATGAATGTTCCACTTGCTTTACATTGAATGAGGTACCCAGTACGGAAACAAACAGTTCTCCGGAATGAACAGTAAAGGGGTTCCGGGGATCTGACATTACTTCGAAGAAAGCTTCTCCTGTGAGTTCTACTGCCCGTTGATTTTTAAATGCTTTCGAATAGGATATTTCCGATCCCTCATTTAGATAGACCAGACTGCCATCGGGAAGATTCACAGTGGATACGCCTTCTTCGGCCAGGTGATGAATGACGGAGTCTTTGTTGTTATCCCGGATCACACCATAAAAGAGAGCAGGAATGCTGATGGCAAGAACCAGTGCTATGGAGGCAGCAATTCTGAGTATTGGACTGAATTGTATCCGGCCCGGCATTGCTGCCTGATCCTCAAGGAGGCCTTCCGACTCCAGCTTTTTATGCAGACGCTTCCAGGCCTCACTGGAATCCCAGTTTTTCCGGGAAGGATTTTCGTCAAAATATTTCCAGTGCTTTTCCATTTTCTTTAGTTCTGATAATTGTTCCCGGCTTTTCCCGGAATCACTCATAAAGGCAAGTTCCTTTTTCATGCTCATCTCTCCGGCCAGGTAACGTGCCATCTCGGTATCTCTATTCCTGCTCATATCTTTCCAAGCTGTTTCGTAAGGCTTTTAATGCCTTTCCCATGTGTGCCTCCACTGTTTTTTCTGATATGGATAGCTTTTGGGCAATCTCTCTGTATTTCAGGCCCTCCTGTCGATTCAAGCTAAAAATTTCCCTGGTTCTTTCCGAAAGCCCCTCTAATGTTTGAGAAATCAGAGATGATACTTCATCAAGTTGAATGAGCTGGGAAGGATCGGGATCATCCACACTGGGTTCCGGCCGGGAGAGATCTTCCATAAAATGTTCCCTTCGCATTTTTCTCAGGTACATCATGGAGTTGTTATATGCTGAACGGTACAGATAGCTTCGTAAACTGTATCTGATTCGTAGAGTTTCCCTGTTTTTCCAAATATTTAAGAACACGTCCTGAACCACTTCTTCAGCTACCTCCTTCAGACCCAGCAGGCTTTCTGCATATCCGCACAGGCCATCATAATAGTGGTGAAAAAGAGTTTCAAAAGATGCGATATCTCCTTTTCTTATTTTTCTGAGCTGCTGTTGTTCTTTCAGGACCATTTTAATGTGTAAAAAGCACTGTCTGTCTGGTGAGCTCTACAGGGATGGTAAAGTTACACAATTCTTACAGACAGTGCTTTGAGCTATATGAATAGATGCTTATGATTCATTGCTGTTTCTGCGGAGATATTTTTTGTTCAGTCTCCGGATGGCATTCTCAATTGACTGGTCTGGCTCTATCACATTGTAACCTTCCCAGAATCCCTGGTCAAAGAAGATGAAGACTTTTTCATTGATGATATCATTACTCTTGAACCGTTCTCTGGCTGCAAATTTCTCGATACCTTCATAGGTACGGTCTGTAATGGCCAGTTCAGACATGGTTGTAAAGGTGGTATTAAAGAGTTTCTTTTTCCAGTTTACTTTAAATTTCACCTCCGCACGCGCATAAGAGAAATACCACTTGTTTTCATCAATGGTATACTTGGCCCGGTAGGCAGCCCTCTCGGGAATGATGCTCATCCCCATGGGTTTACGCCGAATAAACAGCCTTGCGGCTTCATCCTGGTTTTCCACATTAAGCTCAAATTCTGCTTCGGTAATGGCAAGCCTTTCCATCTCCACATAGAGACGCCCCTTGTAATAAGGATCATCCACAAACTCTTTCTGATTGAAAGAGATCACATAATGAAGCCTGTCATTGATGGTGATTACATCAGAGATACGAAAATCATAAATATTCAGGTACTCATCGGATAGCAGGATATAGGGGTTTTTTACCACATCCATCAAAATGGTAGTATTGGGCCCGCCCTGTACCTTAAAAAGAACTGTATCCATCTTCTCCACATCTGCACTCTTGCGGCCTTTGAACAACTTCACCTGGTCCACCTGGTATTCGTTGGAATAGGAGCCTTTATAAACATCAATGATGGCTTCGGAGATGGACACATAGTTTCGTCCCCTCTGGATGGTCTCCCTGTAGAAACCACGCATCATCATTGGATCCTCACTGTAATTGTCCCTGATGTTAATCAGTACATCAGAAATTAGTTCCATGGCATCCTTTGGTCGGATGGTGACCTGTTGCAGTTGAATGGAACTGGGCTCAAGTTCTATGGTGAATGATCGCCTGTCATTAAACTTATTCAGATCAACCACTTGATTCTGGAACCCGATATAAGAGATTTTCAATTTGCTTACGTCCGCATTGCGCAAAATTTTAATGGTGAAATTCCCATCAATATTCGATACGGTGGCGGTATTGCTTCCAAGTGCCTCAATGGTTGCGAAAGGAAGGGCCTTGTTTGTTTGGGCATCAATTATTTTGCCATAAAATGACTTGTAATTAATGGTGTCTGCCAGCTCCTCATTGCCTGGAAAAGCGAATAGTGTTGTTCCCACGAACAACAGTGCTGTCATTAACCAAACGCTCCTGTTTGTTGCTGTAGTTTTCATTTTTATCTTTTTTTAGTGTTATTTATACCGGCTTTACGAATAAGATGCACGCGGAGTCTTTTACCCTATGCTAAGATGGAAGATATATGAGAAAAGAGAGATGGACAGTTGATCAGATGCCGCAACAGAAAGGCCGGATTGTTCTGGTTACAGGGGCTAACAGTGGATTGGGATTCAATACAGCAAAGTCACTTGCTTTGAAGGGAGCAAAAGTGATTATGGCCTGCAGAAACATGGAGAAGGGGAAACTTGCCAGCTCGAAAATTATGGATGAAGGCCCTGCAGAGGAGCCGGAAGTGTGGCAATTGGACCTGGCTAGCCTGGAATCGGTGCAACAATTTTCTGAGAAGTTTTCCTTATCAGTCGACAGGCTGGATCTGCTCATTAATAATGCGGGCTTGATGGCCATTCCATATGCCAGGACCGAAGATGGTTTTGAGATGCAGTTTGGAGTGAATCATCTGGGTCATTTTGCACTTACAGCCCGGCTCTGGCCCCTGATTTCTAATACAGAGGGATCGCGTGTAGTTCAGGTTAGCAGTCTGGCTCACCTCTGGGGGAAAATCCGTAAGGAAGATATTCACTGGGAGCAGGGATATAATAAATGGGGAGCCTATGGAATGAGCAAGCTGGCAAATCTCTTGTTCATTCATGAACTCTCTGCGCGTCTGTCGGATAAGGATAAAAAAGTAATAGTAGCGTCTGTTCATCCGGGATATGCGGATACAGAGTTACAGGCCAAAGGGTCCAGAATGAAGGGGTCCAGG
>RCND010000968.1_pt1 | contig 16209 bp, 16 predicted proteins | sample 2041351 | NCBI WGS metagenome assembly RCND01 (sample SAMN09708230, study PRJNA481090) | Marine sediment metagenome, whole genome shotgun sequencing project. | biome: marine sediment; feature: ocean; material: sediment; isolation source: Sewage treatment plant 12B marine sediment (STP12B) ... | reverse complement strand
CCTGTTCCGGTAAAGGCTAAATATTTTATTCCTGTTTTGATAGGGTTGGACTTGTTTTCTGGTGTAACAGGTTATAGTCTTTTTGGACAAGGCATTGCTCATTTTGCCCATATTGGTGGGGCACTTTTTGGATTTTTAATGATGTGGTACTGGAAAAAAAGTTAGTTTACTAAAAATAGATGGGTTAGAATATGGCGCAAGGAAATTTAAAATATCAATTCAATAGACTATCAATTGCAGAAAAGCTTATTGCTATAAATCTTTTGGTGTTTATAGTTGATCGATTATTGCCGTTTTTGTTGGGATTATCAAGCAATAGTATTGTACAATGGTTTGAACTTCCAAAAGATTTTTTCGATTTTTTAATGCAGCCTTGGTCTATTGTAACTTATTCTTTTTTCCATGGTGGTTTTGGTCATCTTTTTTGGAACATGTTACTTGTTTACTTTGTAGGACGAATATTCCTTAACCTTTTTGATGCTAAAAGATTTTTGAATGTATATTTCCTTGGGGTAATGTTGGGTGGTTTTTTCTTTATTGTAGGTTATAATATTTTCCCTGCTTTTTTTGGTGTGAATGCATATTTAATTGGAGCGTCTGCAGGCGCTAGTGCTATTTTAATTTTTATTTGTACTTACATGCCCAATCAGGAAGTACGTCTCATTTTCTTTAATGTGAAGCTATGGTATATTGGGGCCTTTGTAGTGCTGATGGATTTGATTCAGTTGCCCGCCAGCGGTAACGCAGGAGGACATTTAGCACACCTTGGTGGTGCTTTGCTTGGGTATTGGTACGCAAGACAATTAACGAATGGGACGGATATTGGAGCGGGATTTTCCAGATTTTTGGACGGAGTTGTGAATATGTTTAAAAAGAGTGAAAAGAAAGCCACTATGAAGACGGTGTATAAAAAGCAAAAGAGCGGCGCCGGGGCAAGCTCTAAAGCGGCTTACGATAAGCAAAGCCGTCAAAAGAAAATTGATGCGATATTAGATAAGATTAGTACATCTGGTTACGAGAGCTTGTCTAAAGCAGAAAAGGACTTTTTGTTTCAAGCGGGGAAAGAGGACTAACGTTTATGAAAAAATTATCTTTTTTTAATCGGATAGCATTCTACCTGAATCTTATTTTTTCCTTCGCGCTTTTAATAGCCTGCATCGTGCCGTATACGAATTCCGCTAGTTTGGCCTTTTTTAGCTTGGCTGTACCTCTTTTAGTATTGGTTAACTTTTTATTTGTTGTGTACTGGGTTTTGCAACGAAAGTTTTTAGTGTTAATATCTATGGCAGTCCTTGTATACGGTTATGTGACCTTAGGTTCTTTCGTAAAACTAAGAAGTGATTCTACAAAAGCCGATGAAAATATTTCTCTACGTCTTATGAGTTTCAATAGTCAAGGTTATAGAGGTAAAGCGAATGACTGGGAACGTTCGGTTGGTGATAGTATTGCTTGGTTTATTAATGAGGAACGTCCAGATATCATTTGTTTTCAAGAATTTGATCACAAAAAAATCCGAAGTGATGATTTTAAGGCATATCCCTTTAGTTTTGTTGATTTTGAGTTTGGAAAGGCTTCGGAAAAGGTCATACAGGCTATTTATTCGAAATATAAAATCGTAGACCAAGGGTTGTTGCACTTTCCGTATTCTGATAATAGTGCGGTGTATGCTGATATTATGTATAAGAAAGATACTCTTAGAATTTACAACCTACATCTACAATCTTTAAGCATACGTCCAGGAAGTATAAAGCGTGAGCGTTCGGACAAGCTACTTGCTAGGTTGCGAAAGTCCTTCCAGAAACAACTGGAACAATCAGAAATAGTTAGGGAGCATATGGCTTCCAGTCCATATAAGAATATTATTACCGGAGATTTCAATACTAATCAATTTTCCAGTGTGTATTTTAACCTCAAAAAGGAGTTGAAGGACACGTTTATAGAAAAGGGTAGTGGCTATGGAGCTACCATTAATTTTTGGAAGTTTCCTTTTCGAATCGATTTTATATTGGTAGACCCTTCCTTTGAAGTGGTTTCGCACAAGACTTATAATATTGACCTTTCTGATCATGAGCCTATCATGGCATCAATCAAAATTCCCTCCGATAAATAAACAATCTACCACGTCCGCTAAAATATGTATAAGGAATGCAATGCCCCAAATGCGTGTTTTTTTAAAGAATAACATCAGCAAATAAATGCTTATTGCCCAATAGGAATGTAAAGGATGAAAATCGATGCTGCATCGCATGGAGTCAAAAATGGGGATAGCAACTAAATGGTCAACATCTAGTATAATTCCCGCTAAGAGTATTAACATAGTTTTTAAGCGGTACTCTTTGAAAAACAAATACGCAATGGCTATTGGTACTAGGAAATGGATTCCGTAGTGGATTAAAAACCTAAGCATTGCTCGGTATAAGTTTAGTTTCCTTTAAATAGGCTGTGGTGTTAGGACCAAGATTGAATAAAAGGTCTAGTATACTTAGATTAGGAATAAAGCCATGACGGTCTCCAAATACCTGTACATAATCGGTTTGTTCTAATTGAATTTTGTTTTTCGAATTTACCAGATGCCTGTAATCTAGTTCAGAATTATGATTAATTTTAAAAACCTCGGTTTTATCCGCTGGCATTTCTAGTTGAAGACAATCGCAAATGGTTTCAATCGTTTTTAGGTTAAAATCCATAAGATATTCGAAATCATTGGTGTACAAGGGTTTAATATCATCTTCATAGAATTCAAAGAAAGGTGAAGTACGGTAAGCTGTTTCCAAAGTGCGCCAATGTTGGCGTTGCCAGGGATATGTATTGTCCACTTTTACCTTCTTATTCTGTTGTTTACTACCACTGCTACCTATGCGAGATATAGGTATACTTAGCATGTGTTTTCCCCGGTCCGTACAGATATAAGTTCTGTTTCTAAAACTCTGTTTTTGGTAGTTTCCCTGAATTTCCCAAACAATAGCATCACTTTTAGCGAACACTGTAAAAAATGCAATACTTGGAAAATAGGCAGGATAAAGAATACTCATAGTTGTTATTCTTTCGATTTTCTACGTTTCCAGAACCAGTTTCCTGCAAAATAGGCAACAAGTAAAATCATAAAGTACTTAAAGTACGACTGTGCTTCTCCATCGCCGTTAACTGTAGTGAAGATGCGGTCCCAACGCGGTCTCCAGTTGGTAACACTCTCTGTAAAGTTGTCGAAACTCATCCAAATAAATATAGGCGTTCCTACAATATGGTTTTCAGGAACATAGCCCCAAGCGCGACTATCTTCCGAGTGATCTCTATTATCTCCCATCATCCAGTAGTAATCTTGTTTAAAGGTATAAGAATTAACTACTTTGCCATTTAAGCTAATTTGATTTCCTGAAACACTAATAGTATTGAGTTCATAATCACGTATAATTTTTTTGTACAAGGGTAACGTTTTTAGATTCAAGTTTACCGTTGTACCTTGTTTTGGAATGTAAATGGCCCCTAGTTGGCTATAATTCCAAGGATAATCTGGACTTTGTGGGAAGAGGTTGATGCCTCGTTTGCCCTTTGGCGCAATTTCTCTTACGACGGAATCAATACTAGCATCGATACTTAGGGTTGCTACCATTTCGTCCGTTAAGGGAGCCATTCTTTGTCGATCAGTAACTTCACGTAAAGAAAGTCCGTATTTTTTTATTATTCCTACGGGAATACCAGAACTTTTAGTGTACAATTCCAATTGCCCGTTTTCACCTTGGTTGTAGCCTAATAAGTATTGGTTTACCGCTTGGGCCTGTTGTTGGTTCAGTGGATTTGAAAGATACTTTCTATTGAAATCCGTTACTCCTATTTTATCTAGAAGCCTTGAAGAAACACCTTTGGAGCTATAAATAGTATAATCGTACTGTGGTTTTGCACTACCGGGCAACTTCAATTGTGTTCCATTTATAAACACATAGCCGTCTCGTACTTCCAAGGAATCTCCAGGAATACCTACACAGCGCTTTACGTAATTGGATTTTTTATCGATAGGTTTTTTAACTCCCGATTCTTTGCGAAAAAATCTTCGAACAGTATCCGCCGGCCAACTGAAAACAACAATATCGTTACGGTCTACTTTTGTAAAACCTGGCAGTCTAAAATAAGGGAGTTGTGGTTTGTTCAGATAAGAAGGAACGCCCACAATAGGCAAAGTATCGTGCACCATAGGTGCGGCCACGGTAGTCATAGGTGTTCTTGCGCCATAATGAAATTTACTTACGAACAGGAAGTCTCCTACACGTAATGTCCGTTCTAAAGATCCTGTGGGTATGACGTACGGTTGTATGAAATAGGTGTGCACTAAGGTTGCAGCTACAACGGCAAAAACAATGGAGCTTACCCATTCCCCCATGGCGGTCTTAGGCTGAAGGCTCCTATCCTTGATATAGGTGACGTCTAATGCATAGTTAACGTAATAGATATAAAATCCTAGGGTTAACACAACTAACCAGGATTCTAAAAGACTATTCCTTTTATAACTGCGTATAGTCTCCACCCAAATTACAGGAAACATCAAAAGATTTATAATAGGGATAAACAATAAAATAGTCCACCATTTAGGTCGGTTTATAATCTGCATTAGTACAACGGCATTGTAAACAGGAATAGCAGCTTCCCAAGCTTTTCTACCTGCTTTTACATATAATTTCCAAGTTCCTAAAAAATGGATGACCTGTACCAGGAGTATAAAAAGAATCCATTGTGTACCGTTCATAGTTCTGTTGTTTAGTGTTTAAGTTGATAACGTGTTCGTATTATTTTTTAATACGAACTATGTGTCATTAGTAGCAAGAGCTAGAATTAGTTACTTTTTTTAACCTAGATTTAACACATCTCGCATGGTAAAGACTCCGGTTTTTCCAATAATCCATTCTGCAGCAATGACAGCTCCTTCAGCAAATCCCTCTCTATTATGGGCGGTATGTTGTATGACTATATCATCCACGTAGCTAGCATAAGTAACGGTATGGGTTCCAGGTATTGTTCCTTTTCTTTTTGATGTAATTGGGACATTTCCTGCTTCTTTTTTATCCAATTTCCATCCGTTATATGCAGTATTTTCTATAATTCCATCGGCTAGTGTTATTGCCGTACCGCTTGGTGCATCTAATTTCTGGGTATGATGTATTTCTTCTATATCCACCTCATACTGGTTTAATTGCTGCATCATTTTGGCAAGGTGGTCGTTTAGTTCGAAAAATACATTTACACCTAGGCTAAAGTTGGATGCATATATAAAAGCTCCTTTGGTTTGCGTGCATAGTGCTACCGCATCATCATAGTTGTCTAGCCAGCCCGTAGTTCCTGAGATAATAGGAATACTGTTTTCCAAGCATTTGGAAATATTCCCAAAAGCCGCTCCGGGCATACTGAAATCAATGGCCACATCAACAGTAGAAAAATCAATTTCTACCGTATTCTCGTCAATTTTAGCAATGATTTCGTGGCCTCTGTTTAATGCGATTCGCTCAATCATTTGTCCCATTTTTCCGTAGCCAAACAACGCAATTTTCATATTTAAAATTTAATGGTTAGAGCCATCCCATAATTAGGGTTGTTTGTAATAGGGTTTAGGTCTAGATAGGGTTCAAAATCAAAGCTTAGGTCGTCATCAATATTAAATTGCTTTAGATGTGCGTCTACATTGGCATCAATAATGTTTAGCACGTACAACGCTATGCTGGCCACAAGCCATAAATCCCGTTGTTCTTGAAAGCGCTCTTGTTGATTTTCTAATACACTGTCACTTAAAAAAGAGAATTCCCCCTCTCCATTAAATTCATCATCTGTAAATCCTGCCTGTCTTCTTTTAAAAGCGGTGCGAAATTGTTGATAGCTGTCGTTGTTAAAGGTGTACATATAAATACTTCCTCCCAATGCGCCCCAAACAATAGGTGCTTTCCAGTAGCTTTTATTATAGATTTGCCCAAGTCCCGGCAGTAGAGCGGAGTAGAAGGCTGCCTTGCTGGGTGCCAAAGGGTCTATTGCCTTTTTTTCCTTCACTAGAGAATCTATTATGACTATATTTTCAGCTTTTAGCCCAGTAGTCACGCTGTCGGTCTCTTGAGTTACTTGTTCAACTGTTTCCTGCGCATTACTTACATAAAAGCAGAATAGGTATACAAAAATAGAAGTTAGGAGTTTATGCACCAGTTATGAGCTTTTTTATTCGCTTAAATTCCTCTTCCGAATGAAATGGGATTGTGATTTTCCCTTTAGCTTTCCCGTTTGTACTAATCGCTACTTTAACTGATAAACGTTCTGCCAGCTCTTGAGAACCCGTGTTAATGAACGACGGGGTTTCCTTAATCGATTTTTTTTCGTTGGAGCCCCCTTCATTGTTTTTATAGGTCTTTACAGCATTTTCGGTATCCCTTACAGAAAGGTTTCCTCCTATAATTTTTTCATAAAGTGCTATTTGATCCTCCCTTTTTTCAATATTGACCAATGCCCTGCCGTGTCCCATACTTAAGAATCCATCTCGCATACCAGTTTGTATGATTGGGTCCAGTTTTAAAAGTCTGAGGTAATTGGCAATAGTAGATCTTTTTTTTCCTATACGCTCACTAAGTTTTTCTTGTGTTAAGTTGATTTCGTTAATCAATCTTTGGTAGGAAAGGGAGATTTCTATAGGGTCTAAATCTTGTCTTTGAATGTTCTCCACCAATGCCATTTCCAAGGATTCTTGATCGTTGGCGATGCGTATATAAGAGGGTATGGTTTCTAGGTTGAGCAGTTTGGATGCCCTGAATCGTCTTTCTCCTGAAACTAGTTGGTATTTATTGAAGCCTAGTTTCCGTACCGTAATTGGTTGAATCACACCTAACTCCCTAATGGATGTAGCTAATTCCTGTAGTGTCTCGTCATTGAAATTGGATCTGGGCTGAAACGGGTTTACCTCTATATATTTTAAATCCAGTTCAATAATATTACCAACAACTTTGTCCGCATTTTTATCTGTGGCGGATTTGATATCGTTTTCCGGGTCTTTTAGGAGGGCCGAAAGACCTCTTCCTAACGCTTGTTTTTTTACTGCTTTAGCCATTTTAAACTGTCTGCTTGTTTCTCTTCACTACCTCGTTCGCCAAATTCAGGTAATTGGTAGCTCCCTTGCTAGCTGCATCGTATTTAATAATACTTTCGCCATAACTTGGGGCTTCACTAAGTCTAACATTCCGTTGAATGATGGTATCAAAAACCATGTCCGCAAAGTGTTTTCTGACTTCTTCTACCACTTGGTTGGACAATCGTAATCTGGAATCGTACATGGTTAAAAGCATTCCTTCTATGTCCAAATTCGCATTGTGAATTCGCTGTACGCTTTTTATTGTATTCAATAATTTTCCTAATCCTTCTAAAGCAAAATACTCACATTGAATGGGGATAATCACAGAATCTGCTGCGGTAAGTGCGTTTAAGGTAATTAGCCCTAATGAGGGAGCACAATCTATCAAAATATAATCATAATCCTTTTTAAGGTTTACGATGGCGGTTTTCATCATATATTCCCTATCCTCCTTATCTACTAATTCAATCTCTATCGCAACAAGGTCTATATGCGCAGGTATAAGGTCTACATTTGGTGATGATGTTGGAATGATGGCTTCCTTAGCCGTTTTGGTATGCTCTAAGAGCTGGTAACTTCCAACTTCTACTTCATCCACATTAATTCCTAAGCCCGATGTAGCATTTGCTTGGGGGTCTGCGTCGATCAAGAGAACTTTTTTTTCCAACACACCAAGTGCAGCGGCTAAGTTCACCGAGGTGGTTGTTTTTCCTACACCACCTTTTTGATTTGCAATAGCAATTATCTTGCCCATATTCATCGTAAGTTAGGGCGTAAAAATACAATTATTTATGGGGCCAATGAAAGGATTTTGTTAACACTCGATAAATAACCAATGGCTTTTTGACAAAAGCATGTTAAAGTTTTAATGACTAGTAGGTTAGCGTATAGCCCTTGCTCTGTATTGGTTTTGACCGTTTGATATAAAGATTTAAACCGAAGCTAATCTTTAGGGTTGCTTTGCAAACTGTCTTCATATTCTATAAGGAATATTTCTTCGTTCTTTTTTTTGAGATAATATTCCTCTCTTGCAAATTTTTCCAACTCTTCCTTATCTGAAAGTTTTTTTATAATCTTTTTATCTTTTACGATTTCTTTTTCTAAAAAATCTTGTGTTTTTTCCAGTTTTTTTATTTCCTTTTTAAGCTCTAGATGAATAAGAAGCGAGTTGGTATCAAAAAAAATCATCCATATTAAAAATGCCGTTAGCACCATAACGTACATGTTTGTCATGACCTTGAACCATTTTTTCTGTCTCAGTGTTTTAAGTCCCATTAACTTTCTAATAATTTTTCATTGATGATGCTCCTTACGATATCAACGGCAACTGTATTGTATTTGTTGTTCGGAATAATAATGTCCGCATACTCTTTGGTAGGCTCTATAAACTGGTCGTGCATTGGTTTTATGACTGACTGATATTTTTCTAAGGTTTCGTCCAAATTCCAGCCACGTTCATTCACGTCTCGCTTTAATCTGCGTATAAGTCGTTCGTCAGTATCGGCATGTACAAATATTTTAATATCAAACATTTTACGGATTTCGGCATTTGCCATAATCAAGATACCCTCTACAATGATTACCTTGGTTGGATGTGTTGGAATTGATTTTTCCGTACGGTTGCATTCCAAAAAAGAATATACAGGTTGCTCTATAGATTTTCCTGATTTTAAAGCTTTTAGATGGCTTTCTAATAACTTAAAATCGATAGAATTGGGATGATCAAAATTCGTTTTTCTGCGTTCCTCAAGAGTAAGATGAGAGAGGTCATTGTAATAGGAGTCTTGTGAAATTACACCTACTTCTTCGTTTGGTAGTTCGTTGATAATCTGCTTAACTACAGTAGTTTTCCCGCATCCTGTCCCGCCAGCGATTCCAATAATTAGCATAGATATGTTATTTACTTCAAAAATACATATTTGAACATTAATTTTCGAGGAAACTTAAAAATCAACATTGAATTGGGTGCCATAGTCTTAATAAGAAGTATTTTTGCGCCCATGCAAAATGAGCAGGTAAAACCTAATTTTGAATTCATTGCCCTTATGGCATCTTTGATGTCTATTGTTGCCTTGGCAATAGACGCGCTGCTCCCTGCGATAGCAGACATTGGAATTAGTATTAATAGTTTGGACCCAACAGACAATCAACTTTTGATTGTCATGATTTTTTTGGGGCTTGGATTCGGACAATTATTCTTTGGACCTCTTTCTGATAGTTATGGTAGAAAACCTGTAGTGTATATTGGGTTTGTAATATTTGCTGCTGCCAGTGTTTTATGTGTATTAGCAACATCTTTGGAATGGATGGTAGTAGGTAGAATTTTACAGGGAATAGGCCTTTCTGCGCCAAGAACTGTAAGTATTTCTATTATCAGAGATACGTATACAGGGGATTATATGGCTAAGGTTATGTCTTTTGTTACTGCATTTTTCATTTTAGTTCCGGTGGTAGCTCCTGCCATTGGTAAACTAATTTTAGATACTATGGGTTGGGAGGCTATTTTTTATATGCAGCTGTTTTTTGCTTTAGTTGTTGGTATATGGTTTTGGAAACGACAAAAAGAAACACTGAAGGCCGAGTATAAAGTTCCTTTTTCATTATCAATTTTCATAAAGGGGACCAAAGAGATACTTAAGTACAAGGAAACCGTAGCGTGTACGATGATTTCGGGGTTTATCACAGGGTCGTTTTTGGTGTACTTGAGTTCTGCTCAGCATGTTTTTGAGGACCAGTATAACTTAAAGGATTCGTTTCCGTTTATTTTTGCAGGATTGGCAGTGTCCATAGGATTGTCCACTTTTCTCAACGGTACATTGGTATTGCGTTTTGGGATGCGAAAATTAGCTTTGTATGCCCTTGTGCTTTTTACTGCAATAGCCCTTGCGTATGCGGTGTTGTTTTTTGGAAAACCGAATCCTAGTTTAGTAACGCTGCTGTTATTTTTGGCTTCTTTATTCTTTTGTTTGGGTTTTGTTTGGGGAAATATGCGCTCTATTGCCATGCAGCCCATAGGTCATATTGCAGGAATTGGAGCGGCTATTACGGGCTTTATTTCAACTCTTTTGTCCATCCCCATCTCGCTTTATGTAGGTGGTTTTGTTCAGGAAACGGTTTGGCCCTTATTTGTTGGCTTGGGTATCTGCGGTTTACTATCTACAATTTTGTTTTTACTTTTTAGGATAAAAACTCTCCAAGTTAAAAGGCTTGTCTCGTAAGTTGCTAGGCAGGTAGGTATATTACGCCACTTGATGAATTTCGTCGTGCACCAGTAACGGAACTAAGGACATTTATTTGCTTTTCGAATCTGAGGGCTCCCATAAATGCAAATACCAGCGCCTCCTTAAAATTAATCAAGATTTTTTCTGGAACTACAATTTCGATGTTTACCCCTAGTTTTTCCATTAAAGTATCGATTAGAAAGGTGTTTAGTGCACCTCCACCAGTAATTAGTATTTTTTGTCCAAGTTTGCTTGTGTTCTGAGCTACTTGATGTGCAATTTTATCGCATATATGATGGACAGATGTATGTAGAAGATTTTCTGTGATATCGGCTGTAGCATCTACAATAGGCACGACTTCTTCCAAGAACCACTCGTAACCTATAGATTTTGGATGGGGTAGAAGATAGTAAGATAAGGCATTCAATTTCTCAAACATTTCAGGATTGATTTTGCCTGACTTTGCTAGAGTCCCACCTTCGTCATATTCTAGATTAATTTTTCGGGTAATATGATTTAAAATCATATTGGCCAATCCAATATCATAAGCAATCCTTTTTCCTTTTATGTCAAAGGATATATTACTTATTCCCCCAAGGTTTAAGCAAAAATCATATTCCCCGAAGAGTAGTTGATCACCTATAGGGACCAGGGGAGCACCTTGGCCACCAAGGGCAACATCGTTGCTTCTGAAATCACATATTACTTGCTTCCCAGAAGTGTTTGCAAGATGTTGACCAGAACCTATTTGCATGGTAAAACCTAGTTCCGGTCTATGGTGTGTTGTGTGTCCATGACTTGCAATATAATCTACCTCCAATTGGTTAGATTCTATAAATACTTTAGCTTGTTTGCCAAGCCATGTGCCATAACTATTGTGTAATTGTAATAAGTCTTCGGCATTTAAACTTATTGCATCCTTGAGTTGGTTCTGTAAAACTGTTTCATAGGGAATACTACAGGTGTTTTTTATATCATACGACCAAGTTCCTTCCTCTTCTTTAAAATGGCAATAGGCCAAGTCCAGTCCATCTAAAGAAGTGCCGGACATCAATCCTAAAATTTTATGGATTTTCATTGGTTGGTTTTTAGTTCATAATGTCACAGGTAATTTGCCAACAGCTTTAATTTTCCCCAAAAAGTGTTCGGTAGCCACATCTTGGAATTCCTTTAAATCTTGATATACGATAACTGTTGCCAAGGTGTCTTTTGTCTTAATAGTTCTTAAAGCAAATGGATTTCCAAAGTGGTACAAAACCACCTTTTTTGTGACGACTAGATTGTTTATGAAATCCAATTCCTCGTTTAGGAAGCCAAAATTACCGTCAGGCTTTATGGTAGGTGGAGTTAGCAGAAGTAATATATGTTCTTGATCCGCTACTTCTCGTTTCGTTGTTTCTAAAGACGCTAGAATGTTACTAGTGTCATCAGTATCTGAAAAACGTTTTAGAGTTAGTGTACAAAAGTCAGTCGTTCTAAATTTGGCAATTTCAACCTCGGAACCTTGTAACAATGTTATGCTCTTTTTTGCTAATTTAAAGTTGAGTTTTGAACAAGCTTCAAAGTTCAATTCTAATTTTGAATTATCATGGTTAAAAGCCCTTTCTTTTAATCTCCAAATCCGGTTAAAACTATCTTCAATCTGTTGTTTTGTTGCATTTTTTAGGATAGTTTGAATTCCTTCTTCAATGTTTTCTGCAAAACAAAGGACATCGTTTCCAGCATCAAAGGCTAGCCATTCCAATTCTCCTTTTTGTGGATATTGTTTGGAGACCGCATGCATGTTAAGCGCATCGGAAATAACTACCCCCTCATATCCCATTTCGTTTCTTAGTACTTCCGTAATAATTTCTTTGTTGATGCTAGATGGTCGGTCATCATTTATTGTGAGGCCAGGAACGGAAAGATGCCCTACCATAACAGAATCTACTTCCTTATCTATAATCTGTTGAAACGGATATAATTCATTTTCAATAAGTTCCTTTTTGGTTTTTGAAATTACGGGCAGTCCCAAGTGGGAATCGGTAGCCGTATCGCCATGCCCAGGAAAGTGTTTTATACTGGTGAGCACCCCTTCGCTTTCCATTCCTTTAATAAAAGCAATCGCCTTTTGCGTTACCAGTTTCCTTTCTTCACCAAATGAGCGGTATCCAATAACGGGATTATCTGGATTATTATTGATATCTACAACGGGCGCCAAATTCCAATGGATGCCAGCTGCTTTGCAGTCTTTTGCAATGTTTTTGCCAACCTCATAAATAAGTTCTTCGTTGTTCTGGATTGCTCCTAAACTTATGGCATAGGGATACTGAGGCGTGTTTTCTAGTCGCATAGCCAACCCCCATTCGGCATCTATGGCGATTAGCAATGGATATTTAGAAATAGACTGATACCGTTGAATCAATTTTCTTAGTGTGTCAAAACTATTTTCGTTGTAAATAACTTCTTTTGTTCCTTCATAATTGGTGGCAGCACTTGCACGGGAATGAAAAAAACAAAGACTACCGATACTATGCGTTTTTATCAATTTTTCCAACTGAAGTATTTCGGCTTCGGTGTCGTTTATAAAAGCTGCGGGCATAAAAAATTGCCCAATTTTTTCTAGCAATGAAAGGCTGTCTTTCATTGAAACGTAATTAGGCGCTTTGCTCATCTTTCTCTTTTGCTTTACCGAAATCGGCAGGATATTTAATATATCTAAGTATAACAAATGCTGGTAATGCGGCTAATACTACCCAAATGAAAAAACCGGCATAGCCAAGCCATTCCTGTACGAAACCACTTATTAAACCAGGTAACATCATCCCTAACGCCATAAAACCAGTAGCAAGTGCGTAATGGGAGGTTTTGGAATTTCCTTCAGCAACGTAAATCAAGTACACCATAAAACCTGCAATGCCAAAGCCATAACCAAATTGTTCCACTATAACAGTTCCTATTACGGCCCATGTTTGCGTTGTTCCTGTAATTGCTAATAATGCATAAAGTGCGTTTGGAGCATTTAGCGAAATTAGCATGGGTAACATCCATTTTTTTAATCCTTGTTTAGAGATTAATACTCCCCCAAGAATACCGCCGATCGTTAAAAAGACGACTCCAATTGTTCCGTAAATAGTACCCACTTCAGAGGTGCTATATCCCAAGCCACCAACCGAGGTAGGGTCTAACAAGAAAGGAGAAGCCATTTTCACCAATTGTGATTCGCCTAATCTGAAGAATAAAATAAATGTTATGGCCATACCCATGCCAGGTTTCTTAAAGAAGGAAATAAAAACTTCCAAAAAACCCTTTGGTTTTTCTAGTAATATAGCATCCGAACTTTCGAATTTTGGCGTAACAAAAAAGTTTGATAGCGTCATCAGTAACATCAAAGAACCTGCGCACAGCATGGTGTAAGACCAGGCTTTAGTATTATCACCATATTTGTTTTCCAAAAAACCCGCTAGTACTACCAACAAGCCTTGTCCCGTTACACTGGCCAGTTTATAAAACACCGATCGCATTCCAACAAAAAAGGACTGTTTATCTTCTGTAAGTCCTATCATATAATAGCCATCGGTAGCAATATCATTTGTGGCAGAGGCAAAAGCAACCATCCAGAAACAGGCTAAACTGGTTATAAAAAAAATATTTGTTGGCAAAGTTAGACCGATGGCCAAAAGCGCTACAGAGGCGAGTAATTGCATCCACAAAAACCAATTCCGTTTTGTGCTTTTTAAATCAACAAACGGACTCCACAAGGGTTTTATGACCCATGGGATATACAACAAGCTTGTGTATAGCCCTAATTCAGAATTACTAAAACCTAATCTTTTGTACATAATAACAGATACGGTTACTACTAAAGCATAAGGTAGTCCTTGGGCAAAATAGAGTGTGGGTACCCAAGCCCAAGCCCATTTGTTTTTTTGTATCATTTATAGTCTATTTTCTTTGCAGAGATTACTATAGGAGTGCTTTCCTTGCCGTATCTATCTAAAAATGTTATGGCAAGATAGCGATTGGAAGCTACATCGGCAGGGATGGTAAGTTGCCCTGAGTTTCCACTAATATTAATTTTTTGTTTCAATCGCTTCATTGGGTAATCTGTCTTAACTCTTTTGCCACTAGTGTAGAGTAGGGCATAAGACATATCATAAATCCCATCAAAAGTAAGTTGTATCTCATTGTCGTTTCTAGCGCTGGAAACCAGTGCTGTTTTCTTAAATCTAGTTTTATTCTCCTCGGTAAATTCTGGAGTTAGCGCAGGTAACTGATAGTATTTTCTTTTGAGATAGTTTACAACATCTGGATTATCGTTCATCAAGGATTTTGCACTAAAAAGAACGTTTCCAGATATTTCCGGGGTTTTACGGGCCAGTTTCAATTGGTTTGGTAGCTCTTTTTTGTGCTCCCAAGCGGTATCACTGTTGTTTCTTATCTTATAAGCGCCGTTGCCAATGTACAAATTGGTATTGTTGCTGTTTTCAGACCACCAATCCACTATTTTTCTATGAGAAGCTACAGGGAGATCCATACTCCAGTATACCTGTGGTGCCAAATAGTCTATCCACCCTTCTTGCATCCAAAGTAAGGGGTCTGCGTACAGGTCTTCATAGGTAGTCTGTCCTGCTTTGGTATCCGAGCCTTTTGGGTCTGTAGCCTTGTTCTTCCATACTCCGAACGGACTAATACCAAACTGCACCCATGGCTTTATAGATTTAATGGTTTGGTGTACATTTTTTACTAACGAATCTATATTACTCCTTCGCCAATCATCCAAAGATTGGTTTGGTTGTCCGTAGGTCTCAAAAGCTAAGGAATCCTCAAATTCAAGATTTTGAATCTTATAAGGATAGAAGTAATCATCAAAATGAATGGCATCTATGTCGTATTTGGTAACTACTTCTTCTATTACATTAGAAAAACGTTCCCTTACTTCCGGAAGTCCTGGATTGTAGTAGTACTTTTTTCCATAGGGTATCATCCACTCGGGATTTGTGCAATAATCGTGGGTAGAACTAAGGATATCCGTATTCATATCAAACGTGGCTCTATACGGATTTAGCCATGCATGAAATTCCATACCTCTATTATGGGTTTCTTGAATCATCCATTTGAGGTTGTCCTCTTCCCAATTAGAAGGTTTGCCTTCTTCGCCTGTTAAAAAGCGGGACCACGGTGCAAATTCTGATTTATAAAAAGCATCGCCTGCGGCACGTACTTGAACGATTATGGCATTATAATTCAGATCTTGATAAAAATCCAGAATATTAAGATAATCTTGCTTTTGTTTAATTGCATCGTCGATTCCGTTCTTTGGCCAATCTATATTTACTACCGTAGCTACCCATACGCCTCTAAATTCCCTTTTGGGTTGAGGGATGTTAGGTGCTAGGATACCACAGGAATTAAGACATATAACGATTAGTAAAAGGAATTGGTAGTTTCGCATTAGTACATAAAAAAAGGTCTATTTGATACTAAAATAGACCTTTTTAGAATAGCTTGAAATTTAATTGAACTTGTATCTTACAAAAGCTTCCATTGCCGCATAAGCCGACATACCAAGAGCCTTGTATTTATTAGCCGTGTCTTTGTTTCGCTCCTCTGCCCGCATCCAAAATTCCCGTGCATCGTCTCCTTGAAACATAACCCCATCTTTTTGAGATTGATGGGCAAAGATTGCATTCCTCTTTTTTAGAACTTGAGCAGGACTCATAGGCACACACATTTCAATTTCATGTATATCCCATTCGTGCCATGCGCCACGGTATAGCCATACCCAACAGTCGGTTAAGAAGGGTTCTGATTTTAATTCTTCCAAAGCAGCAAAAACAGCATCTAAACATACCTTATGAGTGCCATGAGGATCTGCAAGGTCTCCTGCTGCAAATATTTGATGTGGTTTTATTTCCT
>RCND010000964.1_pt1 | contig 16242 bp, 16 predicted proteins | sample 2041351 | NCBI WGS metagenome assembly RCND01 (sample SAMN09708230, study PRJNA481090) | Marine sediment metagenome, whole genome shotgun sequencing project. | biome: marine sediment; feature: ocean; material: sediment; isolation source: Sewage treatment plant 12B marine sediment (STP12B) ... | reverse complement strand
CGAAAACGAGTTCGGCCTATTCCGTGAAATTCCCGCGCATCGTTCATGAGCTTCCGGCATCGCAAACCCGTTGTTGAGTAACTGAAGTAACCTGTACGGATTTTATGGTCAATCTACCGCAGCAGTATGTTTTGAAAGCAGCATTTCGATCAAATTTGAACGACAAACTTGAGTGCGAAATACATGTACTCGCGGAGCCGAACGAGGAGTCTGCTGAAACGACCGACTTCGCAAAGTGTCCGCGCAGGTATGGCCCTATGAGCGAATAGATGTCCGCGGAAGTTCTCTTTGACGTCGGAGAATCATTTCTCGTGATCGATTCATAGTTCGTCAGTCCCAGCAGTATTCGCCAGCGTCTCGTTCCTTTTACTGCAATACAGGTTGCCCTTCGATTGCTCCAGAACTGCTGAGCCGGATGCTGCTTATCAGTTATTGACTTGGCCACGGCGGCAGTACGGAGAGGTGCATCTGAACGCAGTACATCATTGGTTCTGCCGTCAGTTGTTAACTGACTGTGTGCTCGATCATTCCACCTTATGTAAAATGGACATGGACGGTTCCGCGAAAGCGATCTGTTGCGGCATTTATTCAAGGGGGCAATGGAGCGTTGTATTGCCGGTGGGGCAGACCAATCGATCTCATTACCCACGCGCTGGCAGATGTTTCTGTCGAACACCCAGATCGAAAGGAGCTGCTCGTTACAGTTTTCGCTGATCTTTTAGTGTTCGACCGGTGTGTCGGACGTTGCAAGCGTTTTCCTTGTTGAGAACCCGTATCGGATCGCAACCGGAACTCTTTACAAGGAGTACTGCAAACCCAACCATTTTGAAAACGGTTTACTCCACCGCTGCTTCGGTCGCGGATTTGTTCCTTATCTGATTGATAAAGTGGATAATTATAAACCTGCGAGGCATAATTTTGCAATTTCAAACTTACACGGGTCGGGTACGCTCGCCCCGTGACAACGCATAGACCGCAGGTATAAGAATAATTCGAGCGGTTAGTGAATTGAGCCTATGCGGCAAAACTATTGAGGAGCGTTCACGCTCCCTCCTTTTCTTGTTCGGTATGAGTGAGCTTTGAGCGATAGATGATTGGATATATTGGCCTTTTCTTGTCTGCACTCGTTGCGGCTACAATTTTACCGATGCAGTCGGAGGCGGTGCTTGCCGGGTTGCTGCTGGGGCAGGATCGCTCGGTAATTTCTTTGCTCGTGGTGGCAACCGTCGGGAATGTCCTCGGCTCCGTGATCAACTGGGTACTGGGGCGCTACCTGTTGCGCTTTAAGGATCGCCGCTGGTTTCCCAGCAACGACCGACAGCTGGCGCGCGCGCAGAGTTGGTACAGGCGGTATGGCCGTTGGTCATTGCTGGGCAGTTGGCTGCCCGTGGTGGGCGATCCTTTGACTGTGGTGGCGGGCGTGATGCGTGAACCGATTGTACCGTTCATTGTGCTGGTTACACTGGCAAAAGGGACACGCTATCTTGTGCTCGCGGCCGTTGTGCTCAGCTGGGTATAAAGCACTACAGCAACTCAGCCACCGGCATGCCCGCATCGAGGCCGATTTGCACCCGAAGCTTGGCCCGCGCGCGGGCCAGACGCGACATGACTGTACCAACGGGCAGGTCCAACTGCTTTGCAATGGCCCGTGGGCTGAACTCTCCTTGCAGAACCAATGCCATCACCTGCGCTTGCTCGGGAGGGAGCACCGCAATTGCGGCGCGCAAATCTGCCACGGCGAGCCTGCTGTCGCCAACGGGCAGGGTGCTGGCGCTATCCTCCTCGAGCTCTATTAACTCTACGCGCGTGCGCCAGCCTGCGCGGATGAGGTTTTGCAGGATAATCATGGCGTAATGCTCTGGCGCGTCCACATCCTTGCGCGCCATACGCTGCATTAGTCGCAGCAGCGTTTCCTGCGCCATGTCCTCGGCATCACTGGGCTGTGCGCCCAAACGTTGCGCGCGCCTGCGCAGGCGGTGAGCGAGAGCGTTTAAATCGGTGTCCTTAGCCATAATCGTCATAACACTGTCCTGCCTATGGTTATTTTCCATGAGCATGACCAGTTTTTCATATTCAACCAGAGGGGGTATTCCGCCGATCAAACGCGCGCGGCCTTTTTGGGCGGCGGGACGCGCATGCAGCACAACAGTATCGGCGGCTCACCGCGCTTTGGCTTGAGGGTGGGACGCAAAGGGTGATTGCGGCCTCTACCTTTGTGAGAGCGCCAAGAAGGGGCTCTGACACGACAAACAAAATGGAGACACCAAATGACACGTATGAAAACCTTCGCCGCTATCGCAGCAACTGCCCTGTGTATGCCCGCCTTTGCCATGGGGCAAAGTGCGGTTCAGGCCGACGCCAACGAAGACGGCGTGCTGAGCCTTGCCGAAGTGCAGGCGGTCTATCCCGATGTCACAGAGGATATGTTCACCACATCCGATCTCAACGGTGATGGTGTGCTGGAAGATGCCGAAGTGACAGCAGCGCAAGAAGCAGGGCTGATGCCAGCCAGCTAACGCGACAAGCCTCCCGAAAGGGTATCTGCGCGGCTGTGGCAGCAGGTCGCGCAGAGGTCAGAGGCCCGGAGCCCCCCAGGGTCCGGGCCTCTGGTGTTTTCGGTTCGGATGAACGCAAGCAGAGTCCGGAAATTCTTGGATAGTTACGGCCAAGAAAAAGGGGGGCCTTTCCCGACTATCTTCTGAGGTGGATGTTGAATTTTTCGCGAACAGCGCGGTCGACCAACGGATCAAGTGCTGCGGTGGAGGGGGCGCTCAGGATTGCCTCCTTGCGGTTTGTCGCTGTTGTGATCAGGTCAGGTTTGTCCTTTTCCACCCATTCCTTGGGTGACATGCGGTTGCCATGAGAGGGGTAGCAGTGATCGCTTTGCATGCGGCCCAGCGTGCCTTTGGTGCCAAGATAGTGGCCGGGGCCGCCCATACAGACTTCGGCGATCTGGTCGAGGGCCAGCGTTTCGTCGTTTACCTCGATGCCGCGCACACAACGCAGTGCCTGACCGATCACATCATCACCTAAAATCAGGCTTTCGTGGCAAAACCCGAGCAGCGAGGCGTGCATGCCCGCCGCCTCATAGATCATGTTGCAACCCGAAAGGCCTGCCATGACGTTGGAACACATCGTTTCCCATCCAGCCTGCATATCGGGGAGCTTGCTGTCCGCGATGCCTGCCGCTGCTCCGCCGGGGAGGTCATAGAAATTATGCATTTGTGCGCAGCCAGAACTCAGCAGCGCCTGCTCGCCAGAGCCGCCGGTCATAGCGCCCGTGCGCAAATCGAGCCCGAAAGGCCAGGTACCGAAGAGGGCCGGATGGCCTGGCTTGACCGCATTGACATAAACAAGACCCGCCAGACACTCTGCCACCGCTTGGACAATGGCACCTGCCACAGTGGAAGGGGCTGTTGCACCGGCCATGCCAGCGGAGAGCAGAAGTACGGGCATGCCGTGTTTGATACATTCCTCCATCACCAGACAAGATTCGGTTGCAAACTTCATCGGCGGCACAACAAAGCAGTTGGAGTTGGAGACGAAAGGCCGTTCGCGCCATTTGTCTTCACCACCTGCAATCATGTGCAGCATCTCGATCGCAGGGCCGACAAACGCAGGGTCGGTAAAGGACGTGCCGATGTGTTTGGTGGTGCCGGAAACGCAGGCAAAGATGGAATTGTAATCCATCTCCATATTGTCGGGGATATCGCGGCATACCATGGGACGCTGGCAAAAGTGGACATTATCGAGGGTGTTCACAATCTTGGCGGCGTCGTGGAGGTCCTGAACCCCGCAATCGCGGTAATGTCGGCCGTCCACATCTACCAGATGCACCGCTGCACCTGCGGTACCGTAGTGTACCCGTGTGCCAGACAGGTCGAGATCGTTGAGACCATCGCGGCTCATCAAGGTGATGGAACGGTTGGCGCGAGCCAAGGTATCCTCGATCAGTGCGCGCGGGAAGCGAATGCGCCCGTCGTCGCCAAGGATCGCACCTGCGCCTGTGAGATACGCAATGCCAGACGCGGGCGCATCGGCAAGCCCGATTGTTTCCAGCGCTTCCAACGCCGCATTGTGGATTTTGAGAACATCCGTCTCGGAGAGGGGCTTGAACTTGCCACCCTCAAGTCCGGGGCGCACAGGGCGCAAATTGTCGGGCAGGGCGGCAGAGCGGGCAGCACGGCGGGCCGCGCGGCCCCCTAAGCGTGGTGTGATTTGTTGATTCATATTAGCATCTTTCAGCGGGAGGATCAGTTCAGGGTGACTAAACCGCCAAATGGTGCGCCGCGTGCTGCCCGCCCGCGCTCCGCCCCGATGGTGCGGATGACCAATATCGCTGTGCAAATGCTGTGCTGCATATGGGCGCTCCTTTGACACCAAGAGTGGAAAGAAAAGGCGACCAAATCTGTCCTGTTTGCGACGTGGGTTTTGCTTTTTGCACCGGCCAAATCTTGCCTGCTTTCAGTTTTTGGGGCGATGTTTTGCCGGTTACGTTTTCGTGATCAAGAAATTGGGAACCAAGCAATTATTATCGGCGTTGAGGGCCCGATAGGTAGGAAAGCTGCCTGTTTTCGCTCAATTCTCAAAAGGAGAAACCCATGAAAACGATCTATAAACTTGGCGCTGCCTCTCTGATATCCACGTCACTGCTGGCCAGCACGGCCTTTGCAGGCAATCTGGCTGATCCGGTTGTTGAGACCGTTCCGGCACCGGTACCCGTGTTCGAGCCAGCTTTTGTTGGCGGTGACTGGACCGGTATCTACGGCGGCCTGAACCTTGGGTACGCTGACGTTGACACAAACATCGACGCAAATGGCGACGATATGAGCTACGGTCTGCACATCGGGTACGATTATGACTTTGGTCGCTACGTAATCGGTGGTGAGTTTGAATATGACAAGCTTGATACAGATTTGGGCGACGGCGCGGCGGAAGTTGACAGCGTGACACGCCTCAAGCTGCGCGGCGGTTATGACTTCGGGCGCACATTGGTCTACGCGACTGCGGGTGCCGCACGCGTAGATACGAGCCTCGGCGACGACACAGGCGAATTTATCGGTTTGGGTGTCGCCTATCAGGTCACAGATAGCTTCACCGTTGGTGGCGAACTGTTGGAGCACCGCTTTGACGACATCGGCGGCACAGGCGTCGATGCGGATGCAACCACATTCAATCTGCGTGGCTCATTCCGCTTCTAGTTACGACCGGGGGAGGCGCGCCTGTATCGGGCGCGCCTGTTTCTTTAACCCTTGTTGGCTAAACTACGGGCAAAGCTGCACAGGGTATTGAGTGCTTTCTCGAATGCGATATCATCAACAGTCATCGCCACGCGGATGTGACCTGCGGCCGCTGTGCCAAAGCTTTCTCCGGGCATCACTGCAATCTGGTGGGTTTCCAGCAGCGCATTGGCAAAGCCTTCACCGCTCAGGCCCGTCGCACTCACATCCAGCATCATATACATCGCACCGGCATTCGGAACGACACCGACCACATTCTGGGCGCCCAGAATGTCATAAGCCAAAGCACGGCGACGGCGGAACGGCTCTGCGATCTCTTCCTCGAACGGCTCCCCTTGCTCCAGCGCAAACACAGCGGCCTCCTGAATGAAGCCGGGGACGCCATAGGTGGAATGGGTGGCAAGGTTGATCAGGTGCTCCACGATTTCCTCCGGCCCGATGACCCAGCCAATGCGCGATCCTGTCATGGCGTGGCTTTTGGACATAGAACCTACGACCAGCGTGCGCTCTGCCATTCCCTTCAGCGACCGTGGAGAGATATGCTCCCCTTCCCAGACTTGCGTGTCATAGACCTCATCCGAGATCAGCCACAGATCATGCTCAACACAGACAGCTGCAATGCCCTCCAATGTCTCACGGCTATAGACGACGCCTGTGGGATTGTTGGGGGAGTTGATCAAGAGCGACTTCGCACCCGCTGCGTGGGCCGCAATATCGGCAGCGCGGGGTTGGAACGCGTCGGACGCATGCGCCTTGATCGCAACTGGCACAGCAGAAGCACCGCGCAGCGTGCCGGGGTAGGTGGCATAGTAGGGATCAATGTAGAGCGCGGTATCACCGGGGTCGATCACAGCCGTATGGGTAGCAAAGAGCGCAGACTGCCCACCGGGCGTAATCATCACATTGTCGCGCGTCGTAGGGACACCTGTACGCGCAGTCACCCGTGCGGCAATCGCATCGCGCAAGGCGGGGACGCCGGGCACAGAAGCATAGCCTGTATGCCCGCTCAAGGCAGAGCGGTGCATGTCTTGCAGGATAGGCGCGGCAGTGCGTATGTCATGCTCCCCGATGGTCAGTTCCGTCACCGGTGTGCCTGACGCAATCATCTGGCGCGCGCGGTCAAACACTTCCCACCCGTCAGAGCCGCCGCTCAGAAGTGTGGTGATCCGATTTGATGCCTGCATGGTCGTCCCCTCCGAAAATATTCCGTGCAGGGGCGCAGAGGACCACGCATTTGTCAATCAACCTTGACCCGGGTGCTATTGCCGGGCTACGAAAGTCTTATGACAACGAGCATGATCATTATTTGCTGTACAATTACCTGCTGAGATACCTCTCGCGGGCCTTGATCACGTTGTTTTATTTCCCTTGAAACTGTGCCATGTCCCGCGCATCCCCGCGCCGATTAGGATATTTGCCATGACGACCATCAAACTGCACAACACAAAGACCCGCAAGCGCGAGAACTTTGTGCCGATCGATCCGACAAACGTGCGCATGTATGTCTGTGGCCCGACAGTCTATGACCGCGCGCATCTTGGCAATGCGCGCCCTGTGCTTGTGTTTGATGTGCTCAACCGTTTGCTGTGCCATGTCTACGGGGAGACGCATGTCACCTACGTGCGTAACTTTACAGATGTTGATGACCGGATTAACGAGACCGCGCAAAAGCGGAAGGCGGCGGGCGCAGAGGGCACTCTGGAAGAGCTGATCCATCAGCGCTCGAACGAGACGATCCGCTGGTATCATGATGACATGGATGCGTTGGGTGCGCTGCGACCAACACATGAGCCGCGTGCGACCGAATACATTGCCCAGATGGTCACAATGATCGAGGGTTTGATCGTCAAAGGACACGCTTATGAGGTCGATGGGCATGTGCTGTTCGCGGTTGACAGTTGGAAGGAAAGCTACGGCAGTCTTTCGGGCCGCAGCGTCGACGATATGATCGCAGGCGCACGGGTTGAGGTCGCGCCCTACAAGCGCAATCCGATGGATTTTGTGCTGTGGAAACCCTCAACCGACGACCTGCCGGGGTGGGGCAGCCCGTGGGGCAAAGGACGCCCAGGCTGGCACATCGAGTGCAGTGCCATGGCTGATGAACTTTTATGGGAGAAGCCGCTTGCCGAAGGTCGGCTTACTGAAAGTGCAAAAGAACGACCTCACGTTTTTGATATTCATGGAGGTGGCAATGACCTCATGTTCCCTCACCATGAAAACGAGATCGCGCAAAGCTGCTGTGCCAATGACACGGACGCCATGGCGAATTATTGGATGCACAATGAGATGCTACAGGTAGAGGGCAAGAAGATGTCCAAGTCGCTGGGCAATTTCTTCACCGTGCGCGATCTGCTGGACCAAGGCGTGCCGGGAGAGGTGATCCGCTTTGTGATGCTGTCGACGCATTATAGAAAGCCGATGGATTGGACGGAGAAGAAGCGGGAGGAGGCCGAGAAGACGCTGCGGAAATGGTATGCAATTGCTACCAATGCAGAGGACGGCGTTGTGGATGATTTATTTGTTGGGCTCTTAGCTGATGACATCAATACTGCGGGTGCGATTTCGCATTTGCACAAACTGGCAGGAGCGGCCGAAGCTGCACCGTTACGCGGTGCGTTGCAAATGTTGGGGCTCGTGGGGGCTACCGTGCCTGCTTGGACTGTGGAAGTCTCATTCGACCTGGCGCTATATGAGACTGCTTTGTTTGATGCCCGTAATAGAGCAATGGAAACCAAGGACTTTGCTCAAGTGGACCGTCTCAAAACAATGCTGTTGGGCGCAGGGGTACAGGTTCAAATGAGCAAGGACGGTGTGTCATTGTCAGTAACATCTGACTTCGACGCTGCAAAGCTTGAGGCGCTATGATGGAACGCCTCTCCCTCTACGACACCACCCTGCGTGACGGTCAACAAACCCAAGGCGTGCAATTCTCCACCGAGGAAAAGCAGATCATTGCCAAATCCCTCGATGCGCTGGGCGTGGATTATATCGAGGGTGGCTGGCCGGGGGCGAACCCGACCGACAGCGCTTTCTTCGATGAAGCGCCCAAGACCCGCGCCCGCATGACGGCGTTTGGCATGACCAAGCGCAATGGCATGTCGGCGCAAAACGATGATGTGCTGGCTGCCGTGATGAACGCCAATACCCAAAGCGTCTGCTTGGTCGGTAAGACGCATGAATTCCATGTCACGACAGCGCTGGGCATCACGCTCCCCGAGAACACCGAGAATATTGCCAAATCCATCGCCCATATTGTGGCGCAGGGGCGAGAGGCGCTGTTTGATGCCGAGCATTTCTTTGACGGGTACAAATCCAACCCCGCCTATGCGCTGGAGGCGATTAAAGCCGCGTATGATGCCGGTGCGCGCTGGATTGTGCTGTGTGATACCAACGGCGGCACGCTGCCTGCGCAGGTCGGGCGGATCACGGCGGAGGTCATTGCATCGGGGATTGAGGGTGACCGCCTTGGCATTCACACCCACAACGACACCGAAAACGCGGTGGCCTGTACGCTTGCGGCCGTCGACGCAGGCGCGCGGCAAATTCAAGGGACGTTGAATGGGTTGGGCGAACGCTGCGGCAACGCCAATCTCACCGCCATCATCCCGATCCTTAAGCTCAAAGAGCCCTATGCTAGCTTGTATGAGACGGGCGTGAGTGATGCCGCACTCCAAGATCTCACCCGCACCTCGCGGATGCTGGATGAAATCCTCAACCGTGTCCCGCTGCGGCAGGCGGGTTTTGTCGGCTCAAGCGCCTTTGCCCATAAGGCTGGTCTGCACGCATCCGCGATCCTAAAAGACCCCAGCACCTATGAGCATATCGAGCCATCGCTGGTCGGCAACACGCGGATCATCCCGATGTCCAATCAGGCGGGCCAGTCAAATCTGCGCCGCCGTCTTGCCAGTGCGGGGCTGGTGGTGGAAAAGGGTGATCCCGCGCTCTCGACGATCCTCGACGAGGTGAAGGCGCGTGAGGCCGAGGGCTATAGCTATGACACCGCGCAAGCCAGTTTCGAGCTGCTGGCACGCAAAGTTCTGGGCCAGATGCCAGAGCTCTTTGAGGTCAAACGCTACCGCGTGACCGTCGAGCGCCGCAAAAATAAGTATGACCAGATGATCAGCCTCTCTGAGGCTGTGGTAGTTGTCAAAGTTGACGGCGAAAAGCGCCTGTCTGTCTCCGAGAGTATGGACGATACGGGCAGCGACCGTGGCCCCGTGAACGCGCTGAGCAAGGCACTGGTTAAGGACCTCGGCCAATACTCGGCGCTGCTGGAGGACTGGCGGCTTGTCGACTTTAAGGTGCGCATCACCCAAGGCGGTACCGAGGCGGTCACCCGCGTCATTATCGACAGTCAGGACGCGCAGGGCCAGCGCTGGTCGACGGTTGGCGTGTCGGCAAACATCGTGGATGCGTCTTTTGAGGCGCTGCTGGATGCCATCAGATGGAAGCTTATTCGGGATAAGGAATAACGCGATGTTTCTGAGGATTTTGAAGCAAGTTCTTTTCTCTGTCGTCATCACGCTGGTGATTGCAACGATACTGGTTTTCACCCAGAGCCCCAAAGAGATGGAGGGCGAGGGTGGTCTTGATTTCGCCCGTCTTCTGGAGCGGGATGTCAGCACGCCCGCGCCTTTGCAAAGTGTGCCGATGCGCGACGGCTACGACCTGAAGGTGCGCACCTATGGCGGCGCGGATAGTGTGCCGCTGCTCGTTTTGGTGCATGGATCTGCATGGCATGGTTTGCAGTTTGATAGCCTTGCCAGAAACTTGGCGGGTAAAGCTGATGTAATTGTGCCCGATCTGCGCGGTCATGGCACAGCGCCCGGACAGCGTGGCGATCTCGACTATATCGGGCAGTTCGAGGATGATCTGGCCGATCTCATCACAGCTGTTGCCAAGCCGGGGCAACCCGTGCTCATGGCGGGCCACAGCTCTGGCGGCGGGTTGGTTGTGCGGTTTGCTGGCGGAGAGCATGGCAATATGCTGGACGGAGCCGTGCTGATGGCGCCTTTCCTCAAGCACAATGCACCGACAATGCGCGAAAACTCTGGTGGCTGGTCCAATGTACTGACCCGCCGTATCATTGGCCTGAGCATTCTCAATACCTTCCAGATCAAGGTATTCAACCATTTGCCGATCATTCAGTTCAACATGCCAAAAACCGTGCTTGATGGCCCCTTGGGCGACACAGCAACGACGGCCTATTCATATCGCCTCAACACATCTTACGCCCCGCGCAATGCGTACCTTGATGATGTTGCGGCATTGCCTAAATTTATCTTGCTCGCAGGCGGCGCGGATGAGGCGTTTGTCTCTTCGCAATTTGCGCCGACGATGGGCGCGGTCACAGACAAGGGACGCTTTGACATGATCCTCGGTGCGTCGCATCTGGACATTGTAGATGATCCCCGCACGCTTGGCATTATCGAGGGGTTTCTGGATGAGTTCTGATCCAAATATGGATGCATTTTTCCAACTGCACCGCGATTTGCCCCGCGAAGGACCGGGTGCGCCGCGCGATGTTGCGTGGGTGGCTGGATTGTTGGGCCTGTCTGCAAAGGCGCGGATTGCTGACGTTGCATGTGGTCCGGGTGGGGATATCGATGCTTTGCTCACGGCGGCGCCCGAGGGCCATGTTACTGCACTCGATAAAACGCCGCACTTTGTGGAGGCTGCACGCAAGACATGGGGGAAGGACCCCCGCGTAACCGTGCTCAAGGCGAACATGAAGGTTATTGCTAACCCGTATGATCTGATCTGGTGCGCTGGTGCTGTATATTTCATGGGGGTGGAGGCTGCACTGCGGGCTTGGCGTAAGTCACTGCTGCCGCAGGGTGCAATTGCATTTTCCGAGGCATGTTGGTTTACCGATAGGCCCTCGGAACGGGCCAAGGCCCTTTGGGACAAAGAGTATCCGACCATGACAGACGAAGCAGGCATGACGGCCCAAATCAAGGCAGCAGGTTACCGTGTGATCGGGCAACAGCGCCTTGGTGATGCGGCTTGGGAGGCCTATTATACCCCGTTGGATGCACGTATTGCATCATTGCGCGAGGGGGCTGATGCGGCTTTGACGGTTGTGCTGGATGAAGCTGTGGAAGAGATGTCATGCTGGCGCGCGCACCGCGATGAATTCGGCTACCTGCTCAGCGTGGTTGCACCTGCATGACGTGGTCTGATGATCTCATTGCCTGTGCCGGAATTGTCGAACGGGGCGATCCGCTGCGGTTTCGCACCGCGATGCTGGCCCCCGTGGCACAGCGTGGCGCGCTGTTTGCGCTTTATGCGTTCAACGTAGAGGTCAGCCGCGCCCCTTGGGTGACGCAAGAAAGCATGATCGCGGAGATGCGGCTGCAATGGTGGCGCGATGTGTTGGAAGAGATTGCCTCTGGCGGCACAGTGCGGCGGCATGAAGTGGCAACGCCTTTGGCGGCGGTTCTGTCCCCTGATCAAGCCAAGCTGTTGGACGAGTTGGTGGCCGCGCGCAGGTGGGACATCTACCGCGACCCATTTGAGGATGCTGCCGATCTCACCCGCTATATTGACCAGACCGCAGGGCATCTAATGTGGGTTGCCGCATCGTTTTTGGGCGCAGCGAAAGAAACAACTGTGCGCCGTGCGGGCTATGCGGCGGGGATCGGCGCGTGGTTGCGCGCAATTCCTGCGCTGGAGGCGGCGGGGCGTGTGCCGCTGCTCGACGGGACACCTGCGGGGGTGGTTGCTTTGGCGACAGATGGGCTGGCCGCATTGGCGCAAGCGCGTCAGGGCAGGTCGAACATTCCGAGCGCTTGTGTGTCTGCTTTGCTGCCTGCAACCGGGGCGGAACCCGCTCTGACTTTCGCTCGGAAGCACCCTCAATCGGTCATTGAGGATGAGCTGCCGGATACCGGGATCGGCTTTACGCTACGGGCGGCAACGGGGCGCTGGTAGGGGCCTCAGGCCGCCGCCATACGCTTGTCGTGCAGCATCAGCCAGATGAGCGACCCGCCTGCAAGTAGCAAGAACGGGATCATCGCATAGTTCACGGCCGCCCAACCATCCGCAGGTGAGCCGCCAGAGCAGTTCATCAAGCCACCGGAGGCCAGCGAGGCTACGGTCACACCACCGAACACCAGAAAATCATTGAGACCCTGCATGCGCCCGCGCTCGTGCGGGGCATGAGCACCGGCAAGCATTGTGGTCGCGCCGATAAAACCAAAATTCCATCCGAAGCCGAGAAGCACAAGCGCGATGAAGAAGTTGCTTAGCTCGACACCTTGGAGCGCCACAAGACCAGCAACCCCGAGGATCGCAATGCCAAGGCCCACGATCCGCTCAACGCCGAAGCGGTTGATCAAATGACCCGTGAAGAACGAGGGCGCGAACATGGCAAGTACGTGGCCGGTGACCACAAAGCCCGCAATGACCTTGAACATGGTCGACGTTTCCTCGCCTGCGAACATATCGGCAAAGAAGGGCGGCACAGAAGTATCACCTGCAATGCCACACCCGACTACGGCCAGTGGGGTGGAGGTCATCACAAGGTTCATCAGCGCATAGGATACCATCGCACAGATCACGGCCACGGCGATGCGCGGGGTGCGCAACAGCTCCATCCGGCTGCGGCCACGGGGCGCGTCGACAGACGGGACAGGGGGCTTCGGGATGTCGATGAAGAAAAACAACATCGAGCCTACAATGTTGAGCACGGCAACGGCGACATAGGTGCCGACAAAGGGGATGGCCGTGAGGCTTAGCGACGTGGCAGAGGCAAGCTGTGGCCCGATGATTGCGGAGACAAGGCCGCCTGCCATTACATAAGAGATCGCTTTGGCCCGGTATTCATCCGAGGCGGTATCAGCCGCTGCAAAGCGGTAGAAACCCTGTGCAGACATATAAATCCCTGTCAGGAACGATCCTGCGAGGAAGATTGGGAATGATGATATATAAAGCCCGTAAGCGGCGATCAATGCCCCTGCGGCACCGCCAGCGGCGCCTAAGAAAAAGCCCGCACGCCGCCCGAACCGTTGCATAATCGCCGAAACGGGTGTGGCTGACAGCATGGATCCGAGCACGATCATCGAAATCGGCAGGGTTGCAAAGCAGATATTGGAGGCCAGCGATTGCCCCGCCAATCCGCCCACAAGGAAAATCATCGGCATTTGGGCGCCAAGGAAAGCTTGGGCTGCAACCAGCACCATTACGTTGCGCTTGGCGCGGGTGTCGTCAATCATCGTGTCATGTCCTTTGTCCTGCGCCATGGCTACTCCTGTGGCTTTGAGGGGGCAACCCCCGCTGCGCTCTTGCGTCCCGCGCGCGCGGCGCTAAAGCTGCTGATATGATCCGTGATCCCCACATCCTTGTGCTTGGTGGCAGTTTAGAAGCGCGGCATTTGGCCGAGGCTCTTACTGCGCGCGATCTGGCCTATACCGTGTGGTTGTCCGAGGCCCCGCGCGGCCCTGCACTTTTGCCACAAGTGCCGCAGCTGCGGCAGTTTACGGATACCGCCGCCCTGCGGGAAGAAATCGTGCAGGGCGGGTACACAGCCGTTTTGGACGCCAGTCACGCGTTTGACCACCTTGTCACAGAGCAGGGGTCTACGGCGGCCAGCACGCTTGGGCTGCCGTACTTACGGGTTGAGCGGCCAGCATGGGATATGTCCGAGCAGCCACGCTGGGATCATCTGCCAAGCGTTAGGCAAGCAAATGCAGTGATACCGCAGGGCGCGCGGGTGTTCTGCGCAACGGGCTGGGACAGCCTGCCCGACTATGCGGGGTTTCACGGGGAAATCCTGATGCTGCGCCAGACAAGGCGGCACACCCGTGCAGCACCTCATTCCTTTGTCGAGCTGGTGTTTGGGGATCCGCCCTTCGATGCGGCGCATGAGGAAGCGCTCTTCTCAAAGCTACGTGTTGATCTGCTGATTTGCCGCAATCTGGGCGGGAAGGCCAGCCGCCCAAAACTCGATGCGGCAGCGGCGCTTGGGATTGACGTGATCCTGATCGACAAGCCTGCCGCGCCAGTTGGCGTGCGCATGGTGAGCGAGATCAAGGCGGCACTGGATTGGGTAGATGCGCTATGACGCAGTTGATTTCGGACGACGCGGATGTGGCTCAAGGGGCTGCATGGCTTGCCACCCATGAGCCGCGCTTTGCGGTTGCGCTTGAGTTGACCGGCCCCTTGCCACTGCGCCTCGCGCCGGACGGGTTTGGGGCGTTGTTCAACAAAATTGTGAGCCAACAAGTCTCGGTCGCGTCTGCACGTGCGATTTGGGGCAGGGTGGAGGCGGCGGGGCTGGTCACGCCGGATGCCGTACGCGCCGCAAGTGAGGATGATCTCAAGGCGGTGGGTCTCAGCCGACCAAAGGTGAAATACGCCCGCGCGCTGGCCGAGGCCGATATTGATTACGGTGCGTTGCGCGGCGCCTCTGATGCGGAGGTGATCGCGACCCTCACTGCTGTGTCAGGCATCGGGGTATGGACGGCTCAGGTCTATGCGATGTTCAATTTGGGCCGTGCAGATGTGTTTGCCCCTGGTGATCTGGCGCTGCAAGAGGCGGTGCGCGTTCTGTTCGAATTACCAGCACGACCACCTGCCAAAGAGTTGGAGCATATGGCGCAGAATTGGTCGCCGTGGCGGGCAGTTGCAGCGCGGCTGCTGTTCACTTACTACCGTGTTAACAAAAATCGGGAAGGTATAACATGACACGAGTCCTCACTTCAGAACGCCGCGAACCTGTCTCGGGCGAGACCCGCTCGGTAGTGGTGTTTTTGCATGGATATGGCGCCAATGGCGCGGATTTATTGGGCCTTGCCGATCCGCTGGGGGAGCACTTACCGGACACGTTATTCATCGCCCCCGATGCGCCCGAAAGTGTCGCAGGCATGCCCAACGGCTACCAGTGGTTCCCGATTCCATGGATCGATAACTCCAGCGAGGAAGAAAGCGCGCGCGGTATGGCGATGGCAGTCCAAGACCTCAACGCCTTCCTTGATGCGCTGATGGTGGATGAGGACGTGCTGCCCGAGCAAGTGGTGCTGTTCGGCTTTTCCCAAGGAACGATGATGAGCTTGCATGTAGCGGCGCGCCGCGAGGACGAGATTGCAGGTGTGGTGGCGATTGCGGGCCGCTTGCTTGATCCAGAAAGCCTCAAGGACGAGGCCGTGTCGCGCCCACCGATCCTGCTCATCCACGGCGATCAGGACGATGTAGTACCACCTCAATCCATGCCCGAAGCGGCCGAGGCGTTGCAAGAGGCCGGCTGGACCGACGTATATGCCCACATCATGAAAGGGACCGGCCACGGTATTGCCCCTGATGGTCTGTCTGTGGCGCTGGCCTTTATGCGCGACAAGCTTAATCTCTAAGCAGCACGCGCCCTGTCCGTAGACTGCGACATCTTGTGTTCACGTGACGCTTGCCAGCTTCAAAACACGAGATATAGTCATGTCAAATTGGGATAGGATGGCGTGCAGATGGACGGCAATTTCAGAACCGAATTTACACGAAGTCCGGGCGACCTCAAACACCGCCCTGCCTTGGTGCTCAATGCGGACTACCGCCCCCTTAGCTATTTTCCGCTGTCGCTGTGGTCATGGCAGGATGCGGTAAAAGCGAAATACCTCGACCGTGTGGATGTCGTGGCGGAGTATGACGACTGTGTACACTCGCCCACGACCACGCTGCGCATCCCCTCGGTGGTGGTGCTAAAGGATTACGTGAAGCCGCAAAAGAAAGTGGCCTTCACGCGTTTCAATCTATTTTTACGCGATGAATTCCGATGCCAATATTGTGGCTCGAAGGGCGAGCTTACGTTTGACCACGTTGTTCCGCGGGCCTCCGGCGGTGTGACCAGTTGGCAAAATGTGGTTGCGGCCTGTAGTCCGTGCAACCTGCGCAAAGGATCCAAAGCACTGCACCAGACCGGATACACCCTGCGCAAACCCCCACGCCAGCCGGACGCCGAAGCGCTGCGCAACATGGGCCGCAAATTCCCGCCGGGTCATTTGCACGACAGCTG